>ERZ836441.3544-NODE-3544-length-10288-cov-2.277436_pt1 | contig 10288 bp, 5 predicted proteins | sample MGYA00519686_ERZ836441 | MGnify/ENA primary metagenome ERZ836441 (study PRJEB31850, sample SAMEA3708800) | human gut metagenome | biome: human gut; feature: human-associated habitat; material: faeces | place: China | collected 2014 ... | reverse complement strand
TAAACATCAGCAGGATCTCCCCTACCGTAGCTCCATGTACCTTGCGGATACCTATTTCCTTACGGCGGTATTGAGTCTCGAACACCACTAAGCCAAATACCCCGACCAAAGAGATAATAATCGCCAGCAGACTGAAGACCGTAACCAAGCTGCGTAAGTTCTCTTCCTTCCGGTAGAGATGATTGAAGATCTCATCATAGAACTCGATATTGAACGGATAGGAAGGGTCTAATTCTCTCATCGTCTCCTGAATGTGACCTACTACGGCATGAATGTCCGATCCGGCTTTCAAGCGGATATAAGAGATTGGCAAAGAATAACCAAAGTTTCCGACCAAGAAAGCGATATTATCCTCTCCACCACGAAGCGAGGTGAATTTCACATCGTCGGAGAAACCGACAAGATGACCGGAAGAATAGCTATCGAACGCGTCACCCACTTGCATATCCAACCCCTCCATCGCCGTACGATTGAATATATAAGACACATGATCCGAAAGCTCGTCCGCCTTTGAGAAATCTCTCCCTTCTATAACCGGAATCCCCATCACCCGCAAGAAATTAGAAGATGCTATAATTATGAAATACTGAAAGTCCTTACCCTTATAATTACCGCCATTCGTGTTATACCCGTCCTTAGAGCCCACTTTCTCCATAGCGAAAGCCACATCCTCGATCCCCGGATTCTCTTTCAAGCGATTCACATATGTATCGTGATGCTTATTGTACATTGTCTCATTCAGCTCCACGATAGCTACCTGATCCTTATCGAATCCTAAAGAGAAATTCCTCATATAACTATTCTGGATTTGCACAAAGCAAGCCCCAATAATCAACACGATCGAAACAACGAACTGGACACAAATCAATGTCGTACGTAACTTACGCCCGGAAGGAGATAACCCGAAGCTGCCCTTCAGCACCAAGGCCGGAGGAAAAGAAGTTATATAATAAGCAGGATAAATACCCGCCAGCCAACCGATAACCAACGCTACGATGCCACACAAGAAAACGATCGGAAGATTTGAGACCAAACTCAAATCGGCCTCGATAAAAGGTAACGCTTCCGCCCAATCCAATCCCCAAACGATAACGAGACTTACCAGCCACGCCATAAAACTAATAAGGGCTGCCTCTATCAATAAAGATCTGCGCAACAAAGTATCCGAGCTACCCAATACCTTCTGCGTATTGATGCTTTTGATTCGCAACGGAGTCAAAGAAGTGCTAAAGTTCGTGAAGTTAATAGCCGCGACAATGACGATCAGAAGGGCTATACCGAACAATAAGGCCGTGACTTCCTTGTTTCCGCTCCGGAATGTACCACCGTCTTGCGTCTCATTCATATAATAAATATCAGTCAGCGGGACGAGCCGGATCTGTTCTCCCTCATGGTAAATCTTCTTGAAATCAAAATGACGGTTGAAATTATCGGCAACCTCATCTGCCATGGCAGGATTATCAAGCAATAAATAACAAACCCAGTTACTCGCTCCAAAATTACTGACATTATAGTCTGGATCGATCGCCGTATAGACCACGTTCCGAAGCTGCGTGTTCTCCGGGAAATCCTTATAAACCGCACCAATCGTAAAGAGCTTAGCCGATTTAGTCCAGATATTTTCTTCCGCTCGCAACGTCTTACCAACCGCGGAGATATCTTCCCCAAACAACTTGTCAGCCAAGCTTCGGGGTACCATTACTTTCTCGGGATCTTTCAAGCAATCGATATCGCCTTCCACGATCGGGAACGCGAATATCTTCGGTAAACTAGCGTGGCAGGTTGTCACGATTTCCTTAAACCCAAACGGTTGCCCGTTTCTATCCACCGAGAGATAAACACCATTCTGGCCAAAAGAAGGAGTCAACAATGTACCCGCCTCTATATGCGGGGAAGATTGGATGACAGCCTCCACAAAGGCACGGGGTAATATTGTCCCGAAAGTACCCGGAATGGTCAAGTCCACCCTAAAAATCCGCCCGGACGTAGGATGGCAACGGTCAAAAGTCCGCTCAAAATTAATCTGTATCAAAATCACGATAAAAGCGGCGAAAGCAACCGCAAGACCGGCTACGTTCAATGCGGTCGCCATTTTAAACCGCCTCAACACACTTAGAAAGTTTCGAATAATCGTTTTCATTTTATTATAGTTTCATTTATTATTCCGTTTTAATACTATCCACCGGATTCGCGTTCGCCGCACGCCAACATTGGAAAGAGACAGTCAACAATGTAATAAAGCAAACGACGACTAAAGCCAGTAAAAACACCCAACCATAAACCGGTGTTTTATAAGCAAAATTCTCCAACCATTTCTCTACGCCAAGCCAAGCAACCGGAGCCGCGATCACGAAACAGACTATCACGATCCTCACATACGATTTATTGAACATCCGCAAGATCTCTCCTACTGTAGCTCCATGTACTTTGCGAATACCTATTTCCTTTCTCCTATATTGCGTATCAAATACGACCAAGCCAAATACCCCAACCAATGAAAGTATAATAGCCAAAAGTCCAAAAACAGTTATCATATCTCGTAAGGCATCTTCCTTATGATATAGATTGTCGAATATCTCATCATAGAACTCTACATCAAAAGGGTAAGCAGAATCTAGCCCTTTCAAGGTCTCTCGGATATAATCCACGGCGGCGAACATATCCGTACCCGCTTTTAATCGAATGTAAGAAACAGGCATCGTTTTTTTCGAACTCATGCAAGAGAACGCGATATTGTTTTCTCCATCCCGGAGCGACGTGAATTTGACATGATCCGTGAAGCCTATAATACGGCCATCGTGAAAATTATCTCCTTCTTTCATATTCGCGCCAATATGTGCCGCACGGTTAAATATGTAAACGACATTTTCCGATCCTTCATCTGCTTTTGAGAATTCGCGCCCCTCGGCCACTGATATCCCCATGACCTGAAAGAAATTAGAAGAGACCCTAATATTGAAATAGGTAAATTCTTGATCTTTATAAGTCACGGTATTATAACTATAATTATCGCCCGCCCCGACTTTCGCCGTAGAGAAAGCTACATCTTCAATGCCGGGATATCCCTTCAAACGGTCCACATAAGTTGTATGATGCTTATCGTATAGAGTCGGATTCAACTCCACGATCGCAATCGCGTCCTTATCAAAACCCAAAGAAAAATTCCGAATATAATGACTTTGAATCCCCATGAAACAAGACAGTATAATCAACAGGATAGATACTACAAACTGGAAACCAATCAAAACCATCCGTAATTTCCTACCGACTGGAGAAAGTCCAAAACTTCCCTTCAGAACCAAAGCCGGAGGAAAAGAGGTCACATAATAAGAAGGATATAAACCTGCGATTATACCTGTCAACATAGCGATCAATCCAGAAACAACAATTACCGGAATATTAACTGAAAAATCCAAATCCGCCTCAAGAAAAGGTAAAGCTACTGTTCGGTCAAGTCCCCATACTATCCATAAACCGATCAACCATGCGATAAGGCTTATCAGAACAGCCTCGATTAGTAAAGAGCCCCTCAAGATACGATACGAGCTACCCAAAACCTTTTGGGTATTGATACTACGGACACGCAAAGGCGTCAACGCCGTACTGAAATTCGTAAAATTTATAGCGGCTACAAAAATGATCAATATAGCTAATCCTAAAAGCAAGACAGTTACCTCAAGATTCCCTTTCCGAGACATGCTATAATTGTTAGGTTCATCCAAATAATAAATATCGGTAAGCGGGACTAACTGAACCCGAACCTCCGGCCGCCCTATTTTAGAGAAATCAAAATGCCGGTTAAAACTATCCATCACTCCTCCCGCTGAAGAGGATTGATCCAGCAATAGATAACAGATCCAGTTACTTGCGTCGAAATTATTGATCTCGTAATCCGGATCAATCGACGTATAGATCACATTCTTTAGCTGCGTATTATCCGGAAAATCTTTATATACCGCCCCTATCGTAAAAAGAGTTTGCGATTTCGTCCATACCGCTTGCTCCGCATGTAATGATTTACCGACCGCTGAAACTCCTTTCCCGAAAAGCCTCATCGCCAAACTTTCAGGGATCATAACCTTTTCCGGCTCATCCAAGCAATTAAGATCACCTTCGATGAGTGGAAATTGGAAGATAGAAGGTAAAGTCGGATGACAGGTTGTTATGGTCTCTTCAAATCCCAACCGTTCTCCATCTTTTTTCTCAGTTGTCAAATAAATCTCCCCGAAAGAAGGGGTTAACAATGTTCCAGCCTCAATATGTGGAGAAGATTGGATAACTGCCTCAACCAATCCGCGGGATAAGATCGTATTGAGCCCGACCGCAGGTGTTAGCTCTACCCGATAAATACGATCGGAAGTCGGGTGGCAACGATCAAACATCCACTCAAAATTTACCTGTATCAAAATCACGATAAAAGCAGCGAAAGCGACCGCCAATCCCGCTACATTCAAAATGGTAGCTACCTTGAAACGTGTTAATACATTGATGAAATTACGTATGATTGTTTTCATGACTTACTCTATTTTATTGTTGCATGACCTCGGCACCGTTCTTGGAATCCAAGTTACCCGTTGGCTCATCGGCCAAGATCATCTTAGGGTTGGAGACTACCGCCTATTCATTCTTGATACTATGTACCGGATTCTCGTTCGCCGCATGCCAGTTCTGGAAGGTGACAGTCAATATCGTGATGATCGAGACAAGAGCGAAGGCTATCAGATAAACCCACCAATACATCGGGGTCTTATAAGCGAAATTCTCTAGCCAGCGATGCACCGCATAGCCCGCAGCCGGAGCGCCCAGCACAAAGCAGATACATAAAATACGTATGTACGTCTTGTTGAACATCACGATAATCTCGCCCGTGGTAGAGCCCAGCACCTTGCGAACACCGATCTCTTTCTTCCGGTACTCGCTATCGAAAACCACCAAGCCAAAGACCCCTACGATAGAGATGAAAATAGCGCATAGCCCGAACAAGGTGATCAAGGAACTCAGATTCCCCTCTTTCTTATACAAATCATTCAACACCTGATTGAAAAAACGGATATTGAAAGGATACTCCGGATCGAATGTTCGCGCGGTCGATCGCACATGATCCATGGCTGCCCGCAAGTCTGATCCCGCCTTTACCTTGATATATGCCCAGTTAGGACGACTCCCCCAATTACGTGTTCCCCATACGAAAAATGCCATGGGCGCTATCTCCGTACGGAAAGAGGCGAATTTCACGTCCGGTATGAAACCGACGATCTTTGCGCTGTCAATCATCGCATCCACCTCCATTTCATAGGCGGCACGCGCACGCTCATTAAAAATATAAGCCCCATAAGGATTGTTAGTGTCTTCCTCCCGAAAGTCACGGCCTTCATTTACTTGTATCCCTAGCACCTTTAGAAAAGAAGGATCTACCGGCAGGCATTGAAAACTGATCTCTCTGCCTTGATACTCACGTCCCCACCCCATGTACTGGTCACTGCTGGAGAGAAGAGGCTCGGCGAACGTCACGTCATCGATGCCCGAGAAAGATTTCACCTGGCTCACGAAAGCCTCATGGCTTTTCCAGAGTTTAGCGTTCAGATCGGTAACGATAATCTCATCCTTATCATAGCCTAACGGGGCGTGCTGCATATAATAATTCTGCAAATACATGAATACCGCCCCAATAATCAACCCAAATGAAGCCACATACTGCACGCCAATCAAGACATTACGCATCTGGCGACCTTTTGGTGACAGACCGAAACTTCCTTTCAATACCAAGGCCGGAGAAAAAGATGTCATATAATAAGCGGGATACAACCCGGCGCACAAACCGGTAACAATCGCGATCAATGCCGTAGCCCCCAACAACAACGGATAATCCATCAAGGCAATCCGAGCGTCGATAAGCGCGGATAAGGTTGTGCTGGAAAACAAAGAGACCCAAAGCAACGCCAACAGGAAAGAGATAACACTGATAACGATAGCCTCCAAAATCAGAGACATACGGATCACCGAGACCTCGCCACCCAATACTTTTTGCGTATTTATGCTCTTGATACGCATGGGTGTAAGCGCCGTACTGAAGTTCGTGAAATTAATACCGGCAATCACTACGATCACGATGGCGATCGCAAATAAGACAAGCATAGTAGATTTACTTGCCTTCGGAGCATTATCGTAAGTGACCCCGGAGTCGAAATGCACCTCCGTCAGAGGGTTCAAGACCAAAGACATTCCACCTCCTTCCCAAGAGAAATCTTTCGATAAGGTAGATACATCGAAATGCGCCTTGAAATTCTCGAACAAGCCGGAAGCATTCGCCGGATCATCCAAACGGACGTAGAACATATAATTCCAATTGCCAAAGTTCTGGAAATTCTCTTTCGGATTTAATTGGTAATAGATGCTATTCCCCACAGATGAGTTATCCGGGAAATCCCGATACACTCCTCCAACGGTGAAAACACCTTTCGAATTAGCCATATGCAACTGCTTACCCACCGCAGATTGATTGCCGAAAAGCTTGCTCGATAGACTTAGCGGAAGTAATACCATATTGGGTTCTTTCAATTTATCGGCGCTGCCGTCCAACATATCAAACGTAAATATATCCGCATACTCAGGAAATACACGCATCCATCGCTCCTTGAAATTATTCCGGACACCGTTCTCCTCCGTATAAAAGAAAGCGCCCTCTCCCCAAGGATCCAATAACGAACCGGCCAGAATATGCGGTGATGATCGGATAAAAGCTTCCGCTAACGGACGGTTTATAATAGCCTGTTTCGTACCACTTTCATAAGCCACCTCTACCCGGAATATCCGATCCACATCCTTTATGCCTCGGTCAAAATTCCGGTCATAGTCCACTTGCATCATAATCAAGATGAAAGCGGAAAAAGCCACAGATAGTCCTAATACATTTAAAAGTGTCGCCATCTTGAAACGGCGCAATACACTCAAGAGATTCCTCAAAATAGTCTTCATACGCAATTTATATTACCTGTTATATTATTCGTTCTTAATGCTACGGACCGGATTCTCATTGGCGATATTCCAAGATTTCAGGATCACGCATCCCCAAATGATCGCTAGAACCAGTAGAGCCGTAGATATGAAAATAAAAACAGTCAGCGGTATCTTATCCGCAAATTGCCTCAACCAGCTCTCTCCTACGACTCGTGAGGCGATCACTCCTAAAAGGATAGCAGGGAAAGCCGTGACCAAAACGTCCTTAGATAAAAGACGTAAAATATTCGGGGCCGTCGCTCCATTCACCTTGCGAATCGCTATCTCCTTGCTCCTACGGTGCATCTCGTCCGTAATATATCCTAATAATCCCATTAAGGTGATCAGCAAGATAGCGATCGAGGCAACAAAGACACCGTCACGGAAATGACGGGTTCCCTCATACTGAGACTCTATAATCGTTTTCAGCACCGTAAAACCGACATCCTCATCCGGGAATAGTTCCGCAATCCGATCATTCATTTCCCGCAAATATTCCGGAGTTAGCTCGGAGACACGAACCGTAAAGTTACAATAACTCATCCGGTCACTACCAAACATGATGACCGGTAACTGGGGAGTGAAGAAGGAATTCACCATGAAATCACGGGTTACACCCACTATTTTTCCCTTTAAATTGCCCTCATCATCATAAATATATTTACCGATCGCACCATCCGTCCACCCACGCTTACTCACGAATGACTCATTCACTAAGATATCCCCGTCACCTTTTAGTGGTTGCCCCTCAAGCAAGGGGATTTTCATCAGAGAGAGATAATCGGCGTTATAGTTTACCTGACGGGCCGTGAACAGCCAGTTTTTCTCATTATCCAGAATAGGGAAACCACCATAACCACTTAGAATGTCCATTGACGAAAGCCCCGTAGCCATGACATAAGGTAACTTCTTGAACTCGGCGGTAAGTTTGGCCGTTTTCGGATCATCCATATTATTCAAGGGGGCATACACTATATTTTCCGGATCATATCCTAAATCATTATTCATTAGCCGATCATATTGCAATAACACGATCACCAATAATGTAATGACAAACGCTATTCCCCCAAACTGGATAAAAAGCAAACTCCGCTTCCATCCCTGCTTACCCGAAGTAGATACCCGGAATACTTGGGTAACCGGGATAACGCTGAACAAACGGGCCGGTAGCAAGGCGGACAAAAAGAATATAGCCAAGATCATGATCGCAGGAAGCCATATAGTCTGCGCATTCAATAAAGTGCCCAAAGTAGGAACAGCCGCCATATCCGCTACATATTCCCGGAAAGCGAATAAAAGCAATGCCATACATACAAGAGCCACTACAAATAAAGCCGCCGTCTCAAACAAGAACATATTGAAAATGTCCTTGCTGGAAGCTCCATTACATTTGTGTACTCCTACGGATCTCGCCCGGATCGGCAGAGAAGATACCGAGTTCAAGATATAATTCATCGCCGCCACGAATAACAAAGCGAAAGCCAGTACGCTCATGATCACCACCATCCGCTTCACCTCGATACTTTGCGTATATATCTCCGAGACCGGCTTGATATAAAGCTCCATCTCAAAACCTTGTTTCCTCTCCCTTTCTACATCTATATATTTAGGCAATAAAACCGGTATTTTCTGATTGATTTGTTTCGGGAACACACCCGGTTTCAGGCGGATATAGCCCAGATAACTATCGTCGGCACCCCAACCGGCATAGGCACCGAACTGGGTTTTCATATTAATGAAAGAAGCGACAGCGTCAAAACGTAAATGACTATTTTCCGGTATGTCACGGAATATCCCGGCCACCGTATAAGGATAGTTTTTTCCGTACAGCAGTTGTTTCCCGATCGGATCTTCCTTGCCAAATATACGTTCAGCCATTTTTTCCGATAAGAAAACTTGATCTTCGATTCCCAACATCCCCTCTTAGCACCTTGATTCCCATCGTACGGAAAAAGAGGGAATCCGCCATCATCAAACGAGGCTTGAACCGATCCTCACCATGATACAATACGGCCCCGTACCTTCTCCGGCAAACCGTCGCGTACTGTATCTCGGGGAACTCTTGCCGCAAAGCCTCCGGGATCGGGGCAAATAGGATACGAGACTCATCTTCCTCTCCCGTTTTATCATCATTGTATCGCACATGCACGCTATACAAATCTTCCACTTGGTCAAAAAATGTATCGAAGCTCAATTCAAAAGCGACCCTAGCGAACAGGATCAATCCCACTCCAAGTCCTAGTGTCAAGGACAGAACCTTGATCACATTTCCCCCTCGGCCTCGAAGTAAATAACGGATTGTATAATATAGCTGTCTCATCGATTTGTATTTAAGTTAAATTGAAAGCTAACCGACCTTCACAGGCCAATTAGCTTATAAAAAACTCTTGTGTGTATGTGTTTATGTCATGTTGACTAAATAAATTCACTAACGGAAGATACGACACTACCGTCGAATAAATTGATCACACGGTGGGCGAAACCCGCGTCGTGCTTGGAGTGCGTCACCATTACGATCGTCGTTCCCTCCTTATTCAGCTCGGTGAGCAGCTGCATAACCTCGGCACCGTTCTTGGAATCCAAGTTACCCGTTGGCTCATCGGCCAAGATTATCTTCGGGTTGGAAACTACCGCGCGGGCGATCGCCACACGTTGCTGCTGACCTCCGGAGAGTTGCTGAGGGAAGTGAGCCGCACGGTGGCTGATATTCATCCGCTTCAAGATATCCGTTACCATCTGCTTACGCTCCGACGCCTTGATCTTTAGATAAGTCAACGGCAGCTCCACGTTCTCGAAAACGTTCAACTCGTCTATCAAGTTGAAGCTCTGGAACACGAAACCGATGTTTCCCTTACGGACCTGCGTACGCTCTTTCTCTTTCAAGTGTCCTACCTCTTGGTCGCCCAAGTAATAATTTCCCTCGGAAGGGTTATCCAGCAAACCCAGAATATTCAACAACGTAGACTTACCGCAACCGGAAGGTCCCATGACAGCGACGAACTCGCCATCTTTTACCTCCAAAGAAACCTTATTCAACGCAATTGTCTCAACCTCTTCCGTACGGAAAAACTTACTTAAACCTTCGATCTTAATCATGACTGTATTTGTTTTAATTGTTATCTAACTATTTAATTTACCATATCTAATTCAAATAGTGTGCCAAACTAACTAAATATTTAATTCTCAAACAAGTAGTATTTTACTTTCCAAAACAGACTGTCCAATTATTTGACAGTGGTGTACAAAATTTAGACACTACTATCCAATATCTCGACATAAAGAAACACCTCCC
>ERZ836441.3540-NODE-3540-length-10292-cov-15.907590_pt1 | contig 10292 bp, 9 predicted proteins | sample MGYA00519686_ERZ836441 | MGnify/ENA primary metagenome ERZ836441 (study PRJEB31850, sample SAMEA3708800) | human gut metagenome | biome: human gut; feature: human-associated habitat; material: faeces | place: China | collected 2014 ... | reverse complement strand
CTGTATCTGTGCCTGCTGCGGGCGGACCGTGGTGTCACGGCGCAGGAGCTGCAGCGTCGGATGAAGTGGAGCCAGCTGCGCCTTCATGCGGCGGAGACAGCCCTTCAGGAACTGGGACTCATCGACCGGCCCCCGGAGCAGAAGCCCCCGGAGCCGGCACAGGAGCGCCCGGTGTACACGGCGGATGACCTGACGGACCTCCTCACCGGCGACGCCGGCTTTCGGATGCTGGTGCCGCAGACGGAGGAGAAGCTGGGCAAGCGCCTGAAAACGGCGGACCTGCAAATCCTGGCGGGGCTGTATGACGATCTGGGCCTTCCGGCGGATGTGATCTATCTGCTGGTGTGCCACTGCGTCGCCCGATCCGAGGAGCGCTACGGCCCCGGACGGCGGCCCACCCTCCGCCAGATCGAGAAGGAGGGCTATCACTGGGCGCAGCGGGGCCTCTTCGATCAGGAGAGCGCTTCCCGGTATCTGCGGGACTGGAACGTCCGCCGCTCCGCCATGAGCCGGTATATGCAGGTGCTGGGGCTGGGCGACCGCCGCCCGGTGGAGAGCGAGGAGCGCTACATCGCCGACTGGATGGACAAGGGCTTCCCCCCGGAGACGGTGGCGCTGGCTTACGACAAGACGGTGTTTTATAAGAAGGAGCTGAACTGGCGATACCTCAACGGGATCCTCCGCCGCTGGCACGAAAACGGCTGGCATACGGAGGAGGAGGTCCGCCAGAGCGACAGCCGCAAGCCCTCCCGGCGGGAGGAGAAGAAGGACGACTCCCGTATGGAGAAATACATGAAGTGGTAAGGAGGAAAACTCCATGGCATACGACGGAAGAGTGCTGCGTCAGGCCACCCTGCGCTTTGACGAGGACAAGCAGCGCCGTCAGGAGCAGCAGCGCCAGCGGCAGCAGCAGGTCTATCAGCAGTGTCCGGAGCTGGAGAGCATCCAGCGGGAGATCCGGGGCACCATGGGCGAGATCATCGCCTCCGCCCTGCGGCGGGGTACGGATCCCCTGCCCGCCATCCGGGTGATCCGGGATAAGAATCTCTCCCTGCAAAAGCGTCGGGCGGAGCTGCTGGCCCAGCTGGGCTATCCGGAGGATTATCTGTCGGAAAAGCCCCGCTGTACCCTGTGCGGGGATACCGGCTACCGGGGCGACGGCCTGTGCAGCTGCCTGAAAAAATACTATGCACAGGAGCAGATCCGGGAGCTGAGCCGGATGCTGGACATCGGCAGCCAGAGCTTTGATACCTTCGAGCTGGACTGGTATTCCCCGGACCGTGGCAGCCTGCCCCGCTCCCCACGGGAAAACGCCCAGCGGAACCTGAACCTGTGCCGGGACTTTGCTGCCCGCTTCCGTCCGGGGCGGGAGAATCTGCTGCTGTTCGGCGCACCGGGGCTGGGCAAGACCTTCCTCTCGGCCTGCATCGCACGGGTGGTCAGCGAGGATGGCTTCTCTGTGGTATACGATACGGCGGGCCATGTGTTCAGCCAGTTTGAAAGCGCCAAGTTCCGCCGGGACGACGACGGCGATACCGCCGGGGAGGACGTGGAGCGGTGCATGAACTGCGATCTGCTGATTCTGGACGATCTGGGAACGGAGATGACCACCAGCTTCGTTCAGAGCGCCCTCTATCAGCTCCTCAACGGCCGCCTGCTGGCGGGGAAAAGCACCGTCATCAGCACCAATCTGGACCCGGAGGAGTTGGGCCGCCGCTATGGAGCGCCGCTGCTGTCCCGTCTGGAGGGGGAGTACCAGCTGCTGCCCTTTGTGGGGACGGATATCCGCCGCCTGAAGCGTGAACGGGGATAAGCTTTGGATTTGCCGTCGTGCATCAGAATAGGACAGACTGCAAAGGGCAGGCATCACATGATGCCTGCCCTTTGGCTATGGTGAGGGATGTTTTTCATTTTTCCGGCGCACGGTTCCCAGCAGCTTTTTCTCTTTATGCCTCCGGCGGGTGCCTTTCTTTCCATAGCGAAAGAAAGATCCACCGTCGTGTCAGCCGGTTTCCAGCCGTTTGCACGGCGTGAAAACCGGGACGCTTCCTCGAAACCGCCTTGCTGCATCCGCCACCGGCAGTGCTTCGGCATACTTTTTGTCGCTGTTGACAAAAAGTATGCCGCCGGAGACAAAAAAAGCTACCGGCAAAAGTCACCCACCGGAGAAAAAACAAGCCTTCACAGCGATCTGCTGCCGAAAAATCTCATCTAAGTGAAAAAGTTGATTTCCCGACACGTTGCGGGGGATTTTTCATCCCTCCCCGGCTAAAATAGAGGGCAAAAGGAGGGAACCGCCATGATGCATCCCCGCAAAGGCGAATTTTTTTCCAGCCGTGTCCGCTATATTTCCCTGAACCAGATCCGCCCCAATCCCCAGCAGCCCCGCCGCAGCTTCGACGAGGATTCCCTGTCGGAGCTGGCGGAAAGCATCCGCAGCTACGGCATCCTCCAGCCCCTGACGGTGCGCCGTCAGGGGACAGGCTATGAGCTGGTGGCCGGAGAACGGCGCCTGCGGGCCGCCGCCATGGCGGGACTGCGGGAGGTGCCGTGTCTGGTGGCGCAGGTAGGGGAGGAGGACTCGGCGCTGCTGGCGCTGATGGAGAATCTCCAGCGCCGGGATCTGGACTGCTGGGAGGAGGCGGAGGCCCTGTCCCGGCTCATTGCCCGCTACGGGCTCAGCCAGGAGGAGGCCGCCCGTCGTCTGGGCCGCTCCCAACCGGCGGTGGCCAACAAGCTGCGGCTGCTGCGGCTGCCGGACTCCGTGCGGCAGTTTTTGCAGGAAAACAATCTGACGGAGCGCCATGCACGGGCGCTGCTGCGGTTGGGGACGGAGGAGCAGCAGCTATCGGCGGCGCAGGTATTCTGCCGGCGCAGGATGAATGTGGCCGCCGCCGAGGCCTACATAGAGGAGCTGCTGCACCGCCAGCAGGTGACGCCTCCCAAGGGCCGTACTACCTACATCATCAAGGATGTCCGGCTGTTCCTCAACAGCGTGGATCGGGGCCTGCACCTGATGCGCCAGGCGGGAGTCAACGCCGACTGGGGCCGTCAGGATACCGACGAGGAGATCCTTCTGACCATCCGTATTCCCAAGCGGGTGCGGACATAATGCGGCGAAGTGTATAAAAACCGGCGTCTGTAATGAAATTGTAACCTATTTTGCCCCTTTCCGTAGTATACTGCATGATAGCGCAGTGTGCGCTGCACTGTATAGTAAAGGAGGGGCTGTATGGAAGCACAGAAGCCCTTGGAGCAGGAAACGCCGGAGACCACCCCGCAGGAGGCCCCCACGGCTACCATCCCGCAGCCGGAGAGTGCCCCGGCAGCGAACCCGGAGGCGGGTCCCATCCCGGAGGAGATGGACGCACCGCCGGAGTCCCCGGCCAAAAAAACCGCCGGGAAGCTGGCGGCCCTCATCGGCGGCGGCATCGTGGCGGTGCTGGGTATATTCTATCTGGTTTTGTGCATCGTCTCCGCCAGCCATGGCACCATCCTCGGCCGCACCGACGTGATGGGCGTGGATATGAGCGGCCTGACCGTCCCGCAGGCGCAGGAGCGCTGGCAGCAGAAGGGACAGGCCGTATGTCAGGCGGCTCAGCTGCCCCTGACGTTGGACGGTGAGACGGCGGGACAGGTGTCCCTGTGGGAGCTGGGGGTCTCCGTGACCCCGGAGACGGCGGCCCAGCTGGCCTATGACGCCGGACACAGCGGCCATTTTCTGGAAAACGGCTGGAGCCTTCTCCGCAGCTGGTTCCGGGAGACGTCCCTGACCCCGCCGTGGACGGCGGATGACGCCGCCTTGCAGGAAAAAGCGGCGGAGCTGGCAGAACAGCTGGATATGGCGGCTGTTGACGGGGCCTGTCGGCTGGAGCAGGGAAAAGAGGACGGTTTTTTGGTGACGGTGCCAAAGAACGGCCGCAAGATAGACCTCCCGCGGTTAACCGATGCCCTGCGGGCGGCGCTGGCCGCCGGGACGTTGGAGCCGGTGGCCTGCGCCTATGAGGTGGTGGAGGCCAAGCCCGTGGACTTCGATGCCTTTGCCGAGACCTACGCCACGGCGAAAAACGCCTCCTATAATGCCGCCGCCGATCAGGTGGAGGAGGGGACGGTGCAGGTGACCTTTGATGCCGACGCCGCCCAAAAGCTGGTGGCTCAGGCTCAGCCGGGACAGGAAATCACCGTTCCCGCCCAGATCCAGCAGCCCAAGGTCAGCAAGGCGGCGCTGGAGAAGGTGCTGTTCCGGGACGTGCTGGCCAGCTGCACCACCTACGTCAGCGGCGCATGGGGCCGCATCCAGAACGTCCGCAAGGCGGCCCAGAACATCTCCGGCACGGTGCTCAACTGCGGCGACCAGTTCAGCTATAACGACGCCATAGGCCCTACCACGGCGGACTACGGCTTCTACGCCGCTCCCGGCTACGTGGGGGGCAAGACGGTGGATGTCTACGGCGGCGGTGTGTGTCAGGTGTCCTCGACCCTGTACTACGCCACCCTGAAGGCTGATCTGGAGATCGTCATGCGCTACTGCCACCAGTACGCCCCCGGCTACATCAAGTGGGGGTGCGACGCCACGGTATACGACGGCTTCCCGGATTTTATCTTCGCCAACAACACCGACTACCCCATCAAGATCGTCACCTATTGGAACGACAACAACGTGACGGTGGAGATCTTAGGCACCAAGGTGGATGACAGCTATGTGGAGATGGTCAGCGAGACGGTGGACGTCATCCCGTGGGAAACCGTCTATGAGGAGACGGATGAGCTGGCGCCGGGGGAGAAGCAGGAGATCCAGACCCCCTATACCGGCTATGTGGTGCAGACGTGGCGCAATGTCTATGCCGGGGACGGGAGCCTCCTCTCCAGCACCTTCGAGGCCACCAGCAACTACGAGAGCCGGGATCAGATCATCCGCATCGGCAAGGCAAAGCCCTGAGAGCCATACATACTGCCTCAAAAGCAGCAAAAGAGCCGCACCCACAGGTGCGGCTCTTTTCTTATGGAAAGCATAGGGGGTGCGGTCGTTTCGCTGGAACCCCGCATTACCGGCACAGATAGGAGAACCAGCCCTCGCTCTGGCGGGTGCGGAGGATGTCCCATCCCGCTTCCCGCAGGTGCCGGGCCACCTCCTCCGCCCGGTCGTCGATGATGCCGGAGCACAGGAACAGGCCGTCCTCCTTCAGGAAGGGACGTACCTGCCCGGACAGGCCGATGATGACGTCCGCCACGATGTTGGCCACCACCATGTCATAGCCCCCGCCGATCTCCGCCTTCAGCTGCTGATCCGACAGCACATCGCCCCACCGGACGGTGTATCGGGAGCGGTCGATGCCGTTGAGGGCGGCGTTTTCATAGGCCACCTCCACGCACTTCTCGTCGATGTCGCAGGCGAAGGCGTGCTCCGCCCCCAGCCGCAGGGCGGCGATGGAGAGGATGCCGCTGCCGCAGCCCAGATCCAGTACCCGCTCACCGCCGTGGATGGTTTCCTCCAGCGCCGTCAGACACAGCCGGGTGGTGGCGTGGCTGCCGGTGCCGAAGGTGAGCCCCGGATTCAGGATCAGGGGGATGCGGCCCTGCGTATTGGCCTGCTCCCACTCCGGCACCACAATGAGACGTTCCCCGATCTCCATGGGCTTATAAAACTGCTTCCAGTTGTTTTCCCAGTCGGCGTCCTCCAGATTGTTCATGGTCAGCAGCAGAGGGGCGTACTCCGGGTGCGCCGCCTTCAGCTGTGACAGGGACATCCGCACCTGCGCCAGCCGGTGATAGCCCTCCGGGTCATCGGAGAGGTAGAAGGTGATGCGGCAGAGGCCCTGCTTCTCCTGCATCAGTTCCTCGTCCACATAATCCCAGTACTGGTGATTGTGCTCCAGAAAATCCCGGAAATCCCCCTCGTCATCAATGACCAGCTCCGTGATGCCCTGCTCCTCCAGCAGCTGCGACACCGGGTCCAGACCCGCCGGGGAGGTGTCCAGCTTCAATTCCAGCCACTTCATGCCTTACCGCTCCGTTCCCACGAAGAACAGGCCCATGGTGTTGGGGCCGGTGTGGCTGCCGATGACCGGCCCGATGTAGTGGATGCGGATATCCGTGGTGCCGAAGCGGCGCTGAATCTCCGCCGCCACCTGCTTGGCCTCCTCCTCGCAGTCGGCGTGGCAGATGAACATGGTCTGCTTCTCCGGCTCGATAGCCAGCCGCTCGATGGCGTCCAGCAGGGCCTTGAGACTGGCCTTGCGGCCACGGGCCTTATCCACCAGGGTCAGGCGGCCCTCGTTATCCGTGTGCATCACCGGTTTGATGGAGAGCATGGTACCCACCAGCGCCGTGGCGGCGGAGACCCGGCCGCCACGCTTCAGGAAGTTCAGGTCGTCCACGGTGAACCAGTGGCAGACGTGGAGCTTGTTGTCCTCCACCCAATCCCCCAGCTGGCTGAGGGTCAGACCCTCCTTCTTCTTCTGAGCCGCCAGATACACCAGCAGTCCCTGTCCACGGGAGGCGCTGAGGGTGTCGATGACCCGGATGGTGCGCTCCGGGAAGTCCGGAGCCACGTTCTCCGCAGCAATCACGGCGGACTGATAGGTGGTGGACAGCGCCGACGAGAAGCACAGGCACAGAATATCCTGTCCCCGGCCCAGCACGGCCCGCATGGCGTCCTCGAACTGACCCACGTTGGCGGCGGCAGTGGTAGAGGTCTTGCCGGCCCGCAGGCGCTTATAAAACTCCTCGTTGGTAATGTAGCGGCCGTCCAGCGTGTTGGGGTATTCCTCCCCGTCCATGGTCATGGTCAGGGGCAGCACCTCCAGCTCCAGCTCACGGGCCATCTGGTCGGTGAGGTCGCAGCAGCTGTCGGTCATGATGATGTAATCCTGCATGGGTAGCTCCTCCTTTGAGTGGTTGGTGAAACGGGGCAGCGCCCCGGATGGGATGGTGGGATGAATCTAATATATCATATCAGGATAGACGAAAAAAGTGTCGGAATAGAATTTACAACTTGTTCATAAATTATTTTCCCACACAGAAGCGGGAGAAGATGGTCTGCACCAGATCTTCTCGGATGCGCTTACCGTTCAGCTCTCCCAGTGCCTCCAGTGCCGCCTCGGCGTCGGTGAGAACGACGTCGGGGGTCATGCCGTTCTCCAGCGCCCTGCGGGCGGAGCGGACAGCCTCCAGACTGCGGGCCACGGCGTCGGCCTGCCGGGCGTTGGTGAGAAGCTCTCCCTGAGCCTGCTTTCCGGCGGGGTACAGGGCCTCCACGGCCCGGCACAGGGCGTCCACGCCTTCTCCCGTGGCGGCGGACAGGGGATAGACCTGCCCGAAGCGCTGCACCAGCGCCGCCGGTTCCACCCCGGCGGGGAGGTCCGTCTTGTTGACGATGACCAGCTGCCGGGGAACGGCGGCGGCGGTGGCGATGGCGTCCTCGTCCTCCGCCGTCAGGGGCCGGGAGCCGTCCAGCACCAGCAGGGCCAGCGCCGCCTGTCGGGCGGCATCACGGGTGCGCTGCACCCCCAGCCGCTCCACGGCGTCTCCGGTGTCCCGCAGGCCGGCGGTGTCGCACAGACGCAGCAGCACATGGCCCACCTGCACCTTCTCCTCCACGGTGTCCCGTGTGGTGCCGGCCACGTCGGTGACGATGGCCCGGTCGTAGCCCAGCAGGGCGTTGAGCAGAGAGGACTTTCCGGCGTTGGGCTTACCTAAAATCACCGCCGGGACGCCCTGCCGCAGCAGCTGTCCCCGGCGGAAGGTGGCCAGCAGTGCCTCCAGTGCCGTCTCGCTGCGGGCGAGGGTCTGGGCCAGCTGACCTTGGGTCAGGGGATCGATGTCCTCGTCGGGGTAGTCCACCACGGCATAGAACCGGGATACTACCTCCATGAGCCCGTCATAGATCTCCTCTACGCCCCGGCTGAGACGGCCCTCCAGCTGCCCCACAGCGTTGTGGGCGGCGGCGGGAGATTCGGCATCGATGAGGTCCGCCACGGCCTCCGCCTGAATGAGGTCCATCCGTCCGTTGAGGAAGGCCCGCTGGGTGAACTCGCCGCCCTTGGCCTGTCGGGCGCCTTGGGAGAACAGAGCGTCCAGCCCCTCGTTCAACACCACCGGGGAGCCGTGGCAGTGGATCTCGGCGCAGTCCTCCCCGGTGTAGCTGTGGGGGCCGGGGAACAGCACCGCCAGAGCGCTGTCTATGATGCGTCCCTGCCGGTCGTGGAGATCCCCCAGTACCATCCGCCGGGGAGCCTGCCCGCTGACGGGGCCGCCGTGGGCGGGAGAGAATACGACGTCCAGGATACGCCGGGTGTCCGGGCCGGACAGACGCAGGATGCCGATGGCGGAGGGCAGCTGCGGCGTGGCGATGGCGGCAATGGTATCGGGCATGGGAGTCACTCCTTTTGGGGGGATGTTTCATGGTATGATGTATGGCATTATACCATGAACGCCCGAAAAAACCAAGCTGTTTTGCAAAGAGAGGGGGCCATGCCCGCCCCCCAAAGGGGGGACACTTTCGTCAACGGAGCGGAAGGGTGTGTGCGGGAAACCCGGAAGGGTGTCCTGCACGAGGATGATCCCCATTTTTCAGAGCTTTTTGAAGCTCTGAAAAATGCTTCAGCATGTCGAAAAAGCCTTTTCGACATGCTGAGGGCCATGCCCTGCGGCATGGCCCCGGAGAAAACGCTGAGGAAAAAGGTCACTTATGTTGAGGAGAGGGATCACTTACGTTTGAGGAGAAGTAGGGGTCACAGCAGCTTCACCGCCGCTGCCAGCAGGCACAGGCCCAAAGCCAGCGCCAGAGTGCTCAGACGGTTTTTCAGCCGATGAGACATGGAGAGGATTACTCCGCCAGAACCTTGCCCATGGCCCGGCAGGCCTCCAGTGCGGCGTCGTCCGGCGTCTCGCAGCAGATGACACTCTCGCACACCAGATTGATGCCTGCGTCGTCGCAGTCCTTCTCCCAGTCACGCATCCACTGACCGTCGCCCCAGCCGTAGGAGCCGAACAGGCCCACACTCTTGCCGCCCAGACGGTTCTTGCAGCCGGAGAACATGGGCTCGAACTCGCACTCCTCCAGCACCTCGGAGCCCATAGCGGGGCAGCCGAAGGCGATGGCATCCATACCGGCCAGAGCGCTGACATCCACGGCGTCGGGAGTCAGCAGCACCGCCTCGGCACCGGCCTCCTTCATGCCCTCCAGCACCGCCTGAGCCATGGCCTCCGTGTTCCCGGTGCTGCTCCAATACACTACCGCAGTCTTTTTCATGATGGTTTCGTTCCTTTCTTTGTTGAAAAATATGTCACACGGCCAGCTGCGCCAGTCCGGAGCCCGCCCGCCACAGGGCGCAGCACCGGTCGGTGCAGCGCTTATACTGACGGAACAGCTCCTTGGCCCGCTCCTCGTCGCCGTAGACCTTCCACAGTCCGGCGCACTTGAAGCGGCAGGCCTTGTTCTCAATGAAGCCCCGTACATCCTCCGGAGGATAGCTGAGGAACAGCCCGATCTCGTGGGGGAATTCCTCGCTCTCCCGCAGACGGCGGATGAGACAGGCCACGCACTGCCCGGCGCTGTGACATGGGTACCCGGACTCCTCCAGCAGGCGCACGGCCTCGGCATCCTCCAGATCCTGCCGCAGGCGGCTGGGCCGGTAGAGGTACAGCAGCGCACGGCCGCCGTCAAAGCGAAGGGGCAGCAGACACAGGCCCTTGCCCGCCAGCAGACGGTTGATGCGGCGCACCTCCTGCCGCAGCTCCTCCGGGGAGTCGCAGGGACAGGAGAACAGGCTGCCGGTCTTGATCCCGGCCAGAGTAGGGGCGCACTGACGCACCACAAGCTCCTCAGACATGATGTAAGCCCTCCTTATCCGGCGTGCTTTTCCAGAATGTTCCGTAGAGCGGACAGGGAGCTGGTGTGACAGCGCTCGATGACCGTGTCGCAGCTCTTCAGCTCCCGCAGGGCGCTCTGGACCATTTTGTGAGACATGGTGCTGGTGAAGAAAATGGTCAGATCCGGGTCGCCCAGCTTGTTTTTCAGGCCGCCCACAGGCTTGATGAAAACCTTGGCCCGACAGCGGTAGGATTGACACAGATCCATATAGCGGCGCTCCATACACTCGTTGCCGCCCAGAATGACAATGCTCATAGGTGTTCCTTTCTTATCATGGCTTCCCGGCCGGCAAATATGCGGCGGGGAGATGGCTGGTTGATTTCGATCGCCTGATTCGTGGTTCTGCGATGTGCTGATACTCTAATGATCCGGCTGGTTAGATATCTCTAACTTAGTGGTAGTTTAACATCTCTAACTG
>ERZ836441.3537-NODE-3537-length-10296-cov-2.656674_pt1 | contig 10296 bp, 9 predicted proteins | sample MGYA00519686_ERZ836441 | MGnify/ENA primary metagenome ERZ836441 (study PRJEB31850, sample SAMEA3708800) | human gut metagenome | biome: human gut; feature: human-associated habitat; material: faeces | place: China | collected 2014 ... | reverse complement strand
ATCCCTCGTTAAAACCACCAATATCATCGTAAATACAAGGCACGATAATTTTCTTATCTGTGTCGATATATCCCCATAATTTGCCTATACGAACTTTTGCCAATCCGTTACAGAACGGTTCTATCTTATCATAACACGCATAGGCAGATTGTTTTTGTGGTGCTCCCTGTCGCTCCAGCTTAACCCGCAATAAATATTCTGTATTCTCTTCATCAATAGTATAATCCAAAGAAACTCTATCAACTTGGTTTATGTGGACACAATCAATTATATAGGTTCCCTTATTCAAAGATAATTTGCAGAGTGTATTTGCTTTTATATCGCATCTTGGCTCCATGTCAATAAATACATGACAATCAGAATCAGATATAATTTTTAAGGTTGCCATATTCATTAGGCTGTATCCACCTCCAACCCCCAGATGTGATTAGTAATAAAAGAAAGCGCAGGGCTGGTGACTTATTTTAGTGCGACAGGTCGTAGGAAACCCAATAGATAAAATAAGCAACAACCCCGCGCCTGTATCGTGAAGATACGACGGGAGGGCAATGCCACTTATTCTCTCTATTGTGCTTGGAATTTCCTACGTTCGTCGCACGAGAATAAAGTTACACTTCCGTAATTCTGTATGTTTTCCACAAAAGTAGAAAACAAACATCGGAAATGCAACGGCCTTGCACCTCTTTTTTCGAGGTTGTTGCAGTTACAAATTTCGCCAAAACAAACTTGCAATCCAACAGCGATTGGGCTGGAAAGTAAACTTTGTTCTTTGCTTATTGGGATAGCAGGCTTTGTTCTCGACTTTACGCCTGCATAAGCCCTCAAAATGCACGTTATACCAATCAAATCCAACTGATTATCGTACTCCCGTCCGCATAAAATCCATATTTCTACTTGTCTGATGATATAACAGAATGTAATACGCATCATTTCAGATACTTTGCAAATCTATTAAGTATCTGTCCGCTTTGCTCTTCCGTAAAAGAAAATACCCCTGCCGTCGTGAAACAGCAAGGGTATTTTTCTTGGTTGAACATCGAGTGTTGTCTACTCCACAAACCACCTGTATTGGGCATCGCCCTCGATGGCTCTGCCTATACCCGTGATAAGCTCGGTAGCGTTCAGCGAACGGTCGAGGAACGTGTCGATGTAACTCGACTTGTTGGCTCCCGTAAAAAAGTTGTAAACCCTCCAAAGGTCGATCTCTGGATTGTCCCCTCTTGAGAAGTTCTCGTCCATGTAATACGCCTTTGCCACCGCGTTGATATGGCAGTCCGTAAACTCCATAGCGGGAAGCTGTCGTTTCTCGGCTGTGGGCAGGTATTGGTACAACCGTGTCTTGCCGATAAGCTGGGCGAACTGGTGCTCGGTAAGGTGTCGTTCCTGCATCGCTGCCATCCGTTTTACATGGCGTTCGGCATCGTACTCTCGAAACAGGCGCAAGGTGGCATCGAACAAGTCCTGCACGCCCATCACCCGCAGTTCGCTCTTGAATCCGTCGGTCGATACGCAAAGGTTACAGCACACGAGGTTCTTGAACCCGATGAAGACCTTGAATTTCTCCACCGTTTTCTTGGAATAGAGGTTCTCGTGGTTATAGGCCCTTACTCCTCCAATCGAGAGGTTCAGCCTGTTCCCTGCCACATCCTCGTAAATCGTGGGTATCTCGAAGCAGAAAGCCATCCGTTCGTAGTAGATGGTCTTGTCGGTTTCCAAGAGCTGGTTCACGGGCTTGTGGATGGCTTCGGGAATCCGCCCCTTGATGATATGGGACACGACTATATCGGGAGCGTCGATTACCTCCTGCGGGAACATACGGTGTGCAGCCCCCAGCACCGTTTCGATAAAGCTCTGGTGGGAGATGGTCACCTCGTTGTCCTTGCTGAATACGGGAACGACGCAATCCGCTCTCAAGTGGGCTATATCGACAGGCTTGGTGTTGGCCTCGATAAAGTGGCGGTTATGACGAACACCCAAAGGAACGACAACACCCGTCGTTGCTGATTGGGCTGGTTGTTCCTCTACAATCGTTGCTACCTCTGCGGCAGGGTTATCGAGGAAAGGGCTGTCGGAGTTCAGACCGACGGCAAATTCTGCATTAGGCTGAAACGCTGGGTACATGGTTGTAAGGAGTTTGAGGTTGAACACTCGGTTGTGCAGGCTGTGTCATATTGCACCATTTGAGAATGGCCTGACCGACGGCAGGTGTGATGAGGAACTCGGGACGGCCCGTGAACAGTCCCGTGCGGTCTTTGGATGTAGTAGCCTTGTGGTTCATGGCTATATCGAGGACTGCGGTAAACTCGTAATCCACGTTATCACGCTGTACGGCTTTCAAGCCCACTTTCTCTGGAACCATTTTGCCGTTCTTGTCCGAGAGTACATAGTCCTGCTTGGAACGCATTGTGCAGATCACATGAGCAGACGAGGTAAGGATACGTTGGATAAAGGCGTTCTGACGGGGTGTGGCCTTGGCCCAGTTTGCAAAGGAGTTGCCTTGCAAATTGGCGTGGAAATCCAGCAGGTGATCCCAACAATGGGAAATGCTGTCGATGATGATTACCTCGGCTCCTGCCTGCTCGCAAATGCCTATGGCCTCGATGTAGGTTTCGGGTGCATAGTTTTCGAGGGTGAGGACTTGATAACCGCCCAGATGGGCATAAAGATCAGCCGAGCAGTTCTCGGAATCAATGACGGCGATTTTAGACCAGTCGCCTGTCATTCCGTAAGCGATAAGGAGCGACGAATAGGTCTTGCCCGAACCCGAAGCTCCCGCCAGAGCAAGCCGCATCTTGGCTGCCCGACGCATGGATTGTCTCAATTGCATAACTCTACAAATTAGATGATTAGTAAATGATTAAACTAATCATCCTCGTTGCGGCTTTTGTATTCCTTCTGCAAGTTTGCCCGATAATCTGCCAGAGAAATTCGCCTCTGTAATATTAGTTCCCAAATCTCGATGGGGAGGGGGCTTAAATAGGGGTATTTATCCGTAGGTAGTATAGGCATTAAACAAATAGGATATAATCACTAAATTCATCTAAACCGATTACAACTGAATGTTAATTTTGATAATTCCATATAAATAAATAACTTTGGAATATCTGTTCTAAATTAAGATTAACATGACACAAAATCATTCATATCCAGGAGGCTCAAAGTCAAGAGTAGACCAAGCTGGAAAGAATATTCGCCAGAACACATATACAGCAGACGATTTAGCAGTTATCGACCAATGGCGAGAAGCGCATCGGATAGTTTTGAATACATTTCAAGCAATATTACGAATGCGTACAAGAAATAATGATTCCATAACTGTTGCACAACGCCATAAAAGACGCTCAACGATTTTTGATAAATTAACTCGTCACTCAAAAATGCAACTATCAAGAATGGATGATGTTGCAGGTTGCCGTTTGATATTTAATACGATTGATGAATTATATGCGTTTCGCACCCAAATACATAACGCTAAACGAATGAAACATCGTTTGCGTAATGATCCAGATAAATATGATTATATCCAGCATCCTAAACAAACGGGTTATAGAGGTGTCCATGATGTGTATGAATATAATGGAAAGAAAGGTGCAAACCAAAAATGTAATGGCTTAAATGTTGAAATTCAGTATAGAACTCGCATTCAACACGCTTGGTCTACAACCGTAGAAATTATCGGCTTAATTACAGAAAACCAACCTAAATTTCAAAGAGGAGAAGACCGTCGTTATGAACAAGCAATGGTATATGCAAGCGAAATTTTATCAAGAGCTTACGAAAATATGTATGGGCCACTGCCTGATCTTTCCAATGATGAATTAGTAAGGCGATTTATTGCCTTAAATGATGAAATCCATTTGATTCAACGGTTAAAAGGTCTAAACTCCACAAATACTGAAATTTCTAAAAAGAAAAACGCCATTCTTATTTTTAAGCCAGATGGCGAATTGGAAGTAAAGACATATAAAGATGCAACAGAAGCATTAACTGCTCTATTTATACTCGAAAAAGAAGTAACACATGATGATATAGTGTTAGTACGAGCAGATACCTCACAAGAGGTTCGAGAAGCTTATAAAAACTATTTTTCAGATGCCCGAGAGTTTATCCAGCTAATCGAGAATGGTTGTCAGAAATTATTTCAGGTTATTCCTCTTGATATAATGACAGAAGAGGAATAATCTATTATATAAAATCAAATCCTGTAAACTTTTCGTTCTCCAGTTCTAATATCTCCCGATACTGTTCCTGCATATCGAGAGCTTTTATAAAGTAAGGCAATGATACCTTTTCGGGTAAGGTTTTGCACCGTTTATCGAGTTGGTAAGTTAGGCTTATCGGCTCGGTATTCGGTACGTCGATAGCGTTGTATTTCGTAAGCAGTACAGACAAAGCTGACTTATTGCGTTTGGGTACTGCAACGCCTTTCACCTTGCAGAAATCGCATATCTCTTTATAAATCCCTGCATCGGTTTTTCTAATTGAGTGATTGATAAAACACCCTGCCGTCAGTTCATAGCCTTTCTCTATGGTCTTAATAAGTCCTAATTGCCTACATTCATTTAATAAGGCAGTAACCGTATTGCGGGACAATCCGACAGCCTTTGCAATTTGGCTATTGCTTCATTGCACGGTATCCGTATTATTCAGGCATACCGACTTTAATAACAGCAGAAACCCTGCAATCTTGGCAGGATAGTTCTTCTTAAAGAAACTGTTATCCAAAAAGAAATAGTCTTTGCTGGTTGGCTTTATATAATAGGAATTTCGCCTTATAAAGCCTCTGTCTGCATCTTCTTTAACAATAGTCTGCACGGTCAGACAGCCTGCATCTTTCAGCCGTTTGATAACACGGCGGATTGTTCGTTCATCCAATCCCGTCAGTAAGGATAGCTTTTCCTCGGTTACATGAGAAATGTTCGTCTTGTGATTGGAGCAACATTTAATGGTGGCTCACACATAAATATCGACGGGTTTACTGTTTCCCGTCTGAAAGTTCACGATTGATTTGGGGATTACGGTATAATTCATCGTTAGCAATGGAATTTGTGTTATTGGTAAATATAATCTCTTTTAAGTGCAGCAGTTTTCGGAAGCAGGCTACGCCGTAATGGTCTTTGGCCTGTTTGCGGTTATCGAATCACCTGCGGTCTTTGATATGGTAGTACATGGTCTGAAAGACTTTAATAGGTAATGTATAAGTAGGTATTGTATATATAGGACACTTTTGAGCAGTTAGCATAGGACAGATTTGAGCAACTGCATCTATCGGTTATCAAAACCTACTATCTTTTTTTATGAAAAAGGACAGAATATCTCTGTCCCTTTAAGGTTATACAAATATAATAAAATAATTCGATAATTCCAAAGCAATTGTATTTATCAGTTACAGAATGTTCTGGGATTGCAACCTATGTTTCAATTTTCCGACCGACAATCTATCTTTTTTGGCTTCTAAATTTTGTTTGATCTCTTCTACATCGATTTTTAGAATTTTACATGGTTCAAAAAATTCGTTCAATTCAACATATAGACAATAATCAAACTCAAACCCTCTGAAAATGATTTTTGAGCGATTTGCTGGCTCTCGTCTGGTTTTAATTTCGACTCTTTTATTATGTTCGTCATAGCCATCAAACCCCTTTTCGACAGTTGTATCATTTAATTGAATATTAAATATTTGACTGCAATAATATTCTCCTAAATCCCCAACTAGATTTTTTGTTCGTATTACTTTCGCCTCTTTTAAAGCTTTCAGAGCATGCGCTATATTTCCCAATTCAATTCCAATATCCATAATCTCCTTTTTTTGTGACACATTTTAATCTGTTCTATATATCAATAAATTTCCCAATTACGTCACCTCCTCCAAAAATTTCTTTTCTCCCAATTTCCACACCCGTTCTTTCCCTGTTCTGGATTCCTCTGCATCGAAATAGAGCATAATGGATTTTCCGATACCTCGCCTGTCGTATTCTATCTTGTACGCATCAAAAATCTGCTGTAATTCCTTATTAATAATCGTTGTCGAATAGGTCGTGTTGACTTAAAGGCATTGTACACCTTGGCGATAACAGCTTCGCTTGTTACCTCTTTAAGATACCTTGCCTGCTTTATTTCCGCTTGAATATCTGCGTCCTTAAATTGCAGTTCTCTGACCTTACGGAATCCGATTACATCAAATGCTTCACAATACAATCCATATTCCTCTTTGAGTTCATCATAAAATCGACGGTCATAAGTTTCATCGGACTGCCGTAACCGTTGAAGCACCTCAAACAATAAGGTTATACGGTCGGCTTTGGAATCGCTCCTGTTCAATAGTTTTCTTCGTTCCAATTCCGTATAAGCACTGTATTCCGATTGTGACAGAATTTTGAACGCTCCGCTACGGCGATAGGCTTTATTGAGGATTGCAGAGTGTCGATATAACATCTTCAGACGTTCATCCAGATAGGCATTGTTATAACGAAAATAATTGATTTCGCCCTTATCCGTCACAAATCCCAACCTGTTATAATCGACATTCTCGATGGCTTGATTGATAAGGAATTGTTCTCCTTTCGTTTCAGCCTGTGGTCGTAAGTCCAATAGTCGATGAAATTCCCTGTGTTGTTCCTGTAAAAACTGTTCCAACTCCTCTCGACTTTGATATGTTGTGTCAGGATTGGTGTCCGTAACATGAATGATTTGCTTTACACCGTTTCTAAATCTGCCGACAATCTGTATCGCTTCCGTTTCTGGGTCTATCAATGTTGGAGAAACCAATCCCTCGATGGTTTTATAAACCCGTGAAAGCATAATCACCGTCGGCTTGAAATCGAGATTAATATCCAATGCGGAGTAGAAACGGCTGGTAAAGAAATTGTAGCGTTTCAAAGATATTTTGCCGTTCTTATCTGTCACCGAATCGAATACGTGATAGCCCTCTTTATGGAGTTGTTTTCGAGCTTCCGTACTGCAATAGACATTCGTATCATCCCCAATTTTGAAATTCACAATCAATTCCTTAATTCCCCTCACCGAATTATAGAACACACATATAGGGGTAGCATCCTCTTTCAGTTGGGCGAATAAACGGTGCAACATTACCTCCACATTGTTCGTGGGCCTTATTTCTAACTCCTTGCTATGGTCGTAGGCTGGTTTTATTTTGATGATTGTAAATTTCTGCTCCTCAAAACGCGGGTCATTGATAACAATAGGAGTGGCTGATACCATCGCCTTATTCTGAAACAGAAAGAAATCATCAATAGGCAGCGTCATATCCTGTCGATAGTCAATGTCAGCAACTATTTTCTCACACTCATCGAACAACAGAAAATAATCCTGCAAATAAGGAATATGCAGTTTTTTAAGTGCACTTGTCACTTTGGGATAGCTGTCTGGTGTTGTCATCAACTTTATAGGTTGTCCCTCCTGTGCCGTTATCCGCTCGATAATTTTAGTCGTTGGCATATTATCACCATACACGCCGATAATATTCGGATGCTGTTGCTCCTTGCCAATTATGACAGGTACATTCGGTTCGATGATAATAGAATTGCGTTTAGAATGAATCTCCAACCAAGTGGCGCCAATCCCACATACTGTCTTGTCGATAATGGTATTTGTAGGTATCTCCTTGAATACTGAATCCAAATGTTCGCCTGCGTCTACTGTTCGCAGGTCTATCGGCAAACGATTATTTTGCAGTTCTGGGACATCGGTTGGCAGGAAAGAGTAATGATAAGGTTCGACGGTTTCCAACTTGGCAATCAGTTCCTCTTGAGTTAGTGGGAAAAATCCATAGTCGATACTCCCGAACGGATATTTAGCCGTTACATGTGCCCCTTTTATTTCATCCTTTTCTTCGCTCCTAAAAATGGCTGCTCCTCGCTCTGTTTCCCGTTTGATATGTCTGTATAAATAATCTGCTTCGGCTCTGAATGTTGGAGTTTCGCTGTTCTTATGATAAGTAGGGAATCCACGATTTTCACCTGTAAACAGATAGTTCAATAGGAACGATTCATATTCGGGAGTTAATGAAATGGAAATATAGGATATGGAATACTTTGCTTGTTTAGTCAGCCGAATTTGAAATTCTGGAATCCCATGTTCAAGTTCGAGCACACCATCAATAGACACTCCATCCCTCACCATCTGCCGAAAAAGACGGCAATCACGGGCGGCATCCGAGTATCTTAATTCCCAGAACTCCACTTTGCGCCATACCTCTCCCGCTGGAGGACGAGGTATGGTAGCAGGATCTATTTCTGATAGTTTCATTTTTATCTGGCCCAAATCAACTTTTTAATCATCTCTTCGGGCGTATAAGGGAATACGCCATAATTGACTATACCATGAGAATGAACTGCTTTATACTCTTTGCTCGTTGGATTGTAGCGAGATGCGTTATTCGCACGATCATACTTATACATATAAAAAATGTAGTTTTCATCCACCTTTTTATCCACATTAAAGATATTGGGATAATCTGGCTTCTTCTTGCCGTACATCAGATAATGGTTTACATATGACCATATATCTCTATTCAGATATAATTTTCTTTTTACGCCACCATCTACTTCAAATTCGTAAAAAGCCATCCCTGAATCTATACCACATACCAGATTTAACGGTTGCGATGAATCCATAATTTTTACAAGCAGTTCAAAGACAGCATCATTGTCCGAGGTTTTTAGATCAGCGAAAGAGGCGGGTTGGTGGTCTACAAATCCATCGTTCAAAGCATCCATTTCAGCTTCGTACTCTTTCTGGCTGGAATAATATTCACTCATAGCAATATAAGTTTAAGTTGGTCTTATAAAGTTAGCAAAAAAATAAGAGATTGTTCGTTTCCAAACAATCTCTTTTGGGTAGTGACGCATTTTTTTAGGGGTATATAAAACAAATTTTTCCAAAAATATGTCACCTGTCATAGCAAGTGTTGCATCGCCTCATCAATCTGTGAGTTCTCGAAACTATCCAAATAAATCTGTGTGGTGGATAAATCCGAGTGTCCTAACGATTCGGAAATCAATGCTACGCTAACGCCTGACCGTTTGAGCACCGTTGCATAGGTATGTCTCGCCACATAGGTCGTTAAAGACATTTCCAAACCGATCATTTCTCCCAGCGTCTTTAACTCTCGATTGACTTTTTTTAGTGTTTTACGGATACGGTCACGTTTCTGCTGTTCAGTCTTATGTACGGCAGCATCGAGAATTGGAAAAATATAATCACTATCACTTCCAAACGGACTGGCATACTTTTCTACGATTTTAGCTGAAATGTCATTCAGTGGGAAACTTATCGGCTTGCCTGTCTTTTTCCTTACATAGCAAACCCTACCATCCTTCAAATCGCAGAAGCGGAGCAATGCAATATCCGAGAAATTTATTCCTGCACCAAAATAGCTGAACAGAAATAAATCCTTTGCAAGTCCCATATAAAAGCCTGAATCAGAAAGTTCGAGTGCGAGGATTCTTTGCACCTCCTCCTTGGAAATCGACCGTTTCTCTGTATGAATATCAAACTTGTTTATTTTGAATCTGTTAAACGGATATACATCCTGCTTGATAACGTCCTGCTCTATGGCTTTATTGAAGACGCTACGGAGCGTTCGAAACAGTTGGCTTATCGTGGTGTCCTTACATCCTCTGGCGTGCAACCACTCTTCGTATCTTTTCAGCCACACACAATCAATCTCTCGAAAGGGAATATTGAGTTTATTACGCGTGTAACTCATCAACGAATTAAAGGAGTATTTATAGACCGCCAAATTACCCAGCCTCTCCGTCTTCTTCATCTCCGCAAACAACCTGCCGTACATTTCCGCAACAGTTTGCCCTTGGATCTTTTGTTCAACAGCCTGTGCCAACGATCGAGGGGTGTACTCTTTGCGTTCAGCCATCATATCGACAACCAATGCGTTGTACTCCGCCATTTTCGAAGCGATCAGTTTGTCAATCACTATTTTATTGGGACAGTTTCGTTTGGGCCTATTCTTCTCGAAATCCCAGAATTGAGGTAAAACCGCTACGCCAAGACTGACGTATTTCTTTTTTCCGTCTTTACAGAGACGAATCATCAACGGATGCGCTCCGTTTGCAAGCGTTTTCGACTTGTAGCACAAAATGCTGACACCTGTTGCCATGTGAGTTTGTGGTTTAACTCTCGGTTTAACTCAACAGTTAAAAACGGTGGTAAACCACGAAAACAGCGCATACGAAAAAAGCAGTCGCATTTCTGCAACTACTTGATTTTCATTGGTGGGAACATGCGGATTTGAACCGCAGACCTCCTGCTTGTCGA
>ERZ836441.3536-NODE-3536-length-10305-cov-4.034341_pt1 | contig 10305 bp, 10 predicted proteins | sample MGYA00519686_ERZ836441 | MGnify/ENA primary metagenome ERZ836441 (study PRJEB31850, sample SAMEA3708800) | human gut metagenome | biome: human gut; feature: human-associated habitat; material: faeces | place: China | collected 2014 ... | reverse complement strand
AAAGTTCCTGTATGGGAAGCAGAGATTCCGATAAAATGCCGCATGAAACGTCTGCTATATTCTTACAAAGAAGGATATACAACAGAGTACGAAGAGTATCTGGTAGAAGACGGAGAAGTGGTTGCGAACATGGGACCACATTCGGCACTTGTACTGGGAATGAGAAATGAAGAGGATCATGACTGGCTGTATATTTTGTAGAATGGGTATGGACCGGCTAATAGTGAATTTTGTAAAGAAGATACAAACAGACTAATAGTGAAATAAAGAAAATAAAAAGATTACCGGAAAATGTAGTGCGTTTTCCGGTAATCTTTTTTTACGTTTTTATACAAACATAATAATGTAAGATCTGGTTTCGATAATGCAAAATTATATTATTTTGTAAGAACTTCTACACCATCTTCTTTAATAAGAACCATATATTCAATCTGAGCAGAAAGACCGTCGTCATCCGTATAAACGGTCCATCCGTTGTCTTCATCTACATAGAATTCCGGAGAACCCTGATTGATCATCGGCTCGATCGTGAACATCATACCAGGAACCAGAACCATCTCACTGCCCTTCGGAGTAACATAACTTACGAATGGCTCTTCGTGGAATTCCAGACCGATTCCATGGCCGCCGATCTCCTCTACGACAGAATATCCATTTTCCTGTGCATGTGAATTGATCGCGTAAGCAATGTCTCCAAGATGTCCCCAAGGTTTTGCTGCTTTAAGTCCAAGCTCTACGCATTCTTTTGTAACACGGACAATACGTTCGGCTTCCGGTGATACGTCACCGATCGTGAACATACGGGATGCATCAGAGAAATATCCGTTTAAAATCGTAGACACATCTACGTTGATGATATCTCCATCGATTAGAATCTCATTTTCACTTGGGATACCGTGGCAGATGACGTTGTTGATGGAAGTACATACGCTCTTCGGGAATCCCTCATAATTCAGAGGCGCCGGGATTCCTCCGTGCTCTGTTGTGAAATCATATACAAGTTTGTCAATTTCGGCAGTGCTCATTCCTGCGTGAATATGAGCTGCTACATGATCGAGAACTGCGGTGTTCAACGCTGCACTTTTTTTAATCATTTCAATCTGTTCCGGTGTTTTCAGTAATGAACGGTCAGGAACGATCTGACCTTTGGACGCAAGTGTCCATAATTTTATATCTAATTTATCCACAATACTACCTGCTTTCTACACAAATTTTCCACATGTATTATAGCACGTTTTGGAAAAAGAGACAGGGGAATTTTTGTCAATAGGATTGCCGCAAATGAAAAATCCTTTGTCCCTTATTGTCTCCACCATAAAAATAAGTTATAATTTTATTGGTATTGTATACAGAATGTGGATAAACTATTATGGTTCATAGTAATGATAAAGTTATACACAGGCAACATAGAAAGGAGCAGACATATGTTAAGAATAGGAATGCTTACAAGCGGCGGCGACTGTCAGGCACTGAATGCAGCGATGAGAGGCGTCGTAAAGGGGCTTTTTTCGAAACGAGATGATGTAGAGATTTATGGATTTCAAGATGGATATAAAGGTTTGATCTATTCGAACTTTAAGATGCTTACGTCAAAAGACTTTTCGGGGATTCTGACACTTGGTGGAACGATTCTGGGAACATCCAGACAACCGTTCAAGTTAATGAGAGTACCGGATAAGGACGGAATTGACAAAGTAGAGGCAATGAAACACACTTACCACAAGCTGAATCTGGACTGCCTGGTAATCCTTGGGGGAAATGGAACACACAAATCAGCCAATATGCTGAGAGAAGAAGGACTTAATGTGGTAACACTTCCGAAGACGATTGATAACGATCTCTGGGGAACGGACATGACATTCGGATTCCAGAGTGCAGTAGACATTGCAACAGATACAATTGACAGGATCCATACAACAGCAACGTCTCACAGCCGTGTATTTATCGTGGAAGTAATGGGGCACAAAGTAGGATGGGTAACACTTCATGCAGGAATTGCCGGTGGTGCCGATATTATTCTGCTTCCGGAGATGCCATATGACATCAATTCAGTAGTTGAAGCAATTGAAAAGCGCGGCAAAGCCGGAAAGAGATTCACAATTATTGCTGTTGCAGAAGGTGCGATTTCAAAAGAAGATGCAGCGCTTTCAAAGAAGGAATTAAAAGAGAAAAAAGCAAAGAAGAAATACCCTTCTGTTGCATATGAACTTGCTGAGAAGATTCAGGAAAAAACAGATAAAGAAGTAAGAATTACTGTGCCTGGACATACACAGCGAGGCGGCTCTCCGTGTGCATATGACCGTGTACTTGCAACAAGACTTGGTGCAGAAGCTGCGAGAGCAATTCTGGAAGGTGATTTTGGATGTATGGTAGGAACAAAGAATCAGGAGATTATCCGTGTACCATTGTCAGAAGTTGCCGGAAAATTAAAATATGTAGATCCAAAGGCATCGATCATTAAAGAAGCAAAAACCATCGGTATCAGCTTCGGTGATGAATAAGATACACAGGTTAAGCAGGATCTGCATTTAGACAAGGAGTGTAAAGAATGTCATATACGGCATTATACCGTAAATTCCGTCCGGATGAATTCGAAGATGTAAAAGGACAGGATGCGATCGTCCGGACGCTTAAGAACCAGATCAATGCAGACCGTATCGGACATGCATATCTGTTCTGCGGGACAAGAGGAACCGGTAAGACGACGGTTGCAAAAATATTTGCGAAAGCAGTCAACTGCGAACATCCGGTAGACGGAAGTCCGTGCGGGGAGTGCGCAATGTGCAAGTCGATCGCAGCGGGTACATCGATGAACGTGATCGAGATCGATGCGGCATCGAATAATGGTGTGGATAATATCCGAGAGATCCGTGAAGAAGTCACATACCGTCCGACAGAAGGAAAATATAAAGTATATATCATCGACGAGGTGCATATGCTGTCGATCGGTGCGTTCAATGCATTGTTAAAAACATTGGAAGAACCGCCGGAATATGTTATATTTATTCTTGCGACAACGGAGGCACACAAGATCCCGATTACGATCTTAAGCCGTTGTCAGCGATATGATTTTAAGAGAATTTCCATTGAAACGATCGCAGCAAGACTGCGGGAACTGATTGATAAAGAAGGATGGGACGTAGAAGATAAGGCGGTCCGTTATATTGCGAAGATGGCGGACGGTTCCATGCGAGATTCATTAAGTCTTCTGGATCAGTGTGCCGCGTTCTATATGAATGAGACACTGACATATGATCATGTACTGGAAGTGCTGGGAGCGGTGGATACGGAAGTGTTCAGCCGGCTTTTAAGACAGCTGCTTGCGATGGATGTGCATCAGGTGATCGAAACGGTCGATGAGCTGGTGATGCAGGGAAGAGAACTGTCCCAGCTTGCGGCAGATTTCACATGGTATCTGCGAAATCTCCTTCTGGTGAAGAGTTCGGATAATATGGAAGATGTACTGGATGTGTCGTCTGAAAATCTTGCACTTTTAAAAGAAGAAGCACAGATGATCGACAGCGATACGCTGATCCGTTACATCCGAATTTTCTCAGATCTAACGAACCAGTTAAAATATGCGACCCAGAAGAGGGTACTTCTGGAAGTGACACTGATCAAATTGTGCCGTCCGGCGATGGATCAGAACAAAGATGCATTACTGGACCGCATCCGTGCGATCGAGAAGCAGCTCGAAGAGGGGGCGTGGGAAGCACCGGTCAGAGAACGCATCGTATATGCATCGGATGCAAAAGAGGCGGGAGAACCGAAGCCAAAGCCGGAACTTCCGCAGGCATTGAACGAAGATGTGAAAGCGGTGGCAAAAGATTTCCGGATGATCATCAATGAGGCTTCCCCGATGCTCAGAACCTATCTGAAAAAGGCAAGACTGAGTGCAGGAGAAGGCAACAGGCTTCTGATCGTACTGCCGGATGAACTGAGCGCAAGTGCGGTGGCAACACCGGAACATAAAGAAGAGATCCAGTCACTGATCGAGCAGAAGATTGGCAAAAAAGTAGAGATAGACGTCCGCCAGATGGAGGCGGGACGCAGATTCGAAGATAATTTTGTGGATCTGGAGAATCTGATTAATATGGAAATTACTGTAGAAGACGAATAGGAGGATATTATCATGGCAAAAAGAGGAGGATTCCCAGGAGGCGGAATGCCGGGAAATATGGCAAATCTGATGAAACAGGCACAGAAGATGCAGCGTCAGATGGAAGAACAGGCAAAGGAAATGGAGACAAAAGAATTCAGTGCAACTGCAGGCGGCGGTGCTGTTGAAGTTACTGTTTCCGGAAGCAAGAAGATCTTAAAAGTAAAACTGGATGAAGAAGTTGTAGATCCGGATGATGTAGAGATGCTGGAAGATCTGCTTGTGGCAGCAGTCAATGAAGCACTGGAGAAAGTAGACGCAGAGACAACTTCTGCAATGTCTAAGTTTACCGGCGGCATGGGTGGCGGAATGCCGGGATTATTCTAAGAGAAGATCCGGAAAGAATGATTCTTACAGGGAGTTAAAAAATTATGGATTATTACAGTAATCAGATGAGCAAATTGATTGAGGAACTGTCATGCCTTCCGGGAATCGGAGCAAAATCTGCGGCAAGACTTGCGTTCCATCTGATTCATATGCCGGTTGATGATGTAAAAAGGCTGGCTTCTACGATGGTGGAAGCCAGAGAGAATATAAAATATTGCAAAGAATGTTATACACTTACCGATCAGGAACTGTGCCCGATCTGCAGTAACAGTAACCGTGATCATCAGACGATCATGGTGGTTGAGAATACAAGAGATCTTGCGGCATATGAAAAGACAGGGAAATATAATGGTGTGTATCATGTGCTTCATGGTGCAATCTCTCCGATGCTTGGGATAGGTCCGGAAGATATCAAATTAAAGGAACTGATCGGGCGTCTGCAGGGAGATGTAAAAGAAGTGATCATTGCAACGAATTCGAGTCTGGAAGGTGAGACTACAGCGATGTATATCAGTAAGCTGATCAAACCGACGGGAATTAAAGTAAGCAGAATTGCAAGCGGTGTTCCGGTCGGAGGAGATCTGGAGTATATCGATGAAGTGACGCTTCTCCGGGCACTTGAAGGAAGGACAGAACTGTAGAGTGTTTGTCCCCGCCAGAGGTGAGAGAATGAAGAAAAAGGTTACATCAACAGATATTGCCCATGCTGCCGGAGTATCACAATCTACGGTTTCTATGATCCTGAACAAAAAATATGATGTGTCATTTGCCAAAGAGACTGTGGAAAAAGTAGAAAATGCTGCAAAAGAGCTGGGATACGTCCCGCCGAAAAGGAAAACGAGGAAGGGGACAAAAAGAGAGAAACTTCTGGTTGTGTTCTGCCCCAATCTGACGAATCCGTATTATGTTATGCTGCTGCAGGGAATCGAGGCGCATGCAAAAGAAAAAGGATTTGGTCTTTTTGTATGTAATACACAGAGAGATCTCCGGATGGAAGAACGCTATCTGAAAATGATGTGGCAGTTACGGCCGCTGGGGATTATCTACACCTGTAATCCGAGCCATTGCTTTATGGATCTGGTGGGAGAGATTGCAGAACAGATACCGGTTGCGATCGTAAATAACCAGAATGAAAAGATGAATGTAGATGCAGTGGAACTTGATAATTCAAAACTTGGAAGAGTGATGGCGAAGCATCTGCTGGAATTAGGTCACAGAAAGGTTGCATATATAGCACCGCCATTGACAGCAAGACAGAAACAACGTTCAAAACGGGTGGAAGGTTTCCTGAAAGAGTATGAAAAAGCCGGTCTACGAGACCAGGTGATCATCAAGGCGGCAAAAGAAGAGATTGATCTTGATGTGGCACATATTGATTCCGAATATAAGATCGGATATGAACTGACGAAAGAGTTGTTGAATGAAACGACAGATGTGACAGCAATTGTCGGATTAAATGACATGATTGCATTTGGAGTCATGGATGCACTTTATGAGGCAAAGATAAAAGTGCCGGCCGATGTGTCCGTGATGGGATGTGATAACACACTGTTTGCCAGAATGCATAACATGAATCTGACGACGATCGAGCATTTTGTGACTTTTAAAGGAAGGGATGCATGTGATATTATAATGAAGAAGATAGCATCACATCATTCAGCGAATATGGAAACAGCACCGATCAGTACCTATCATGTGGAATATGAACCGCAGCTGATCGTCCGTGGAACAACAACGTATGCAAAAAATGCACGAAAAAAGAAAAATTAATTCTTTTGCGAAAATTATTATTAATAATTACTCAATTTTACAAACTGAAAATACATGTTAGATGTTAATGCCCCTTATAAATGCGTGAAAATCGATAATAAAAAGAAAAAATCAAAAATAATGTTAACATTTCCATCAAAAATTTTAAAAAAGTTCAATTAATAATTTAAAAATATTAATAAAGAAAATTATTAATAAAAAATCATGACTATTGACCGGAGTTCCATGAATAGAGTATAATTTATATCAAACGATAACAAGGGAATGGTGAACAGATTTCACCGCTTTTAAGGAGGAAAACAACATGAAATTTTTCATTGACACAGCGAACGTAGAGGATATTAAGAAAGCAAATGATATGGGAGTTATCTGCGGGGTAACAACAAACCCATCTCTGATCGCAAAAGAAGGTAAAGTATTTGAAGAAGTTATCGCTGAGATCGCATCTATCGTAGACGGACCTATCAGTGGAGAAGTAAAAGCTACAACAACAGATGCAGAAGGCATGATCGCAGAAGGAAGAGAGATTGCTAAGATCCATCCTAACATGGTAGTTAAGATCCCTATGACAGTAGAAGGATTAAAAGCAGTAAAAGTTCTTACAGCTGAAGGAATCAAGACAAACGTAACACTGATCTTCAATGCGAACCAGGCACTTCTTGCAGCAAGAGCTGGCGCTACATATGTATCACCATTCCTTGGACGTCTGGACGATATCTCTACAAGAGGAGTAGACTTAATCTCAGAGATCGCACAGATCTTCGAAGTTGCAGGAATCGATACAGAGATCATCGCAGCAAGCGTACGTAACCCAATCCACGTAACAGACTGTGCATTAGCAGGTGCTGATATCGCAACTGTACCTTACAAAGTAATCGAGCAGATGACACATCATCCATTAACAGATGCAGGAATCGAGAAATTCCAGGCTGATTACAAAGCAGTATTCGGAGAATAAGAATAAGTAAAGCTATCATATAAATGATTCAGGAGGAACAACATGAACAAATTAGAGCTTATGAAGACAGCCAACGAAGTCCGCAAGGGCATCGTTACTGCAGTTCACAGTGCAAAATCCGGACATCCGGGTGGATCACTGTCAGCAGCAGACATTTATACATATCTGTATTTTGAAGAGATGAATATCGATCCTAAGGATCCTAAGAAAGCAGACCGTGACCGTTTTGTATTATCAAAAGGACACACAGCACCGGGATATTATTCAACACTGGCACACAGAGGATTCTTCCCGGTAGAAGATCTGACAACTCTTCGTAAAGTCGGATCATATCTTCAGGGACATCCGGATATGAAACACATCCCAGGTGTTGATATGTCAAGTGGATCCCTCGGACAGGGAATCTCAGCTGCAGTAGGAATGGCTATTTCAGCTAAGCTTTCAGATGATGATTACAGAGTATACACACTTCTCGGAGATGGTGAGATCCAGGAGGGACAGGTCTGGGAAGCTTCTATGTTAGCGGGACACAGAAAGCTGGACAACCTGGTAGTGATCGTTGATAATAACAACCTTCAGATCGATGGAAAGATTACAGACGTTAACTCTCCATATCCAATCGACAAGAAATTCGAGGCATTTAACTTCCATGTGATCAATATTGATGGAAATGATTTTGACCAGATCGAAGCAGCTTTCAAAGAGGCTCGTGAGACAAAGGGAATGCCGACTGCAATTATTGCAAAGACAATCAAAGGAAAAGGAGTTTCCTTCATGGAAGACCAGGCCGGATGGCATGGAAAAGCTCCTAATGATGAGCAGTATGCACAGGCAATGGAAGAATTAGAGAAAGCAGGTGAAGCATTATGTCAGAAGTAAAGAAAATCGCAACAAGAGAAAGCTACGGTAATGCTTTAGTAGAATTAGGAAAAGAACATGAAGATCTGGTAGTGTTAGACGCTGACCTTGCAGAAGCTACCAAGACGGGAATGTTCAAAAAAGCTTTCCCGGAACGTCACATTGACTGTGGAATCGCTGAGTGTAACATGATTGGAGTTGCAGCAGGTATCGCTGCTACAGGAAAAGTTCCATTTGCAAGTTCATTTGCTATGTTTGCAGCAGGACGTGCATTTGAGCAGGTTCGCAACTCAGTCGGATATCCAAAATTAAACGTTAAGATCGGTGCTACACATGCCGGAATCTCTGTTGGAGAAGACGGTGCTACACATCAGTGTAACGAAGATATTGCTCTTATGAGAACAATTCCTGGAATGATCGTGATCAATCCTTCCGATGATGTAGAAGCAAAAGCAGCTGTAAAAGCAGCTTATGAGCATGTAGGACCTGTATATCTCCGTTTCGGAAGACTTGCAGTTCCGGTTATCAATGATAACGCAGATTACAAATTCGAGATTGGTAAAGCCATTACACTTCGTGAAGGTACAGATGTGACAATCATCGCAACAGGTCTTGAAGTATCTGAATCCCTCGCAGCAGCAGAGAAGCTTGCAGCAGACGGAATCAGTGCAGAAGTAATCAACATGCACACAATCAAACCACTGGATGAAGCAGCAGTTGTTGCAGCAGCGGCTAAGACAGGAAAGATCGTAACAGTAGAAGAACATTCTGTTATCGGTGGACTTGGAAGTGCAGTATGCGACGTAGTTGCAGAGAAAGCACCAGCTAAGGTAATGAAGATTGGTGTAAATGACACATTTGGTGAGTCTGGTCCGGCTGTAGAACTGATTAAGAAATATGGTCTTGATGCAGACAGCATTTATGCAAAAGTAAAAGAATTCGTGAAATAATTAATAAAGAACGGATAGCCAGAGGCTGCCATTCTGACGAAAAAATTTCGTTGGATGGCAGCCTTTTTTGATCGCCATACGTTCGGAAGAAGTTGCCGGTGGCAGGTCCTGGAGATGACAAAATATACAGTAAAGCTGATATCTGCAAGGGGCAAACCCAGGTTGACCGAGTTTGAATATATGATAGGAAAAAGTGAAAAAACATTTGAATCAGTCATAATTACACTTCTTTTGTGCATATTCAACCAAAAACAATCAGAATATTTGTGAAATAACATGATTGAAATTGACTGAGTTTGACGGTATAATAAACTCAACAAGTTGAAAGGAGTAAGAAATATGATTTATACAGTTACGTTTAATCCATCGTTGGATTACATCGTTTCAGTGGACGATTTTAAACTCGGACTTACAAACCGTACAAGCTCAGAACTCATGCTTCCAGGTGGAAAGGGAATCAACGTTTCTATCGTACTTAAGAATCTTGGAATTGAAAGTACAGCACTTGGGTTCATGGCAGGATTTACGGGAAAAGAAATAGCAAGAAGACTGGAAGAAGACGGAGTGACATCTGATTTCATCCAGATTGAAGAAGGAATATCAAGAATCAATTTAAAGCTGAAATCAATCGACGGAACAGAGATCAACGGAAGTGGTCCTGAGATTCCAAAAGACAAAGTAGAAGAACTGATGGACCGTCTGAATACGATGAAAGAAGGAGATATCTTATTCCTTGCGGGAAGTATCCCGGCGTCTATGCCGGATGATATCTACAGCCGGATCATGAAAGAGCTGAAAGATAAGGGAGTTATGATCGTCGTAGATGCGACAAGAGATCTCCTGATGAACGTTCTTAAGTATCATCCATTCCTGATCAAGCCAAATAATCACGAACTTGGTGAGATTTTCGGAGTGACTCTTAAGACAAGAGAAGAAGTCATTCCTTACGGAAGAAAGCTTCAGGAAAAAGGAGCGAGAAATGTACTGATCTCCATGGCGGGGGAAGGAGCGGTACTGATCGCAGAGAACGGAGAGGTCTACAGCTCACCGGCACCGAAAGGCACACTGGTCAATGGTGTAGGAGCCGGAGATTCCATGGTAGCAGGATTTATGGCAGGCTGGATGGAAAAGCAGGATTATGAGCATGCTTTCCATATGGGAGTCGCAACCGGAAGTGCGAGTGCATTTTCCGAATATCTGGCAACCAGACCGGAAGTAGAAGAAGTATATAAGCAGCTGGTGTAAGGCATAAAAGAGAGAAGTGTTGCAAAGAAAATATATTT
>ERZ836441.3524-NODE-3524-length-10349-cov-4.606276_pt1 | contig 10349 bp, 9 predicted proteins | sample MGYA00519686_ERZ836441 | MGnify/ENA primary metagenome ERZ836441 (study PRJEB31850, sample SAMEA3708800) | human gut metagenome | biome: human gut; feature: human-associated habitat; material: faeces | place: China | collected 2014 ... | reverse complement strand
GCGCATCGCCCTTTGGAAACCTTCGGGCAAAAACTCTTAGTTTTCCTTGAAATATCGGTTTTGTTAGCTTAACAGCCTCGTTCTTTATGTTATATTTCCTCGATTTTCCGCACCGTCAGCACGCCATCCTCGACGGTGAATTTGACGTTCTTCCCCGCGAAGGCCACGCCGTACAGGCGCTCGGGGTCGCTCTGGTACGAGGGTCTCGGGTCGTGCGCCAGCACGCCGCGCAGCGCCGCCCGGTGCGCCGGGTCGATCCGCGCTTCCAGCGCTGCTGGAAAATCGACCGTCAGCGCGTAATGCCGCTTTTCCTCCGCAAAGCCGCCCGTCGCCTCCGGGTGGCAGTCGGCATACGGCAGATAGGGCTTGATATCATAAATCGGCGTTCCGTCCATCAGATCCGCGCCGCCGACGACGAGCACCGGTCCCTCCGGGGTGTGCAGCCGCACTTCCTCAAGCGTCACGGACGACAGCCCGATGGGATTGGGACGAAACGGCGACCGCGTGGCGAACACGCCCATGCGCGCGTTGCCGCCCAGCCTCGGCGGGCGCACCGTCGGCGACCAAGCGTCCCGCTCGCAGGCGGAAAAGCCCCAGATCAGCCACAGATGCGAAAAGCCCTCGACGCCGCGCAGCGCGTCCGGGTTTTGATAGGGCTTTTCGAACACGATTTTCGCGCGTGTTTCCGGCACGACGCCGCTCTGGCGGGGAATGCCGAATTTCTGCGGAAAGTCGCTGCGGATTCGGGCGATGATTTTGATCGTTTCCATTATTTCACCAGCACCGAGGGAACCTCCACGCCGGAGTCGTGCATCGTCTGCATCATGTGCCGCTGCGCCGCCTGCCGCGCGCGCTCGCTGTCGTGCTCCAGGATTCCGCGGTACATCTCCAAATGGCACTGGCTCGCGCGCTGATAGCTGCCCTCCACGCGGCGGGTGTGGTGATAGCCCGCCTGAATGGATTCGTGAATCGTCGGCAGCAGGCGCATCATCACGTCGTTGCCGGTGCATTGAGCGATCATGCTGTGGAACTCGAAATCATACGGCGTGTAATCCTCGCCGTGCAGATAGGCGTTGTCCATCTTATCCAGCAGGGTCTTCATCGCGACGAGCTGCTTTTCCTGCCGCCGGATGGCCGCCAGCGCCGCGACGTTCGGCTCGATCAGCAGCCGCGTCTCCAGCAGTTGGGCGATCAGCTCCTCCTGATCGGCGAAGCGCAGCCCCAGCGGGTCGCTCGCCAGCCCCGGCATGGCGCACAAAAACGTGCCCTGCCCCTGCCGGATATCGACGATATGCTCCGTCTGCAAAATTTTGACCGCCTCGCGCACCGTCGAACGGCTGACCCCGAAGCGCTCCATCAATTCCGCCTCGGCCGGGAGCTTCGCGCCCGTCTTGAGCGATTCCTGTATGATCATTTCCCGCAGCTTGTCGGCCACCTGCTCCGGGAGCTTCCGCGTTTTTCTGACTGTTTCCATTGCTCTCGCCTTTCCTTCTCTTCTGAAAAATGGGATTCGAATTTTATTTGAGGTTGCGTTTTGAAGTGCACCGCTTATCAAACATACGCTTTCATTATCAGTTTATCATATCCGACCTTTTTTCTCAACCCTGTTCGGCGGCGCGTTCAATTTTTACGCGCGCGTCAAAGTCTTGCCCTCCGCTGGAAGGATTTTTCCCTGAAAGCGCGAATACTGAATAGGTGTGAATTTGCCCTTTTATACCGTTTCAGCGCCCTTTTGGGGAAACGGAGCCGAGTTGTGCACAGCGTTGTGGATAAACCCGTCGGTTGTTTTGGGCTTTATCCAGTGTTATCCACAGCCCAAAAGGCCGGCCGCGTATGGCTTTTTGGCACTTATCCCGGTTATCCACCGCTCTACGGCTCCTGCTGCTGAACGTATATACAGCTACTACCCCATGGAGGTTGTCAAAAATGCGTTTCATCTGCGATACCAACGAACTGAATACCGCCCTTTCCATCGTCAGCCGCGCGCTGGCCGTGCGCTCCACCAAGCCGATTTTGGAAGGCATCCTGTTTGAGTCCTGCGACGAAGGGCTTCGCCTCACCTGCACCGATCTGGCGCTGGGCATTGAAACCCTGCTGCCCGCGACGTTCAGCGAGGAAGGCCGCGCCGTTTTGCCGGGCAAGCTGCTCTGCGAAATCATCCGCAAGCTGCCGGGCGGCCCGTGCGACATCGCCATCGGCGAGCGGATGCAGGCGACGATCCGCTGCGCGAGCGTGCGCACCACGATCAACGGCTTTGACCCGGTGGAATACCCGGAGCTGCCGCAGGTCGAGGGCGAGAGCTTCGAGCTCCCCCAAAACACGCTCAAGGATATGATTGGCCGCACCCTGTTTGCCATCGCGCAGGATGAGAGCCGCCCGATTTTGACCGGCTGCCTGATGGAAATCAATGCCAGCGAAATGCGCGTCGTCGCGCTGGACGGCTTCCGCCTCGCGCTGCGCAAGGAGAACGTCGCCGGGCCGTCCGCCCCGATCAGCGCCGTCGTCGGCGGCCGCGTTTTGGGCGACATCGCGAAGATTTTGGCGGATACGGCGGAACCCGTCTCCCTGTGCTTCACCAAGAGCCACGCGCGCATGAACATCGGCCAGACCCGCGTGGTCGCGCGCCTGCTGGAGGGCGAATTTATCCGCTACCGCCAGATTCTGCCGGAGGAATGGCAGACCCGCGTGACGGTCGAGCGCGCCGAGCTGGGCAGCGCCATCGACCGCGCGAGCCTGATCGCCCGCGAGGGCAAATCGAATCTGGTCTGCTTCAAGCTCGACGGCGAAACGCTGGAGGTCACATCCAACTCGGAGACGGGCGATATGGAGGAAAAGATGCAGGTCATCACCGAGGGCAAGGATCTGACGATCGCCTTCAACGTGCGCTACATCACCGACGTGCTCAAGGCGCTCTCCGACGACCAGATTGTGATGCGCTTCAACTCCAACGTCAGCCCGTGCGTGGTCTGCCCGGTGGAGGGGGACAGCTATCTGTATCTGGTGCTCCCGGTTCGCGTGTTCAACGCATAAGCGCCGATGCGGGTTACGTCGCTCAGCCTGAGCCATTTCAGGAATTACGAACGCGCGCTCATCGAGCCGGACGCGGGCGTGACCGTGTTCACCGGCCCGAACGCGCAGGGGAAAACGAACGTCCTGGAGGCGCTGCACCTGTGCTGTCTGGGCAGAAGCCACCGAACCTCCCGCGATGAGGAGCTCATCCAGTGGGGGCGGGACAGCGCGCGCGTGACGGTCAAAACCGCGCAGCGGGACGGCACGCACGAGGTCGCCGTGGTGCTCAGCCGCACCCAGCGGAAGAAAAAGACCGTGCGCATCGGCCTAAGGCAGGCGGAGCGCATCGGCGAGCTGCTCGGCCACGTCTGCGGCGTGCTGTTTTCGCCGGAGGATCTGCAAATCGTCAAGGACGGGCCGGCGGAGCGGCGGCGGTTTATGGATATGCAGCTCTCGCAGCTCCGGCCGACGTATTTTTACGCGCTTCAGCGCGCCGTGCGCACGCTCAACCAGCGCAACGCGCTGCTCAAGGACATCGCCAGAAACCCGTCGCTGCTGCCGACGCTGGACATGTGGGACGAGCAGCTCGCGCGCGTGGGCGCGGTGATCTGCGAAAACCGGCGCGAGGCCGTGGGCAGGCTCGACGAGCTTGCGCGCGCGGCGCATCTGTCGCTGACCGGCGGACGCGAGGAGCTGCGGCTGCGCTATGTTTCGCAGGTCGCGGACGCGCCGGACGCCTACGAGGCGCTTTTGGCGCGGCTTTCGCGGGCGCGCAGCGAGGATCTTCGGCGGATGACGACGACCGTGGGCATTCACCGGGACGATATCGCCATCACCATCGACGGCAAGGAGGCGCGCACGTTCGCCTCGCAGGGGCAGCAGCGCAGCGCGGTGCTCTCCCTCAAGCTGGCGCAGCTGGAGCTGGCCGGCGCGGAAAGCGGCGAAGCGCCGATTCTGATGCTGGACGACGTGATGAGCGAGTTGGACCCCAGCCGCAGGCGGCAGCTCATCGAGCGGATCGACCGGGTGCAGACGTTCGTGACCTGCACGGACCTCTCCGATCTGGCGGGCGCGCGGCAGGGCGCGGTCTATCGCGTGGAGAACGGCGTGCTGACGCGGGCATGAGCGACTTTTGGGGAATCGCCCAAAATCGTGTAAAAACAGCAAAAAACGGACTTATCCCGGCGTTATCCACACTCGTCCACAATTTATCCACAATATCCACAGAAGTGTGGATAAGCTTGTTGATAACTTGCGGAGAAGCCGAGGAAAACCCAAAATCGGCGGCCGCGGACGGAGAACGCGGCGCGCGCCAAAAGCCTTTTGGGTTTTGGCTTTTGGGGCGCGGAACGCCCAACGGAAAACGCGCGCGCCGCTGTGGGTTCTCCAAAAGTGGAAAAGCGGAAAATACGGCGGGGCTTGCCCCAAAAACCAGTTCGGGCGGCAGCCCGGCGTTCTCCTTTCGTGAAAGGATGCTGACATGGATCGTAAAAATCGGCGCGTCACCTATCTCACCGGCGCAAACGCCACGTTTAACGCCTACGGGATGAATGACGATCAAAAAAAGAAGAAAAATAAAAAGAAGAACGCCATACAGAGCAGAATCCGCATGGCGATCCTGATCTTCGCGCTCATCGGGGTGCTGATCGTGTGCGTCGTCTACGCGCTGACCGGCTCGACGCGCGAGGGCGTCGGCCGCGTGACGCGCATCGGCGCGACGCTCAGCCAAAACGTGTCGCCCTTCGGCGACAGCGTGATTTTTTATGACGGCACGACGCTGCACTGCGTCGCGGCGACCGGCGGCAACGAGTGGAGCTATCAGATCGGCACCAACGCCGACTACGACGCGACCGAAAAGCGCATCGTCGCATGGTCGGGCAACGACCTGTACATCCTCAACAACAGGGGCCGCCTCATCTACAACAACAAGATGAGCGACACCGTTCAGTTCGCCAGCGCGGGCGATGAGTATGTGGCGGTGTTCGTCGGCGAGGCGGACAACGGCGTGGTTTCCGTCATCAACAGCAGCGGCCAGATCGTAGACAACATCACGGTATCCAACCAGACGCTGCTGGATATCGGCTTCTTCATGGCCTCCACGGCCAACAACACGCAGCCCACCGAGCTGATGTGGATGCTGGGGCTCAACACCACCGGCACGGTGCTCTCCACCGAGCTGCAAACCTTCCAGCCCGGCAAGCTCTCCACCGGCAAAAGCTCCATCGGCGAGCACATCGCCTATTCGATCTACGACGACAACGGCACGCTCAACGTCGTCACCACCCGCCAGATTCTGCATTACAGCTACCGCGCGCTGGAGGCGAGCAGCCCGACGCTGATCTACGGCTACACGGTCGAGGACGTCAGCCGCAGCGGCAGCACGGTCTATCAGCTCCTGGTGCCCGCGCAGGAGCAGAGCGAGGGCATCAGCATCGCGAATGTGCGTCTGGTGTACGGCGGCATCGACCGTGTGATCCACCTGCCCAGCGCCTGCATCGCCGCGAAGCTGGGCACGAAGTCGGTTTACGGCTTCTCGCAGAACGCGGTCTATGCGTGCAGCTTCGGCGATACGACCTTCCGCACCTATGCCCTGCCCATCAACGTGACGGCCGTGCTGGGCATGATGAACGACAACCGCGCGGTGGTCGCTTCCGGCTCGGAAATCTACGTCGTCGAGCTGCCGACCTAAGGGAGGAAGAACCATGAACATCATTGACATTCTGATTCTGGCGGTGCTGGGGGTCAGCCTGATCTTCGGCCTGTACCGCGGCTTTATCAGCGGGGTGCTCAGCGTGGCGGCGCTCATCGGCGCGGCGGCGGCGGCCTTCGCCGTCAGCCCGTCGCTGGCGGCGTGGCTTCAGGGCAACGATACGCTGGTCAATACGCTGATGTATTACACCGACGCGGGCAGCCGCATCAAGGATCTGGATCTCTCCCTGCTCACCGTGTCGCAGGTGACGCAGGGCGCGCTGACGCAGATCATGGCCGGCGCGCAGCTCCCCGAGCAGTTTCAGGCGGCGTTCATCAACGCGGTCAACACCGCGCCGGGCGCGACCACGATGGCCACGCTGCTGAGCCAGACGATCGTCAACGTTTCGCTCTCGATCCTCAGCTTTCTGATCTGCTTTCTGGGCTGCTACATCGTCGCGACGTTCGTCATCCACCTGATTTGCTATGTGTTCGAGCTGCCGGTGCTGCGCCATCTGGATGCGCTGATGGGCGGCGTGTTCGGGCTGGCGCGCGGCGTGCTGCTGCTGTTCATCTTCTTTGCGCTCGTGCCGATCATTCAGGCGGTCGTGCCGGTGCAGCAGCTCACGGACATTCTGAATGCGTCGCGCCTTGCGCCGCTGTTTGACAGCAAGCTGATTCTCTCCATCCTTGGAGCATAACGGAGGCCCGGTTATGGAAAGCAACGCGATTCGGCTGACCAACAGGACGGCCATTGCGCTTCGCAGGCAGGCGAAGCGGACAAGAAACGCTTATTTTGTCATGGGCGCGGCCGGCACGCTGCTGCTGCTCGCGCTGGCGGTGTATCTGGGCATGATGTGGCTGCCCGCCGTGCCGCTGCTGCTCGCGCTGGCGGTCGCGACGGACGCGCTGCTGGCGCTCAGCGCGCGGCGCATGTATTTGCAGCTCATCGGGCAAGCCATCTGCACGGAGGCCGCCGCGCGCCGCATCCGCGCGGAAAAGAGCGAAAAGCAGCGCCGCCGTCAGGCGGTGGATGATCTGGTGGCCATGCAGCGCGACGCGCAGCGGCAGACCGGAGCCGCGCACGAGGGCGATTTTGCCGACGCGCTGGGGCAGACGCGCCGCATGCCGGTCGTCAAGCCCGCGCCCAAGCCCCCGGAGACGGGCGGCCACCGCCGCCGCAGGCAGGCGGGCTTCACCGTCATTACGGATGATTCCACCAAACAGGTGCAGTGAGGAACCATGATCGCAATCGCTTATACCCTTTCGTTCTGTTTTCTGGGCGCGCAGATGATCCGCTGGCTCATGCCGCGGAAAAGCCCGCTCGTTCGGGCGTGGCTGGGCGTGTCGCTGGGCGTGCTGATGGAGATGGGGCTCCCGGCGCTGTGCGCCAACGCGCTGGATTTTACCGTCGCCGCGCATATCGCGGCCGTCGCCGCGGCGCTGCTGCTGGCGGCGCTTTGTTATGCCGCGCGGGAAAAGGCGCCGCTCTGCCGGATGAGCGCAGCGGACAGGCGGCAGATGGCCGTGATGGCCGCCGTGGGGATTCCGCTGACGGCGCTTTCGGCCTATCTGCAATATACGCACAACATCATGCCCGCGGCGGACGGCTCGCTCTGGTGCGGGCAGGCGACATACGGCGATTTGTGCATGCACCTGTCGTTTGTCACGTCGCTTAAAAACATGCGCTTTCCGCCGAGCTACAGCCTGCTGGCGGGGACGAGCCTCGCCTATCCGTATCTGACCGACGCGCTGAGCACGACGTTTTACATGCTCGGCATGCCGCTGAACCTGTCGCTCGTCGTGCCGGGCACGCTGCTGATGGCGCTGACCTACGCGGGCTACATGCTCCTGGCGCAGCAGATTCTCGGCGGGCGGCACAAGGCGGTCGCGGTGGCGGCGCTGCTGTTCTTTTTCAACGGCGGTCTCGGCTTTCTGTATGACTTTGATCTGGCGTTTGCGGATCACTTTGCCCGCGTCAGGGAGATTTTCACCGGGTATTACAAGACCCCGGCGAACCAGCCCGATCTCAACCTGCGCTTTTCAAACGTCATCGCGGATCTGATGCTCCCCCAACGCGCGCTGCTGGGCGGCTGGGCGATGGGGATTCCGGCGCTGTATCTGCTGATTTCCTCCGTCCGGGAGAAATCCTATCGGCAGACGGCGCTGCTGGCGCTCTGGGCCGCCGCGCTGCCGCTGGTGCATACGCACACGTTTCTGGCGCTCGCGCTGTTTTCCGGCGGCTACCTGCTCGGCAACCTCATCGAGCACAGGGAGGATCGGTGCGGCGTGCTGCTGCGCGCGGGGCTGTATCTGGCCGTCGTGCTGGCGCTGGCGCTGCCGCAGCTCGTGGGCAACGCCGTCCGGCAGACGCTGGAGGGCGGCGCGCTGCGGTTCCAGTTCAACTGGGTCAACAACAGCGGCGGGCGCGGCCTCAAGGACGGCTATTTCTGGTTCTGGGTGAAAAACGCGGGTCTGCCGTTCATTCTGACGGTCTGCGCGTGCCTGTGTGCCCGAAAGCGAGGGAATCTGGATATCGTGCTGGGCATGACGGCGATCTACGCCGTCGCCGAGACGATCCTCTTTCAGCCGAACGAATACGACAACAACAAGCTGTTTTATATCTGGTTCATGTTCGCCATGATCCTCGCGGCGGATTACGGCTCGATGCTCATGCAGCGGCTGGCCGGTCTGCCGGGGCGCGCGCTGCTCTGCGGGCTGTTTCTGTGGGCGAGCGTGTTTTCCGGCGCGCTGTCGCTGGGGCGCGAGGCGGTTTCCGGCTATCAGCTCTTTTCCGCCAACGCGGTCGCGGCGGGCGACTGGATTCGGGAAAACACCGACCGCGACGACGTATTTCTGACCGGGCAGCAGCACATCAACCCCGTCTGCTCGCTGGCGGGGCGGCAGATTATCTGCGGCAGCGATTTGTACGTCTTCTTCCACGGGCTGGATTATTCGCAGCAATCGGCGGATTGCAGGCGCTTTTATGAAAACCCGCGCGAGAACGCCGACGTGCTGGAGACGTACGATGTGCACTACATCTACGTGAGCGATTACGAGCGCGCGGAGTTCGACGTGGATCTTTACGCGCTGGATGAAGCATATGAACTGATCTACGCCAACGACGATGTGCGCATTTACGACGCGGGATGGAGAGAGACGCCGTGACGGAGCGATTTTTACAATACTCGCTGGAGCGGGACTGCAAAATCTGCGTCGTGCTGATGACGGACAGGCAGATGAAAAAGGTCAACCTGCGCGTGACGCATCTGGATGCGGACGGGTTTGACGCGGTGCTCGCGGGGCGAAAAAAGCCGGTGCACATTGCGATGAACGACGTGCTCACCGCCGCCTACGCGCGGGGCGATCAGGGCGCGCTGGAATGACCGGGCGGCCGGCGCGCCGCCTCAAAGCGACGGAGAGGACCGTATGACGAAGGAAATTCAGCAGGAAACGATTCGGGGAATCGCGCTGCGGGCAAAAGCGCTCGGCGGCCGCGCCATGCTGGTCGGCGGCTGTGTGCGCGACGCGCTGACGGGGCGCGAGAGCGCGGATATCGACTGCGAGGTATACGGCCTTGCGCCGCAGGCGCTGCGCAGTCTGGCCGCGGCATTCGGCGAGGTGGACGAAAGCGGCGCGCGATACGGCATTTTTTCCCTCAAGGGCGCGGGGATTGATCTGGCCGTGCCGAGGCTGGAGCGGCGAACCGGGCCGAAGCACGGCGATTTTGACGTGTGGCTCGACCCGGCGCTCCCCTTTGCGCGCGCGGCGGCGCGGCGGGATTTTACCGTCAACGCGATTTTGCGGGATGCGCTGACCGGGGAAATCGTCGATCCCTTCGGCGGGCAGGCCGATCTGCGCCGGGGCGTATTGCGCGCCGTGCCGGGGGACGGCTTTGCCGAAGATCCGCTCCGCGTGCTGCGGGGCGCGCAGTTTGCGGCGCGGTTTCGCCTGTCGCCGGATGCAAAGACGCTTGAAGAGATGCGGACGATGAAGACGGACGCGCTTTCCCCCGCGCGCGTGCTGGGCGAAATGAAAAAGGCCATGGCGAGCGACGCGCCGGATGTGTTTTTTGACGTGCTCCGCCGGGCGGACGCGCTCAGGCCGTGGTTTGGCGAGCTGGCGGCGCTCATCGGCGTGCCCCAGCCGCCGCGCTATCACCCGGAGGGAGACGCATACACGCACAGCATGCTGGTGCTGCATGCCGCCGCGCAGAAAAAAGCGCGGGCGTTGCGGCCGGAGGCGTTCGTCTTCGCGGCGCTGACCCACGATCTGGGCAAGGCCGTCTCCACCGCGCGGGGCGAGGACGGCGAATGGCATGCCTGCGGCCACGAAAACACCGGCGTACCGCTGACGCGCGCCATGCTGGGGCGGCTCGGCGTGAACCGCGAGATCATCGCGTATTGCGAAAACATGTGCCGCCTGCACATGCGCGCGCATGTCTGCCATTACAGGCAGGCGGAGACGGGCGAGACGAACCTGCTGTTTGACGAATCCGTCTGCCCGAACGATTTGGCGCTGCTGGCCGTCTGCGATACGATGGGCAAGGGCAGCGCGAGCGGCGGCGCGGACGGCGAAGCGGCGTTTCTGACCGGGCGCGTCCGGGTTTACGAGGAGACGGCGGCGCGCGGCCTGCCCGACGGCGGCATGCT
>ERZ836441.3516-NODE-3516-length-10379-cov-11.624467_pt1 | contig 10379 bp, 9 predicted proteins | sample MGYA00519686_ERZ836441 | MGnify/ENA primary metagenome ERZ836441 (study PRJEB31850, sample SAMEA3708800) | human gut metagenome | biome: human gut; feature: human-associated habitat; material: faeces | place: China | collected 2014 ... | reverse complement strand
AAAGATGGAGTGGATATTGAAATGTTACCGGACGACTGGAAACGAACCGGGCACGCCATTTAGACGTGTGACTTTTTCGCAGAAAAAATCTTTTCTTGTTAATTACTTATTGCATTCATTTCTAGAAAGTGTAAAATAGTAACCATAAAAGCAACGAAGAGAAGAGTAACCAGGTTGGAACTTCAAAAGAGAGTCCCTGTATGCTGAGAGGGGATAAGGAAAGGTTTGGTGAACATGGTCTTGGAGCTGCGTGATCGATAGTGTAGATCACGACGGGCTGTCCCGTTACAGACATAGAGTATATCTGATGATATTCAGCGTACTTGAAGAGGAAATGATCGTGAGGTCATTTTAAAGTAAGGTGGTACAGCGTAATACTACGCCCTTATCTTAGGGGCGTAGTTTTTTGTTTCTAGAGCATGAAAGAATCGCCTCGTCCTACTTCAAGCATTACAAGAAAACGGAGGAAAAGAAAAATGAAAAACGCAATCAAAACAATCGCAACAGCAGTATTAGCATTCGCATTAGTTGGCTGCTCATCCACATCTACAGGTTCCACATCTACAAAAACATCCGGTGAAGACAAGACAATCAAAGTTGGTGCGACTGCAGTACCACATGCTGAAATCTTGAATAATGTCGTAAAAGATGTTCTCGCAAAAGATGGCTGGACATTAGAAGTGACAGAATTTACAGATTACGTTACACCAAATACAGCTTTGGAAGAAGGTTCTCTTGATGCGAACTACTTCCAGACACTAGGCTACATGAACGATCAGAATACTTCTAAGGGTCTTCATCTGGCTGCTGCAGTTGGTGTTCATATTGAACCAATGGGTATCTATTCTGCAACAGTAACAGATATCAAGGATCTCAAGGATGGCGCAACAATCTCCTTGCCAAATGATGCAGATAACTTAGATAGAGGCTTAAGAGTACTTGTTCAGGCTGGTTTATTAGAGGATCCAGGAACAGATGAATATGTAACTGAAACAACATTCAATGGAAATAAAGAACTCAACCCTCATAACTATGATATTCAGCCAGTGGAAGCTGCACAGGTTCCATTAACACTTGAAGATGTTGATGCAGTAGTCGCAAATGGTAACTATGCATTAGAAGCTGATCTTCCAAGCAAGCATCCAGCAATCTATGTTGAACAGTTTGACCAGGAAACAAGTGTAAAGAGAACAAACTATGTTGTTGTAAAGGATGAAAATCTTGATACTGAAAAGACAAAAGCACTTGTAAAGGCTATTACATCTGATGAAGTAAAGTCATATATTGAAGATACATATAAGGGATCTGTGATTGCTTCCTTCATTGATACAGAAGGCAATCCAGTAGACTAATCAAAAAATTATAACAGTACAATCAGTAATATTCAGAGGGGAAACCCTCTGAATATTCGCGTAAATAGACAGGAGCGTAGAGATGATAAATCTTGTAAATGTAAGAAAGAGTTTTGGAGAACTTGAAGTATTAAAGGATATTAATCTCCAGATTCATGAAAAAGAAATCTATGGAATCATTGGACAGAGTGGTGCTGGTAAATCGACATTGCTTCGCTGTATCAATGGATTGGAAACATATGATAGTGGTACGATCACAGTAGATGGTATTGTAGTTGATGAAAATGATAAGAAGCAGTTACGCCAGCTGAGAAAAGATATGGGTATGATTTTCCAGAACTTCAATCTTCTTTCTAGATTGGATGTATATGACAATGTTGCATTGCCTCTTCGCTTTTGGAATGAAAATCCAAATACAGAAGAAAATAAAAAGAAAATTGAACATTTAATTGAACTTGTTGGCTTGAAAGATAAAATGCATGAACGTCCAGAAAATCTATCTGGTGGTCAGAAACAGAGAGTTGCGATTGCTAGAGCACTCGTGAATGATCCTAAGATCTTGCTTTGTGATGAAGCTACAAGTGCATTGGATCCTAGAATCACACATGGAATTCTTGAACTTTTAAAGCAGATCAATGAAGAACTTGGTATCACAATTGTTGTGGTTACACACCAGATGGAAGTTGTAAAACAGATTTGTCAAAGAGTAGCTTTTTTAAAGCATGGTGTTGTTTTGGCAGAGGGTAAACCAGAAGAGTTGTTTGTGAAACCAACAGAAGATGTGAAGAAGTTCCTGGGTGAAGAAGGACAGGTATTGCAAAAAGCGGGTGTGAATGTGCAGCTGTTCTTTACAGATGATTCTTCTGATGAACCTGTAATTACAGAAATGGCAAGAGAATTAGGCATTGATTTCTCTATCTGCTGGGCAAAACTAGAAGAGTTTAGAGAAAATGTATTTGGTTCTTTGATCTTGAATATTCAAGAAAAAGATAAAGAGCGTGTATTTCAGTTTTTGGAAAGTAAGAATGTTACTTGGGAGGTACTATGAGTATGTTAGATGTAATCTTAAAAGGAACATGGCAGACATTATACATGGTATTCTTCTCGACTTTAATTGCGGTTGTACTAGGTTTTATTCCTGCGGTAATTTTGACATTGACTGCTGAAGATGGATTGAAACCAAATCGTATTGTGTATGGAATTCTGGATGTGATTGTGAATGTATTCCGTTCATTTCCGTTCATTATCTTAATGGTAATTGTAATTCCAGTGACGCGTGTAATTGCTGGCAAATCTATTGGTACAACTGCGGCAATCGTTCCATTAACAATTTACGCAATTCCATTTATTGCACGTGTATTTGAAAATGCATTGAGAGAAACAGATGCGGGTGTGATTGAAGCAGCAAAATCATTTGGTGCTACGGATCTGCAAATTATTACAAAGGTATATTTTAAAGAATCTGTACCTAGACTATTAAATGGTATTGTTTTATTGATTATCAATATGGTTGGTGCGAGTGCAATGGCTGGTACACTTGGTGGTGGCGGTCTTGGAGATATCGCTATCCGAAAAGGATATCAGGCATATGATATTAGTTACCTTGTAGTGACGTCCATTGTATTGATTGTCATTGTTCAGCTTGTACAGGGTATTGGTAACGTTATTTACAAAAAGAAGGCTTAATTTTTTGAAAAAGACACATTTAATAAAACAGGATATAGACATCATTAATGTCAAATAGACTTGTACAATTTACCTGTAAGTGAGGTAATGAAACATGTGTACAGAATTTAATTTAAAAATAGATGAATCTACTGAGTTGCTAGATACAAAAACATTTGATGACTACGATACAAATGAATTGCTACTATTATCCGATACTATTAAACAATCATGCTTTGAATTTCTATTCAATTCTCGTATTGAGTGTTGTCCTTATTGTGGAAGCGTTCATATCGTTAAGGCTGGAAAAAACAGTAAAGGAAGACAACGCTATAAATGCAACAATTGTAAACGAAGATTCATTAATAGTACAAATCATCTAATGCATTGGTCCCACTTATCAAAGGAACAATGGGAAATCTTATTTTATTCTTCATTGAACAATGATTATTTATCTAAAACCGCAAAGCTTGTAGGTATCAGTATTGTTTCAGCTTTTTATAACAGACACAAACTTATGTATGTGCTTAATGAATTGATAAACAAAAAGCAATTGTCAAAGAAAATTGCACTAGATGAAACATATTTGACTTATCAAACTAAGGCTTTGTAAACCAAAATCGAAGAGGTATAAGTAAAGATAAAATTGGTATTGCATGTGCAATAGATGAAGATGGAAATTATGTTGTACACACAGCAGACAGAGGTCGGCCCACCTCTAGCACGCTAATAGATATTTTTAAAAACACAATACGTCCTGGATCAATCGTAATCAGTGATAGTCAAAGAAGTTATCACCAATTAATGGATGCATTAAACATAAAATGGGTCAAAATACCATCTGGTGAAAAATCAAAAGATGGATATACTCTAGAAATGGTTAATCATCTTCATGATAGAATAAAAACATTCTTCAGAGGCAAAAGAAATGTAATGACACATTATCTACAAGGTTATCTAGCATTATTTCAATATAGTGAATTACATACAATGATGATTGGTAGCAAAATGTTTCAAGATGAATTCATGAAGATTAACAACATCTTAAGTGGCATTCGAAATAAAGATATATGCCCAGAAGTCAATTTATATAAGACGTTGTATGAGTGTTGATTTTAGTTTTATATCCTAATTTATTAAATGTGTCTTTTTGAAAAAAATTCTTGCATCATGTAAATGATGGGTGTACTATTTTCACGTCATAGAGGACATTAAAAAAACGACGCTATGTGTCGCTGGATTTAGTGCCCTCTTTTTTATTTTTAATGGAATATAGCCTATGATGATGTATTTTGAATTTAATGAAGATAGATTGATACAAAATCACTTTACTCAAGAACAATGTTTTAGTGTAATTGATAAAGTCATGAATGAATATGGTGTATATGCAAATCAACCAGGAACATATATAGCATCCGATGAAAGTGGATTTAATGCGTTTAGTATATTGAAATGTAATCTACCTAAAACAAAATGGTTTCTTAAAGTAATTGAGAAATGGTTCTGGTTTGATGATGAAGATGATATTGATTGGAATGACGAGTGTGCTGATTGCATTCATTCTATTCAAAAGCATGGGGCGTAATTTATAAAACGATATAAATAAAAACCTGCAAATGAAGACAACAAGATGGTTGCCATTTTCACTTGCAGGAGTTATATTACACCGATTATCCGTTATGTTGAACCGACTTGAGTGTCATCTTAAACCGGTATGATCACTAGGGGTGCACCTAATTAGCTGTCAATTGCACCTTCGCACTCCCACTATAATTATATTATTTTAAGCATAATAAAAGGCAGAAACGGCGACAATTTTTGTGTTTATGAAGTACGCTTCTGCCACAAATATCCTATCAGATTTTAAAAAGATTATCGACAATCCCTTTGTCAACAGTCTGAAGCACTAGCAAGTGCTAATGCTTTTCTGTAAATCTGATTAGGAATAATTTTCTATTTTATACATCTTTCCTCAAGGAATAATACTGGGTTGGATCACTTTTATTGCTTCCGTGCCATTCAATTAAAGATAATTCTTGTAAATGTCTTAGTTGTTTTCTAGAAAAAGTATCTCCTTTGCCGAACATTTCTTTTACTTTTTTTATTGTAATTGATTTGTTATTTGCTAGATATTGAATGATGGTTGTTTCGAATTCATTTAAACTTTCTAGTATTTCTTGTCTAAAAATAGAGGATAGTTTATCGTTTGTTCGTAATTGTCTAGAGGTAATACTATTTTCTAATACCAGTAACACTGAATTTCCATTAGGCTCAGTATATGTTGGCTCTTTTAGGAAAAACATTTGCATCTCATCATAAATTCTTTTGACACCTTCATTTAATTCTTTTACCCATCCAAATTCACTTAATACTCGTGCAATTCTAGGATTTCTAGAATATCGTGTATTTAACATGTTATCTAAAGTTACGATATTTGGAAGATGCCCCGGACTAAATATTTCCAGGCGATCATCATAAAGAGAGACTCTGATATGATCACCTATAATGGAATAATTACGATGAGTTAAACTGTTAACAATTCCTTCAAACCATGCAAATTCAGGATATTCAGGAATAATTTTGAAAACTCCATTTTCATCAAGATATTGAAATTCGCGTAATTGTAAATTTATGGCAGTTTTGACTTCCTGAATTATTTTTGGAATTGCATATTCATAATTGATTTCTTTAACAATATTCAATCTTCTTCCTGTTTCAAAACGTGTGCCATCAAATTTTAATAATCGTAATCTTGCATTTGGAAGAAACTTCGTTGGATATTTGGCAAACAGAAGAATTCCTGCATTTGTTAAATGTCCTCTTTTTAATAAACCTCTTGCATCAAGGATTTCTTCATAAGATAATGAGGTTCCTAATTTTTCTTTATATTGCTGAAGTAATTGTAAATCTACATCTTCCATAGAAGAATCTTCAACAACGATATCCTCAAATACTCGTTCACCTTTATCGTATTCAAGTTGAGTTACTTGCTCATGATTTAAAAGTTTAGATTTATCACCAACACGAAGATAAACTTTATCATCACTTGTTTTGATTACAGCATTATCACTTGGTTCAATGAATAAAAGTAGTATAGAATCTTTTTTAGAATTTACAGTTACTTTACGGATTTCATGTTCGATTTTTATTCTTCCTTTACAAGAAGAATAAGGTATTTCTAAGAAATCGTTGATTGATTTCGAATCATTATTATGGAATCCAGTTATTTGTCCATCATCTTCGATTCCAATAACTAAAACACCTCCATTTGCATTTGCAAATGCAACTATATGCCTTGCAATATCTATAGGTTTGATTCTAGCGCTCTTTCTGTCAAGATATTGACCTTCTTCTTCGTTTGTTAAATAGTCTAATGTTAGGGCTTCTGGTAACAATATGAACACCTTCTTTACAATTATATAGATATTTTATCATTTTAAACATACAAAATACTACTCCGTTTTACCCCTCGCGAACCCTGTTCTACCCCTCGCGAACCCTGCTCTACCCCTCGCGAACCTGGTTCCACCTTCGCAAATTTTATTTATGAGCGTTCGTTCGACTTGTAACATCATATCTAACCCTTTTTAAAATGGATAAAAGAAAAGCACTAGCAAGTTGCTAATGCTTATCGAAGTTCAGGTAAGTCTAAACTATTAATAGCTTTTCTGAATCGATTCCATAATGGTGGATACTTGTTAATACCACTCCATTTTCGCTTAGATCGACCTTGTTTGATTGCAATAGACCGTGTTGTGCCATCATAAATATCTAAATCATTGTAGGTTTCATCCTATTCATTGATATAAAGCATATAGACATTATGAATGGATTTTTTGTATTCTTTTTCGGTTAGAGCAATACTTGTTTCACATTCTAGACTTTCAATTGAATCAAAATAGGCGGCAACATAATGATTGTTTTTCTTTTTAACAACAATTGTTTATGATACATACATACAACGTTTATCTGTTTTTATATATGTAATAAAGCTCCTTATATCTTCTTTGAATTAAATATACTTCCTCTAGATCAGCTAGATAAAATTTCTGAAATCCATATGAAAATATACTTTGGCTATTTTGAAAAATAAACTCAATATCTTCTTGGTATTTTTTATTACATAAATAATTAGGATCTTTTAACTTAATAGTCAATGAATCTGATATCTTCTTTAAAAGATTTGATATTTTACTATCTTGCTTTGAGACGAATTCATTTATCCAATTAATATAATAATTTGCTTTTTCATATTCTTTTAATTCGGTATATAAATATCCAAGTTTATGAACTACAAAAAAAGAGCTAATCGAAAAAGCGTACTTATTTGCTTCTAATGCTTCTAGATAATATTTTGCTTTTTCTATGTTTTTCTTTTCTAGCATAGTAGCACCCAAGTTATAATTGATGACAAAATTAATATCATATTTCATAAATGGAGCAAGATTTTCAAGTTTTTTAAAATACTTTACAGACTCATTAGAATTGCTTAATTCCAAAGAGCATAGTCCCAAAAGAAGAAGACAGCCATACATTAGATTAATGTTACAGTTTTCACAGGCCAATTCATAACATTTTTGTGTGCCCATATAAGATTCGTTTATGTTCCCACTATGAAATAAATCATCACAATAAAAATAACTCAACCATCCATGTCTGTCTCCATCAATAATTTTTTTGAAATCTTTGAGTCTATTATTGGTATTCTTATATCTTATAATCTTTAATAAATTATAAAAATATAACTCGTTAAAATCCCCAAGCTCAATCACTTCGCTTATCAAATCTAAGATTTCCTCATCAATATCTTTATTATTTATATGATATAAATCAAAGTTAGAAAAGAGTTTCGTAATATAAAAAAAGAGAATATATTCCGAACGAAGATAATTAGATTTCTCCTCCTCTATTTTTTTCATTAAATCTGATCTATCCAAATTTAATATAAGTCTTTGTATAAATAACTCTGTTACAGGTTTAAGACGATTCGTATGTGCTTCTAAAATATCAATATTGATATTGCTCAATCTTTCTAATATCTGATTTATAATTTTAGGATTAATATTACTTTTGTTGTTTTCTATTTTACTCAATGTTGAAGGGGTACATATTCCATCACATAATTCTGATATTGATTTTTTCTGTAGATAGCGATTGATTTTTATATATTTACCGTAATTTACCATATACATTCATCTCCAAAAAAATATTTATAATATATATTCGATTTTATCATAGATCCGCTCTTCAAAAAATTGAATTTCAATATTTTACTATCAATGAAAAACTATTATTTTTTTTGAAATGTTCAAAAGAGTCGTTTGTCATAAGCAAAAAAGTCATTTTTAATACTTATAAAATTGAAAGGCATTATTAATTTTATGCTACAAGTGTTCTTTTCGCAAATTTAAAACACATTAAACAAGAAATATTTCTTGAAAAATAAATCTAAAACGTGTATAAATAATATTGTTTGTGGAAAATGTTTTAAATATATCAACAATGAAAAATATGGATAGAATGATTGTTTTTTTTAATAGAATTATTCGCAAAAATTTATTGGAGGAAAATGCATATGGAGTATAAAAAAAATATATATTTATTCTTAATCTTTGATTTTTTGACTAATTTATCACCGTTAAGTTTTATTTATGCGCTTTTTCTAAAGCAACAAAATATGTCTTTAACGCAAATTGGATTTATTATTTCAGCTTATCAGATTTCAAAACTTATTTTTGAGATCCCAAGTGGTGTTTTTTCTGATAAATATGGTAGAAAAACATGTGCTTATATTGGACAGGTTTCACTAATTGCTTTTTTGATCTCTACTCTTATTACACGTTCATATAACTCCTTTTTATTAATCTCTATCATTCGAGGAATCTCTTTTGCATTTTTATCCGGAACAGCTGACTGTATATTTAGTGAGTCTATTTTAAAATGTTGTCCAGATAAAATGGATTACTATATGGGCATCGATAAAATATTGTTCTATTGTAGTATCGGATTGTCCAGTATAATTGGTGGCTTTTTAGCTAGATATAGCTATGCTACTGTATTCTACTTTGATATCGCTATACAAATTATATGCTTTATTTTTATATTTATATTTAAAGAAACACGGATGTTCAATAACAATCAGATAAAAGAACCTAAGGAGTGTTTTCAATTTTTTCGTGGTTTTGATTTTTTAAATTACAAAGTTATATATTTGATTCTGTTACCTGCAATTTTAGCAATATGCTTCCTTCCTTATGAGGATTATTATTCTGTATTACTAAAGTCACATAACATCACTGAAAACGTAATTGGTTTTATGTTCAGTTGTGTAATGTTCTCACCATCGGTATTTGGAATTTGTGCTCAAAAAATTAATTCTAAACTAGGATATGACTTTAGTGTTAGAAAACTGCCTTTTATTATAGTTGCTTTATTTATAATAATGTCTATTTTTCAAGGACATATATTATTATCCTGGCTACTTTATGTTTGTTGTGCAAGTTTAATGAGCATTAATAATATTTCATACAATTCATGTCTCCAAAAAAGTATAGAAGATACAAATCGTGGTACGATTCTTTCTTTACGTAGTTTATTGATTGCTGTAACAGGCATGCTTATTTCTCCATTGGTTGGACATTTTTCTGATATATATGGATTTTCTACAACATTTTTGTGTTGCGGAATCATTTGTTTAAGTTTATTATTTATAACTTCTATTTTGACCAAAAAAATATGATTTTTCTTTAAACAACAGATCTTTGATAATTTTTTGACCATTGCATATTTTATCGTGTTAGGCTAATTCATTCCCATTCTTTAATGGTGATAGTGCTAGATATTAAAATGCTTGTACTCAATATGTATTCACAGTGACTCCAAAATGAATACAAAATATACGTAAAAGATTTGGAATATAAAATAATACAGGAAGTAATTGTGTAAATGACCATATAATGTATATGTTGTATGGATGACTTACTAGATAAACAGATGAATGGATTACTGGATCAAAGAAAGTATTTGTATTCCAGATCCTACAAAGAAAAGGATCTAATTGCCAAGGCAAAACTATTCAAAGAAGCAAAAGCACTAACGCCGGATATTAAAGTATTAAGAAGTCAGATCAAGAGCCTAGACTATATAAGAAAACGTTCATCAAAGTATAGAGAGTATAATAAACAGTTAGAACAGAAAAGGAATTTAGATAAACAAAGAGCTTGAGTAAATAAGGATTTACCCAAGCTTTAATTAATGATAAATAAGTGCGATTTTCTTAACTTGATGAATCAACAAAGAGTGTAGAACTTTTTAATGTTAAATCTTTATCGTTAAATGATTTGATGTCAATAAGGATTTTGA
>ERZ836441.3514-NODE-3514-length-10386-cov-5.062433_pt1 | contig 10386 bp, 7 predicted proteins | sample MGYA00519686_ERZ836441 | MGnify/ENA primary metagenome ERZ836441 (study PRJEB31850, sample SAMEA3708800) | human gut metagenome | biome: human gut; feature: human-associated habitat; material: faeces | place: China | collected 2014 ... | reverse complement strand
AGTTCACCAATTCCTCGTGTTTCCAGTTCAAGAGGATTTCGTTTTTCAGCTGGAATGGAGCCTAAACCGACAAGTGAAGCCATCTCAAAAAAAGCCATCTCATCTTTTTGGTAGTAAGACATTGAAACAGGGTGTCCAAATGGTCCTGTTACTTGAGTTTGGTACTCCGTTACACCCAGAACTCCAGCTAGGGTTTCCATGGTCCCTTCGCCACCATCCCCTATGGGAAGGAGGTCAAAAATCGCATCTGGTAGAGCCTCTTGAAATCCTTTTTTCAAGGCTTCTGCTACTTGTTTGGCAGATAAGGATTCTTTAAATGAATCCGGTGCTAATAAGATATGCATGCTGTTTCCTTTCTATACTTGTCTAAAATTTCAAGAACAAGGCTTAAATCCCTCTTCTCGATACGATATGGGGCTCGCTCAGCTACGATTGGCTTTGCCATAAAGGCAATCCCGATACCAGCTGTTTCAATCATCAGAAGATCATTGGCACCATCTCCCATAGCAATCGTCTGACTTCTTGGAACATGATTTTCTCTCGCCCATGTCAGGAGGGAATTTTTTTTCATTTCAGGAGTCACAATTTCACCGAGGACTTCCCCTGTCAAACGGCCATCAAAAGTCTGCAAACGGTTGGCTCGGACAAGATCAATTCCTAAAGACCTCGCGATGGGATCAATGACTTCATGAAATCCCCCTGAAACAAGGCCAACCTTGTAACCCATTTGATGAAGTTCCGTGATCAAGCGATCTGCTCCCGGTGTGACTTCAATCTGCTCCAAAATTTTCGGAAAGATAGAGGTCTCTAATCCTTTCAATAAAGCGACACGCGCCTCTAAAGATGTTGTAAAATCCAACTTTCCATTCATTGCTTGTGCTGTAATCTTTGCAACTTTTCCCCCCACTCCAGCAACTTGAGCTAGTAGATCAATCCCTTCCTGTCGGATCAAGGTTCCATCTACATCCATAACGAGAAGACCTATTACTTCTTTCATCGCTTTCCTTTCTTATTTCTCCCTTACTATACAAAAATAGGGTTTAAATTTCAAGTTTCACTGATCATTTGAAGATTGTAAAAAAATGACCTCCTAAAAGGTCATTTTTCTGTTATTAGAAGCGAATTTGCTCCCTTGTTTTTTCATATGAAGTTACAAAGCGATCAGTCACTCCAGCTTCTACCATCTCTAAAGCATCTGAGATCACTTTAAAGGAAGCCGCATAGTCATATTCTCTTTCGAAAATATAAAGTGACTCATCAAAAGCTGCTTGAACATGATCATCAAATGAACGATAGCGATTTGAATATTGCAACAACTGCTCCGTTAAAGTAGCATTTTGTACAATTCGATACGTTGCTTCTTCCAATTCATTCATATCATTAGTCAAAATCTCTAACAAACGATTGGTTGATTCAATGTTAATCTTTTCGCCTTCTAATTCATCCATCAAAGCTTCTGTATTATTGCTTGCTGTGAAGAATAATTCCAAGAATTCTTGAGGGATTCCTGGCAAGTTACGCTTGTCCATATAGCGTTTGATCGCATGCAATCGATTCGCATAGATATTGGCTTTTTGGCGAGCGTTAGCATCATCCTTCTCAATTTTTGAAAGAGAATCATTTAAGTTGATTTGTTCATCTTCAATTTCTTTCAAACGAGCCTCGATTGCTTCTAGCTCTTCTTTCAAGATTGAATAAGCTTTTTGAGTTTCCGATGAATCTTTCAAAGCATCCTCAACCACATCTTCTTGTGAAGATAGCTCAGCTTCTAACTCTTTTAACTGTTGGCTAAAAGATTCATTCAAGACGAATGTTTTACCAAGACGTTCCACTTCTGCTGCAAGGTTGTTGTTGTTATCTTTTGCATGTTTCAAATAACCAGGCAGTTGTTTCACCAACTTTTTCACAACCTTTTGTGATTCAATTTCACGGGTAAAGATGTGATACAAAGCATCAATTTCTTCTTGAATTTGTTCATTTTCGTAAATAGCATTGTCTAATTCAAGAGCTGACACATTTGACATGTTATTCTTTAGAGAAGCATGCAATTGTTGGAAACGAGATTCTATGTCGGTTTCTGTGAAATGATAACCTGATTCCAAAAGTTTACGGTAACCACTTTCCAAATCTTCTAATTGATCTGGAAGTTTTGCCTGAAGAGCTGAGACAATCTCTGGTACACGTTCAACAATGTGTGTCAATGCTACGATGTGACTCTCAGCTGTATCAAGGATTTCAGCTGCTTCAACAGGATCTCCTGAGGAATTTAAAGTCACAAATTGTGAAAACTCAGACTGAATATTGCCGACTTGCTTTTCGATCTCAGAAAGTGCACTACCATAGCGATCTACATCTGAAGTTACTTCTTTTTGTAGGTTCTCAAACATGTCCAAGGCATGAACCACACGGCCACTATTCTTTTGCTCTTGTTCTTCAAGATCAGAAAGGGCTTGGCGGATCGACTTAATATCTTCATCAATTAGCTGGATCTGACTCTCGATATTATTGATGGCTTGTTTGGCCTTCATGAAACGGAATGAATTATTAAAGCCTTCCGCTTCAAACAAATTGTTTTCAATATCAGCAAATGAATTTAAGGATAAATCTACCCATTTTTGATTCCATTCACGAAATGCAATTTGACTTTGACCAATCAAATGCATGTTTTTCACAGCCTCTACTTCATCGTTGACTGGAAGGTTGTATAACTTTTCTTTTCTTTCTTCCAGTGCAGCCAGTAAGGCTTCGTTCCGTTTTCTCAAAATCACTGCAACCACATATCCTACAATTAGGATGAGGGCTACAACAATGATGAGAATAATTAGTCCACTAGACATATAAAAACTCCTTCATCGTATTACTTGAACGTAATCCTAGTAATTATACCATAAAATATCCATTAATGGGAAGCGTTCGTTGAATTTTATACATCGAGTGTACTATATTCAGCGTTTTCTTCGATAAACTCACGACGGGGTTCTACTCGATCTCCCATCAACATATCAAAAATTTTATCTGCTTCAGCAGCATCATCTACAGATACACGCGCCATCAAACGATGTTCAGGGTTCATAGTTGTTTCCCACAGTTGGTGATCATCCATTTCTCCAAGACCTTTGTATCGTTGGATAGTTGGTTTTGAGCGACCTTCTGAATAGCGTTCCAAGGCTGCAGCTAATTCTGCTTCTTGGTTAGCACCTGGCTGGATATATTCTTTAATTTCACTACCCACTTTGACCCCATAGATCGGTGGCTGCGCGATATAAACATATCCCGCTTCCAAGACTGGTTTCATATAGCGATAGATCAAGGTCAACAGAAGGGTTCGGATATGAGCGCCATCGACATCAGCATCGGTCATGATCACTAATTTTTGATAACGCGCTTTTGTAACATCAAATTCTGCACCAAATCCAGTTCCCATTGCTGTAAATAGGCTACGAATTTCTTCATTGGCTAGAATTTTGTCCATACTTGCTTTTTCAACGTTCAAAATTTTACCACGAATTGGGAGAATCGCTTGAAATTCCCGATTCCGACCGGATTTTGCAGATCCTCCGGCTGAATCCCCTTCGACGATAAAGAGTTCTGTTTCTTGTGGATTATTTGAAGAGCAATCTGCCAATTTACCAGGTAGGTTGGAAATCTCAAGCCCTGATTTCTTACGGGTCACCTCACGCGCTCGCTTAGCAGCCACCCGAGCTTTCGCCGCTAAAATCCCTTTTTCGACGATTTTCTTAGCAATTTGCGGATTTTCCAAAAGGAAATCAGAAAAGGCATCACTAAAGAGTCGATTGGTAATTTTAACAACTTCTGAATTCCCAAGTTTAGTCTTGGTTTGTCCTTCAAACTGTGGATTTGGATGTTTAACCGAGATAACTGCTGTTAAGCCTTCTCGAACATCTTCCCCAGTTAGATTGTCTTCGTTTTCTTTTAAGAGCTTATTTTTCTTAGCATAATCATTGATCACACGAGTGAGAGCTGTACGGAAGCCCTGTTCATGCGTCCCACCTTCATGGGTATGAATGTTATTCGCAAAACTCATGACCGTCTCATGGTAGCCTGTGGTATATTGCATAGCTACTTCAACTGTAATATCATCCATTTCACCATCTGTGTAGATTGGTTTTTCAAAGATGACATCTTTGTTTTCATTGATGTATTCGACGTAACTAGAGATCCCACCTTCGTAGTGGTAATGCTTTTCTTGCTCCAGGCCTTCTCGCTTATCCGTCAAAGAAATACGCAAGCCACGATTCAAAAAGGCTAATTCTTGAATCCGTTTATTTAATTTTTCAAAATCATACTCGGTGGTTTCCGTGAAGATTTCTGGGTCTGGAATAAAGTGGACGGTTGTCCCTGTCCGATCTGTCTCCCCGATGACTTTCAAATCATCCACAACGTGTCCACGTCGATACTCTTGGTAATGGATACTGCCATTTTTATAGACGCGAACATCGAGGGATGTGGAGAGGGCATTCACAACTGATGACCCTACCCCGTGAAGACCACCAGAAACCTTGTAGCCGCCTCCGCCAAATTTTCCTCCCGCGTGAAGCACGGTAAAGACAGTTTCAACGGCAGGTCGGCCTGTCTTTTCTTGGATATCCACTGGTATTCCACGACCATCATCGACAACCGTGATGGAATTATCTGCTTCAATGAAAACTTCAATATGGCTAGCAAAACCGGCTAAGGCTTCGTCAATCGAGTTATCTACGATTTCCCAGACCAGATGATGAAGACCTTCTTTTGAGGTAGATCCAATATACATCCCCGGACGCATCCGAACGGCTTCTAGTCCTTCCAAGACCTGAATCTGACTGGCATCATATTCTTGTGCTTGATTTTCTTGCTGTTTATCCTCTGTCATAATTTCCCTTTTCTATTCAAATATAAACTGGTGTAAGTGGGGCATGGAATCAAATAAATAGGTCGAAAGCCCTGCAGCCTTCCCAGCTTCTATATCGATCGGACGATCTCCGATGACCAGACCGTCTTGAATGCCATATTTTTCCTTCAAATAAAGCATAGAGGCTGGGTCTGGTTTTCGAGGAAAGCCCTCGTCTGCTGTTACAATCTCCGTAAAGTAGGGTGCAATGCCTGTCTGTTCAATAAGGGTCAAAACTTGGCGATCCCGATGAGATACCAAAAAATGGCGTCCTCCATGTGCTTGGATCTCTTCTAGTAACTCTTTTGCCCCCTCAAATAAGACCGGCTCTTGCAAGCCCAAGGCTTCTTTTTTCTTGTATTCCGTACGAAAATTTGAAATATGAGGTGCAAAGGTTTGAATTGCATCCTGTGTTGAGATTTTTAATGCTGCATAAACAGAATCATGATCGGCTTGGATGTGAAAGTCCTTCAATGTCGCTACAAAGGCATTTGTGGACGTTTCGTAATTATCCAATAGCGTCCCACCAAGATCCCATATAAAATCATGATAATTCATAGTCAATATTATACCACAAATGGACAAAAAAAATAAGCTAAAACCCTCATTTAGGGGGGATTTTAGCCATTTTTTACGGTCCTTTCATTTTTAATCATAGAGAAGTCATTTCCCGTCATAGAATGTAAACTTTCACCAGAAAATATGGTGTCCAAAAGAGCTCTTTTAAGCATCTCCAAAGACATCTTGATAGAGCATTCCTTGACGAAGGCTTTGGGCATCTCCTCCAAATTGCTCTACCAAGGCATAAGCCAAGGCAAGCGCAGTTGAAGGACCACGACTGGTCAAGAGATTCCCGTCTTTCACCACTGTTTCTTTCTGATAGTGCCCATCTTGAATCTCTTCTTCAAAACCATCGTAACAGGTATAGTGTTTATCTTTTAAGAGGCCGGCACGCGCCAAGACAATTGGTGCTGCACAAATCGCAGAAATGATTTTTCCTTTTCTACTTTCTTCTTGGAGAGCTGCAATCAATTCCGGATTATCCCGCAAATTCGCAGCTCCTGGCATCCCACCTGGTAAGAAGATTCCATCATAATCTGACAGGTCCCCATTCCAGAGGCGATCGACTTCCACTGTGATCTGGTGAGAACCTGTGACCGTTTCTTCCATGCCAATGAGGTCACAGTCAATTCCAGCCCGTCTCAATACATCGACAATTGTCAAGGCTTCAATTTCTTCAAAACCGTTTGCTAAAATCGTTGCTACTTTTTTCATTTTCATTCCTTCTTTCTATCTATTGCGCCTTTTTAAGGACTACTTTTTTACGGATTGGAGGCCCTTCTTCTAGCTCTTTCTTTTTGCTACTATGATTATATATTGAAAGGACCAGACCAATACCAATCAGATTACTAATAATAGACGATCCACCTTGTGAGATAAAGGGGAGGGGAATCCCCGTCAAGGGGAGAAGACCCGTTACTGCTCCGACATTTTCAAAAATATGAAAGACCAGCATCATAATAAATCCAATGGAAATATAGGTATAAAATTGGTTATTGGACTGGAGGGTAATTTTTAAAATGCGGTAAATCAGGGACACATATAAAATCAACAGTACCAGAGCTCCAACAAAGCCAAAGTCCTCTGCTACGACCGTAAAAATCATATCGCTTTCCCGTACGGGAACCAATAAATTGGAGACATTAAAGCCTTGACCAAAGAGGCCACCACTAGCAATAGCTAGCTGTCCTTGCGCCTGCTGGTAGGTGGTGGTTTGTGCATAGTCAAAAGGATTTAACCAGGCTAAAATACGGTTCATCTGGTAGGTTGGCATCCCTACTTGCTGGTGCAGAAAAGCTCGACCCCCTTCTGAAAGAAAGAGGAAGAGAAATCCTGCTAGCCCACCTGCTAGTAGCAAGATAACCGGCAAGATAATTTTCCAGGAAACTCCTGAAACGAGCACTAAGCCCGCAAAGATGGCCAAGAATACTAAGGCCGTTCCCAAGTCCTGCTGGAGAGCCAATAAGGCAAAGACCGGAATCGTATAGATGGTCAACTCTAGAATCAAAAACCAATCTTGTCGCAATAATCGCTCACGCCCCTTATTTCTTTGCAAAAATCGGACAATAGAGCGTGACAGCATCAGGATGAAGGGGATCTTCATAAATTCTGAGGGCTGAAATAAGGTGATGTTCCCATAAGCCACCCAGTTTTTAGCTCCTGTTGAAGCTACCAAGTTGGGATTATAAAAAACAAGGGGAAGAACCATCAAGGCTAGGCCGAGCAGGTAAAGAAAGGGAGTGATTTTCCAAAGAAATTTCGTACTAAATATCGTCACAATCAGGCAAATGACACATCCCACACCAATCCAGGCCAATTGCTGCCCTAAAAAAGGCCAAACCATTTGGGGATAGTCATGAGAAACTGCTACATAAACAGATAAAATCCCAATCATAAGAAGGGCGAAGACAATCCCAATGATCGAATAATCCAGGTGAATCGTCCAAAAATGATGTTTCTTCATTCACGTTCCTTTCTGTGAGAATCATCAAATCAATTAATAGAACAACATTTGTAGAATCAAGCTAGATCCTGCTACACAAAACCAAGCAATCAAACCTACTAGAAGGGGGGCTGCTCCTGCTGCACGGAACTGTTTCCAAGAAACCTTGCTTCCGATTCCGACCAAGGCCATGGCCATAAAGAGGTGAGAAAGGTCCTTTAGGTAAGGAAGAACCACTTTAGGTACCAAGCCGATAGATGAAAGAATAGAAGCCACAATAAACCAAATGATGAACCAAGGAATAATTTTCTTTAACATTCCTTTGTTTCTTCCTTGTTGCTTGCTCCGATACCATTTTAAACCGATCAAGCCCAAACAAACTGGTACAATCATCAGGGCGCGTGTCAATTTAACAATGGTCGCCATTTCACCCGCTGCTTTACTGTAGGAAAATGCAGCTGCTACAACTGATGATGTATCGTTAATGGCTGTTCCTGACCAGAGGCCAAATTGAAAATTAGACATATGCCATACATGCCCTAATACTGGAAAGATAAAGACAGCCAAAATGTTGAAGAAGAAGATGGTTGACATAGATAAGGCAATTTCCTCTTCGTCTGCTTCAATGATCGGCGCAGCTGCCGCGATAGCAGATCCACCACAAATAGCTGTTCCAAACCCAATTAAGGTCCGTAGATGAGATTTCAGATGGAAGACTTTCCCAAAGATAATCGCTGCTAGAAAGGCAACTGTTATCGTTGGCAGACTAATCTTCAAAGAAGACAAGCCTGTAGAGGCAACCGTCGCAATCGGCAAGCTAAATCCCATGAAGATAATCGAATACTGCAATAATTTCTTACCGGACCAGTTCAGTCCTGGTCGTGAATTCTCTGGTAAATCTACTAATTCATTGAGGACAATTCCTAAAATCAAAGCAAAGACACTGGAGCCAATGATGGGAAAGAAATTTCCCAAAAACATGGCACAAAGAGCCAGTACAAATGCAATTGCTAGTCCAAATCCTTTATTTTTCATTCTCTCAATTCCTTTCAAAAAAGTCAGTTGCTTGCTCAACAAGTCGCTCTCTCACTGTCGTGTGAAGGGGCAGCACTTGTTGCAAACCATCTAAAATTTGTTTTCCATATCGTTTGGTCACCACCCGCTGGTCCAATAAGAGGACCAACGATTCCTGGTCTTGAAAACGGCTGGTTCTCCCAATAGCCTGTTTGAGCCTTAAAATCGCGACCGGAAGGCTATAGTCATAAAAGGGATTTTTCCCCTGTTCTCTGAGTTGGGTATTCAGCTTTTGGACCATATAATCTTTAGGGTTATCAAAAGGAAGGCGCGTGATCATTTGAATCACTTCTTTTTGTTGGGAAAAATCGACTCCCTCCCAGAAGCTTCCTGTTCCCAATAAAATAGAGCTTTCTCCTCGGTCAAATCGTCGCTTAATATTAGCTGCATCGCCATTTCGATACTGGGCCAAATGAGGAAACTTCAATGCGTTTGACGTCTCCAGTAACAATTCTTTTGAGGTAAACAAAAGAAAAATTGGTTTTCTTAGAGGAAGGAGTTCATCGATGAGCTGACAAATCTCTCCTGCATACTCCACGGAAGATAAAGAAACGACATCTGGAAAATCTATCGGCACCAACAATTCCTGGTGTTGTTTGACTGTTATTGGCACCCGGTAGATTTGCTGCTCTTGGTATCCCAAAAGGGCAGGTAAATGCACCTTTTTACTGATCGCGATCGTCGCTGATACAAAGAGCACGGGCACTTCTTCAGGCACAAACTCCTTAAAGGATAGCAAGTCCTCAACTCCTCCATGGAGACGAAGAATCTGGTGGCTTTCAACCACTTCTTTGTCCATCCAAAAGGTTTGGTAGCGCTCATCAAACAATTCCCTTAGATTCTCTAGAGATTCGTTTTTTAATTCCGATACATCCTGTCGAATTTTTGCCACTGTTTGATCTGATAAGATCGCTGTTTTTCCTTGTACAACTTCCTTAGAGCAGGCATTTAGTTCAAATTGAATACTCTCCAGCAACCGTCGCTGCAGCAGATCTTTTTCCTCTTCGATGGCGTGTTGTAAGCTTAGAAGAAGAGATTGCAAGTTTTCTTCTCTTTGTGAAAATTGCTCTAAAGCAAAGAAGAGTTTTTGCGCTTCATCCACTACCAGAACAGATTCTTGAAGTAGACTCTTATCATCCTCTAGACGAGTTAACAGATAGGCATGATTGGTCAGAATTACCCGGCTGGTTTTCACTTTTTCCTGGCCGAGACGCCAAAAATCTTCCTGATAAAAAAGTGAACGCTTCGACAATTGGCCGTCGTGGCATATCTCAGAAACAAAATGAAGATGACGATAGAGTTGGCCAATTTCACTGAACTCTCCCGTTTCTGTCATCGTCAGCCAAACCAACAGTTGCATTTTAAAGCGTCGAATCATCCCATTATCTGACTCACTCTGTAAGGCTTCATAAAATTTATCGAGTTGGATGTAATCCTTGGGACTTTTCAAGCTATGAAAGGGAATTTGGAAAAGATCTTGGATGGTCTTTCCTTCCTTCTTCATAATTTGATCCTGAAGAATTTTAGTTGGAACACTGACAAGAATGCTTTTGGAGGTTTTGGCCAAAAGCGTTAATAGATAGGCATAGGTCTTCCCAATACCCGTTGGCGCTTCGATAAAACTTGGAAGTGGCTGTTGCAAACTGTCCTCGATATAGGCAACAAATTCTCTCTGCTCCGGATAAGCCTCCATTCCCAACAGCTGCATATTGAGTTCAAACTGTTCAGACAAATGACGACTTTCTAAAAACAGCTGTGGCTTGCGCAGATAGAGACCATGAACTTCTACTAAATGAGCTGGTAAAAAAAGGCTACTGTCTTCAAGCGCATCTTCTATTAAGAGTCGCGATTCATAAATCAAACAATCTGCCATCGAAAGAAGTTTTTCGATCAATCCTCTTGGTAAGCTCGCAATTTT
>ERZ836441.3512-NODE-3512-length-10390-cov-3.222351_pt1 | contig 10390 bp, 8 predicted proteins | sample MGYA00519686_ERZ836441 | MGnify/ENA primary metagenome ERZ836441 (study PRJEB31850, sample SAMEA3708800) | human gut metagenome | biome: human gut; feature: human-associated habitat; material: faeces | place: China | collected 2014 ... | reverse complement strand
AGCCCTCTTGACACTCTCCTGACCTTTGACATCGCTGAAATCCAAATCGAAATGGGTATATTCCCTGAAAAATTCCGCACGAGTATCGATTACCGTCGGTTCCAGCTCGATCTCCCCGTTCAGGAAACGAATCACCTCGGTGATATTCTCTACGCCATACACATCGAGATGATTGACTACCGCAGCCTCGCGAACATTGGCTTTGGGAATAATCAACCCCTTAAAGCCCTCCTCCCTTGCCTTGATAGCTATGGGCAACGCCCCCTTGATAGGAAGAATGGAGCCGTCGAGAGACAACTCCCCCATCAACATATACTCGCTCAATTTACCTGTTTCTATCTTCTCGTCGCTCGCCAAAATCCCCACGGCCAAAGGCAAATCATACGCCGCCCCTTCCTTGCGTATATCAGCAGGCGACATGTTCACGATTACCTGTTTCCTCGGAAATCTGTAACCGTTATGTTCCACGGCCGAGACAATCCGCTCGTGGCTCTCTTTCACGGCTGCATCGGGCAATCCCACCATAAAGAAACGGATACCCTGCGAACAATTCACCTCGATAGTCACTACAAGAGCATCGATACCCTGCACGGCTGCGCCAAAAACTTTCACCAACATAGTAATAGATTTTGCAATAATAGGTTATGGTGTTACTAAACGTTCGATATAAACCCTCGAAGAGTCGGGCGAAAGCCCTCTGGCGACAATCCGCCCCAAAGAATCGGCGACCAACAGATAAGGTATGCTTTGGATATGAAGCTCTTTCACCCCCGGATAAAGATAACCGCCTTTCGCCCACCGCCGGGCCCATACGGCCGAATCGGCCTCGATTCGCTCCTTCCACACGGCGCTGTCCCTATCCAGCGAAATTTCCACGACCTGCACCAACGAATCGTATCGTTCTGTTATCTCCCTTAAAAAGCCGCTGTACCTCTGTGTTCCGGGTGTCTCGGCAGCCCAAAAACAAAGCAGGGTCGCTTGGGCTTCTCGGGGATTCAGTAGTTCGGTCGTATCGGCCACCGTAGTCAATGATAAATAAGGTAATACGGTGTCACTCTTCTGTATGGTTTCAAATTGTCGATACATTTCCAATGCTGCGGCCGGCGGAGCCGACAGTACACGGTCGTCCAACAAACCGATCAACGAATCGCAAAACGCATCGCTCGCCCTTCCCAACACATAATCATCTAACAAAATAGCGCTCACGGGCGAATCTTTATGTTCGCCTACATACTTTGCCACAACGCCTTGCAGCTCCTTGCTCAACTGCTCGTATCGCCGGGTTCTCATTCCCGATGCCGAAATGTTCCTTTCTGCCGACCAAGACTGCAACAACTCTTTATTCTCTTGATTGAACTTAAACAAATCCTTATTTAGAGAACTTCCTTTCACTCTCAACCCGAAAGGATCCTGCCCGTCGCCCGACAATTCTATCCGGTCGCCGTTCTGCACATATATCTTGGTCAAGGGCGTTTTATCGAAATAATAAAACTGTATGGGAATAACTGCCGAAGCCGAGTTTTTGAATGTGATAAAACCATTCTGCGGACGAAGCGTATCCACGACAATGCCGTTTTCAAGACCATAAACGGCATAAATAGGGCGTCCTCCTAAATTATTGATAGTTCCCTCCACGACAAACTCGTTATCCTTGCCGCCGCAACCCGACAGCAAAAGGACACAAATACACAGTACCGCACCTATTTTATTCATGCAAAAAACATTTTCATTTCTTGCAAATGTACTGGATTTTACGGGAGGAGCAAAACAATATCCGGGCAAAACAAAGTATAAAACCCGACAACAATGGAAAAACCGGCGAAAAAGAACGACCTTTTTACCTATAAAATAAAGCCGATATAGCATATATTTGCACAATTATCTATATCGGAATGTATCGGATATAGATGCGGTTCGAAATAAAAAAATGAACAAGTTCATTTTTCATTTCTCCCACCATTTGTTATATTTGTATATGAAACGATTGTTTATCTTACTGCTGATAGTTCTGCTCTGCATTCCGGGTTTTACCCAAATCCGAAACGATGTCCCCCGATACAATCCCGACAGCGTGCGTGAAGAGCTGGACAAAAGACCTTATTTTTCACTATACAAAGACAACTACTTCATCGGGGGTACGACCATCGGGAGCAAACCGACCAATAAAAATTCCGATGTAAAATTCCAACTAAGCATCAGCCAGAGACTTACAAAAAGTAAACTTCCATTCGACACCTACCTCTTTATAACCTATACGCAAAAAGCATTTTGGAATGTCTTTCAAGAATCTCTCCCGATGTACGATCTCAACTTCAATCCCGGCATAGGGCTATCGCATCTGGTCATACATCGAAATAGACTTATCGGACAAGTCTCGCTCCTGATCGAACATGAATCGAACGGGAAAGACAGCATTTGGTCTCGCAGTTGGAATAAAATCTCGTTTATGGGTGCGCTCGCCGTCGATCGCAATGTAGAGCTTCAATTCAAAACATGGATACCTATCATCGACAGCGGGAACAACCGGGATATCCTCAAATACTGCGGTATTTTTCAATTAGCAGGTAGTTACATAAGCGACAATCATCGGTTCGGGGCTACCGTTATTCTCACCAAGCGGAGCGGCTGGAATTTCAATTTCAACACCGTTATCGAACTGAATGCCCGCTTATTCCCCAACGAAAACCAATATTTCTTTATACAATATTACAACGGTTACGGCGAAGGACTGCTCGACTATAACAAATTCCATTCTCGCCTGAGAGTAGGGTTCGTCATCAAACCCCAGAATTTCAGCAATTACTGATTCCTCCTTCACACATAGCTTTTTCAATCCGTGGGGCAGGCATAAATTTTATCGATGAATCACTTGTCGACAAACACACTCCGGACTTTTCGGTAAAAGGTTGATTCTTGCTTAAATTTCTGTACAAAGCGTACTACCCCTCCCCTGCTGTACCCCGTAGTACTACGGGGTACTATGTTAGCCATATAGAGGAGACACCGAAGAAACAATAGTTTCTAAGGAGAAGGGTTGAAAAGACACATCAATCAGTTTATATCGAGCATATCCCTCTCCCCCTGCCGTGTCCCGTAGTATTGCGGGGTATTTCCGTTAGGGAATATAGGGGGAGTGCCCACAGGGCGAGGGGGTTAAAAAGATTATATAGGGGTAGAAATATAAAAAGACAATCCCCTCTGATTTCCGATTGAACCGATATCCCCACTAATCGACAGATCCTCCTCTTTATAGCCTCCGTGCAATAGGGAAACTCATCATTCCTGATTGGAACACGATTATATTCAAAGAGCGAGGCTTGTAAACCATACAAACCTCGCTCCACAAAAATCTATATCTTGTATCTGTTAACCGTTAATCCCGAAAGCCTTTTTCACGACTTCGACATAATCGAGTTTCTCCCAAGTGAACAGCTCTACCTCACGAACGATCGGTTCGAGGTTATAATGCGATTTGAATGTCTTCACGACAGTTTGCGGTTTTCTTCCCATGTGACCGTAAGCCGCCGTCTCTTCATAAATAGGATTACGCAACTTCAAACGCTCCTCGATAGCTTTCGGACGCATATCGAAAATCTCGCATACCCGTCGGGCTACCTCGGCATCGCTCATCGCCACGTGCGATTTACCGTAAGTATTCACATAAACACTCACCGGTTCGGCGACACCTATGGCATACGACACCTGCACCAGAATCTCGTCCGACACCCCTGCCGCTACCAAATTCTTGGCAATATGACGAGTGGCGTATGCGGCCGAACGGTCCACCTTCGAGGGATCCTTTCCCGAAAATGCGCCACCTCCGTGACCACCTTTGCCTCCATACGTGTCGACGATAATCTTGCGACCCGTCAATCCCGTATCCCCGTGAGGCCCGCCGATAACGAATTTGCCGGTAGGATTCACCAATAAAATCAACTGGTCGTCGAACAAGGTTCGTACCCGTTCGGGCAGTTGTGCGATCACACGAGGCAACAACACCTGTTTCACATCGTTGTAAATCGTCTGCAACATCTCCCGGTCGGCCGCTTCCTGAGCCTCTTTCGAGTCATCGGCCGGAGTCACGAATTCGTCGTGCTGGGTCGACAATACGATCGTATGCACCCGCACAGGTTCGTTCCGTTCATTATATTCGATGGTTACTTGCGATTTGGAGTCGGGACGCAAATACGAAGTCACCTTCCCCTTGCGCAGATAGGTCATTGCCGAAGCCTCCCGGCGGATAACGGCCAGCTCGGTAAGCAACAAGTGAGACAAATCGAGCGACAACGGCATATAATTATCCGTCTCATTGCAAGCATACCCGAACATCATACCTTGATCTCCCGCCCCCTGACTCATCGCTTCGGCGCGCTCCACGCCCCGATTGATATCGGCCGACTGCTCGTGTATGGCCGAAAAAATACCGCACGAGTCGGCATCGAACTTATACGAACTTTTATTATATCCGATACGGTGAATCACTCTGCGGGCAACCTCCATCAAATCGACATAAGCATTCGATTTAACCTCGCCTGCCAATACGACCTGACCGGTCGTTACAAGGGTTTCGCATGCAACTTTCGAGTTCGGGTCATACGCCAGAAACTCGTCGAGCAAAGCGTCCGATATCTGGTCGGCCACTTTATCGGGGTGTCCTTCCGACACCGATTCCGAGGTAAACAAATAATTCATTGGTTTCTCTCCTGAATAATAGTGATACATTATTGGAGGAAGAAAGACCGCTATTCCCACGAAAACAATGGTGATTTGATAAAGCCGGACGGGCTTCGAAAAGCCCCGTAACGCAGTTTTAGCATTTTTTTCCGTGGTTGCAAGCAGCCAAATCCTTCCACATTTTCGGCTACAAAGATAGTACAAGTCCAAAGCAAAAGCAAATTTATTTGCAATTTTGCCGAAAAACAATGTACATAAAATAGAGATGTACCGGCAAACGCAAAGTCTCTCTATGTTGTAGGCCTTTCCCCGATCGTATCATATAAATAAAACTCTGGGGCTAAATCACTTTTCGTTCCGTAAACCTTCCAATAGCTCCGTTACCGTCTTCCCCAATACCGGGTGCACCCATTGCGGAGCTATTTCGGCAAGCGGGGTCATCACGAAAGTCCGCTTGTGCATATACGGGTGAGGCAACACCAGCGAGTGAGTATCCAACACCAAACCGTCATAGTCGAGTAAATCTATATCGATAAGCCGGTCGACATAACTGCCATCTCTTTCCCGATGCTTTTTACTACCCAATTCCCGCTCGATTTCCTGTACGGTGAATAATACCTCTTCGGGAGATAAATCGGTATCTACTGCGATAGCAGCGTTACAGAACGTATGCACCGATTGATAGCCCCACGGAGCCGTCTTATAGAACGACGACACGGCAACGACCGCTCCCACCCGTTCACCAACCTTGTCGATGGCTTTTCTCACGATTCGCTCCTTATTCCCCAAATTCGAGCCCAAGCCTAAATATACTCGTTTCCCCATAGTTTGTACCTCCTTTTTGCGCTACTAAGATAACAAAAAAGACGTTTTTCGCAAAAAAATTTTCCCCTTCTCTCCCCATTATTATGACTCAGTCTATATGAATAGAGGGTTACTTTTAAACTCCTCCCTTGCCGTGCCCCGAAGCATTGCAGAGTGTAGCGCAACCATAGGGGAGAAGGTGGCACGTAGTGACAGAGGGGGTAGTTCTACAAAATACTATATGCTATCCTTCCAACCCCCTCGCCCTGCGGCCACTCCCTCTATCTCATCTGCGATGAGCAGAGGGAGAGGATTGAATGTCTCACGTTGAACAGTTTTGCCCCTTCGGAGCTTTATGAGTATTCTCCTCCCCTGCCGTGCCCCGTAACCTTACAGGGTGTAGCACAGCCATACAATAGAGGGAGGAGGCACATAGTGACGGAAGGGTTAGAAAATACCGGCAGTGGGGACAACAGAGTCCGGCAAATTAATTTACTATGCAGCAAGCCGGAACTATACCCCCTATCTTCTATGAAGAATTGAAGCGGGGAAGAAGGAGAAATGCAATCCATATCATTCGCCAAGATAATGCGACAAAAAGGCATTAAACCTCCTCCCCTGTGTTTTGTTGTCAAACAAAATATAGGGGAGGTGTCATGTAATGACGGAGGGGTTAAATTTTTCAAGAATCTATTCGGCGGCTTTTTTAACTCACCAAGAAGACAGGAATGTACTTACCGACAAGAAATTCATTGCCAAAATTCAAGTCTGTCTCCCCACGAATTATCGACTGAGCCATCATCATACAGTTCGCAAAAAGATTTTTTTCGTCTTTCTTCTAAGGAAATGGATTACTCTCCAAGCAGAAACTATCCACACCGAAAATAAAACGAATAATCCCCTTGTCTTTATCCGGCACTATCACCTTCGGATTCCGACAAAAGGATTATCTCAATCGATAATACTCTTAAAGGCCTAATCTTATGGTTAGGTTACATCATCTACAAACCTGTTTATTTCATTTCCCCATTTCATTTACAGGTACATAAAAAGTAGTGGTCGTAGGTGTGTAAATACCCCATGTAAGAATGTTCAAAAAACCATCTAAGAAAGTCCAACTGTTTTTAATTACATAATTCTCGGCATCCCCCACATACTCTTTGGCCTCCATTTTCGTGTTACCGACAGGAATCAAGCCATACAACAGATGATGGTTCATCACCGAATTTACTTTTACGACAGGATCGTTTTTCTGTACATTTCCCACACAGACTCTCGCATTATAACAAGAGGATAACGACAATGCCAATAATGCACACGCAAATAATCTTTTCATGATAATGAACAATTTTTGCCTTCCTGTTCCCCTTCGGAATGGCGTTTTTAAAATAGAAAAGCGTGGGAACCTGTCAATTTATCAACCTTGAGGTACGACCAAGTAACCACGCAGAAATAAACAGCTAACCCACGCATGCTGTATGACAACATTGCCTGAGCAATGAATGCGCACACGCCTGCATGAACGTTTGTGCCGTTTATCCTTCTGCTAAAAATTGGTCGTTTTCAAGGTTAGGATAAAACGAAACGCTTCAATAAAATATGTATGTTGTAGCTACAACAGTTACAAATATAAACACTATTTTAGGAATATCAGTATAGTTCCCTCTACATTTTAAATTTTTCCCGGTTCGCTGCTATCACGGAAAAATATCCAAACCTCCTCTTTTGTGTTTTACAACGCAAGATATGGGGCGTTTAGGTAGTACTTTTCATTTCAAAATAAGGCTTCCCTTGACTTGCCAGCAATGGACAGTGGAAGTCCTTCCCAACTTATGGGAGAAAGAGAGGGGAAAAGAAATCAGAATAGAGCAGAGATGAAGACAACCACGAAATAACCGCAGAGCGATACCTTTAAAATTACTCCCAAGAGAAATCCTACAAAAGCGCCCAGCCCGGCTTTGAGAGCTTCGTGTGTGAGTTTGCCACCCAACAGTTCGCCAATGACGGCTCCCACGAGAGGACCGAAAATAATGCCCCATGGAGGGAAGAGGAATATGCCGATGACGGTTCCCGCTATACAGCCCCGGTTCCCCCATTTGCTACCTCCGCTGTATTTCGTACCGATGAGAGGTGTGAGGTAATCGAGCACCTGTACGATAATGACCAATATAGCCCAGACGATAAGTTGTGTCGCAGTAAACTGCACCTTGTCGGTGAGATGAAGAAGTATCATACCCACATAAGAGAGCGGAGGACCCGGAAGTGCCGGAAGAAAGCAACCCGCTAACCCGACGAGCAAGCATATCGCTCCTACAATAATCCATATAATATCCATATTGTATCTATATTTTGCACGTTGTGCATGCAGAGTAAAAAGCGAGTCGGATAAAACCAATCTCTTTTTTCGTGCCCAGCCCGACTTATTCTCGCATATTGCAAAGATAGTGAAAGGTGAGCGCAGAGGCAAACGGAAATCTCATTTCAGTTTTGACTATGCCGAGCCGTATCCTATATTTGCCAAAGATAATATGAACGAACACAGAAACAAATAAATTTGGTTATCTCCCTGCCTTGCACTATTTTTGTCTCATAAAACAAAAATCAATACAATGAAACTTAAAATTTATTTATCACTATTATTGTTTTCCTTTTTAAGCGGAATGCTGTCGCAGGGTGCAGAACACCCGAAACGAGAATTTCGCGGCGCATGGATTCACACGGTAGGTCAGAGTCGCTACATGGAGATGAATCGGGATGCGATGCAAGACTATTTCGACCAAATGTTGGATAGTTTGCAGCATATCGGTATCAATGCGGTTATTTTCCAAGTGCGCCCGACGGCCGATGCCTTTTATCGTTCGGAGCTTGAACCGTGGAGCAAGTATCTGACCGGGAAGCAAGGCGTGGCTCCCGAACCGTTGTGGGACCCGTTGCAGTATATAATCGAGCAATGTCATGCCCGCAACATGGAGTTGCATGCGTGGCTCAACCCTTATCGGGTGGGAACTAATGCCGATGAGCCGCTCGCTGCATCACACATCTATCATAAACACCCCGAATGGTTCGTTCGGTATGGCCGACAGCTCTATTTCGATCCGGGGTTACCGGAGTGCCGCCGCTTCATCGGCCTGGTAGTCAACGATATTGTATCGCGATACGATGTAGATGCCATTCACATGGACGACTATTTTTATCCTTATCCGATAGCAGGCAGCGAGTTCCCCGATGAAAACAGTTATGCCCGGTACGGTAACGGTATGGATCGTGGCGATTGGCGCCGGGAGAATGTCAATGCATTGATTAAGGAACTGCACGAGATTATAAAATCGCGTAAACCGTGGGTGCGATTCGGTATCAGCCCGTTCGGTATTTACCGGAATCAAAAGAGCGACCCGGACGGCAGTGCGACGAACGGGTTGCAAAACTACGACCAGCTCTATGCCGATGTGTTGCTGTGGACTCGCAACGGTTGGGTCGATTACATGTTACCGCAACTTTATTGGGAGATAGGTCATCAGGCCGCATGCGTCGAGACACTGATTTATTGGTGGAACAATCATGCCAACGGACGTCATCTCTACATCGGTCAGGACGTGGCACGTACGATGAATGCTACCGACGTGAATCCCATATACACGCAACTGAACCATAAAATGCAGTTGAGCCGTTATCTCGACCATGTAGGCGGGAACTGTTTCTGGCCGGGCTATTCCTTGTTGGAAAATTATAAAGGCATAGCCGATGACTTGAAGGGGTATTACCATGCGGTTCCCTCCCTTATCCCGGCCTATACGTTTATCGACAGCAAGGCTCCCGACGAGGTGAAGGGCTTGAAGGCAAAATGGACTCCCGAGGGATACGAATTGCAGTGGAAGAGAAAGAAAACCGACGATGAGATGCAGAAGCAAATTTATTTCTGTGTCTATCGTTTTGCACCCAGCGAAGACATTTGTTTATGTGATGCATCACATCTCGTAGCCGTTACTCGGGACACGAAATTTTTGCTCCCTTATAAACACGGAACCCGCCAATATGTATATGTGGTGACTGCGGTAGACCGTATGCACAACGAAAGTAAGGGTAAGATAAAGAAAGTGAAGTTGTAAACCGGCATCTTCACTGCCCGATAAAAGCGGAAAGAAGTACATGGAAAAGTCGAGCTATATTTAACCTCCTCTGTTTTTACTCCTTCGGTGCTTTGTGTGTATTCTTTCCCTTTTTCTCTCCCCTGTACACTCTTAACCTCCTCCCCTGCCGTGTCCCGTAGCATTACGGGGTGTTTTGTAATACAAAATAAAGGGGAGGTGGCACGCAGTGACGGAGGGGTTAGAAAATACCGGCAACAACAAAAATAACAGGGAGCAGCAACCTTTCCCTTGCCATATCCCATAGCACTACGGTCTGTTTTCCACATGGAAAATATAGGGAAGTAAAGGGTTCGTCGAAACAGCCCCGTCGATTTTCCAAAAAAAGTTTTATACACTATTATACCCACCTTATAACACCACGAGACACAGCAGAAGACAATACTTTCATCGTTATTGAAAATCCACCGGACCGTCACAAAAAAAAACAACAGGCCGCTTCGACGAAGCGGCCTGTTGCGTATAGAGTCAAATCGTGTACGATTACAGTTTCGGACCGGCAGCAACCAAAGCCTTACCGGCGGCATTACCTTCGAATTTAGAGAAGTTCTTGATGAAACGAGCGGCCAAATCCTTAGCTTTAACTTCCCAATCGGCAGCATTAGCATAAGTATCGCGAGGATCGAGGATATTTTTGTCCACACCCGGCAACTCAGTAGGAACAACGAAGTCGAAATAAGGAATAACCTTTGTCGGAGCTTTGTCGATAGAGCCATCCAGGATAGCATCGATGATACCTCTTGTATCTTTGATAGAGATACGCTTAC
>ERZ836441.3509-NODE-3509-length-10394-cov-2.800754_pt1 | contig 10394 bp, 8 predicted proteins | sample MGYA00519686_ERZ836441 | MGnify/ENA primary metagenome ERZ836441 (study PRJEB31850, sample SAMEA3708800) | human gut metagenome | biome: human gut; feature: human-associated habitat; material: faeces | place: China | collected 2014 ... | reverse complement strand
TATTTAGCAGCCATGAAGACATGTCACTTAACATTCTATATCTTTTATATCGGGTGGAAGATCCAGTTCCAGTTTCCAGTTTCCATCCCCAGAGTAATTCATCTCCTTAGCCAAAGCAGGTTCCCAAGAGCCTAATTCCGGTATGGAGCCCACTACACATAACTTCTGTCCCCAAACGGTATGGAAGTTTATATTAAAAGTGACTTTCATGGTATATAGATTTAGTCAATTATTTAACCGCATTTAGAGGCTCCGCAATTCGTGCAGATCAAACAACCTTCTTGATAAATCAAGGTCTCCAACCCACAGTTCGGACATTTCTGCCCTTTCGCTTCCATGCCGTTCGGTAAATATTTCTTCAAGGCCCGTTCCACGCCATTCTTCCAAGTATTGATAGACTCGCTATTCAACTCCATACCCTGTACCAGTTTTATAACCTGATCGATAGGCATTCCGTAACGGAGCACACCGGAAATCAATTTAGCATAGTTCCAATATTCCGGATTAAACTTGCCATCCAAGCCTTCGATTGTCATTTTATAACCGCGTTTATTCTTGAACTGGAAGTCGTAATGCTTATTACCATCCTCATCATAGCTCTTGATGATCGTACCTTTAGAAACGTTTTTAGGTAACATGATACCCTCGTCATCATCGGCCAAACCGGTAAAGATCTCATACGGACGGCCATTTAACAAGCCGACGAAAGCGATCCATTTCTCACGGTTATTCTGGAATTTTACCACATCCGCATCCAATTCACGAGGACGGGTAGATACGATAACCGGTGGTTGCATGCAGTTGCAATCCTCTTTTTTCTTCTTTTTATCTGTCGCAATCAAGACACCGGAACGAGAACCATCTCGATAAACAGTACATCCTTTACATCCGCATCTCCATGCCTCAACATACAAAGAATCTACCAACTCCTCACTTACATCGTTCGGCAAATTGATCGTTACGCTGATAGAATGGTCCACCCATTTCTGAATGCGTCCTTGCATACGGACTTTTTGTAACCAATCGACATCATTGGAAGTCGCTTTATAATAAGGAGACTTAGCAACTAGCTCCTCCACTTCTTCTTGTGTATATTTCTTACTTGCCGAATAACCATTCGCTTGCATCCACGTTACAAACTTATGATGGAATACGATATACTCCTCGAAAGCGTCGCCTGTCTCATCCACGAAATCCACACGAGCCTCGGAATCGTTCGGGTTTACTTTGCGGCGGCGCTTATATACCGGCAAGAATACCGGCTCTATACCGGAAGTGGTTTGTGTCATCAAGCTAGTCGTTCCTGTCGGAGCGATTGTTAAGCAAGCGATATTACGACGGCCGTATTTCAACATATCCTCATATAAAGCAGGATCAGCCTCACGCAAACGGTTGATGAACGGATTTTTTTCCTCACGCTTCGCATCGAATATCTCAAAGGCACCACGTTCTTTCGCCAACATTACGGATGAACGATAAGCGGCCAAAGCTAATGTCTTTTGTATAAGTTCCGCACAATCGGTTGCTTCTTCTGTTCCATAACGCAAACCTAAAGCGGCAATCATATCGCCTTCCGCCGTAATGCCCACACCTGTACGGCGTCCTTGCAAAGTCTTTCGTTGGATCTTTTCCCACAAATGACGCTCTGTTTGTCTTACCTCCATGGATTCCGGATCCGAGTCGATCTTAGCCAAGATCATCTCGATCTTCTCCGACTCCAAATCAATAATATCATCCATAATCCGCTGGGCCAAACCTACATGCTTCTTGAACAAATCATAATCGAAATAAGCGTCCGGAGTGAACGGATTTACCACATATGAATATAAATTGATCGCTAACAAACGGCAACTATCATACGGACAAAGAGGTATCTCGCCACAAGGATTCGTGGAAACCGTACGGAACCCCAGATCCGCATAGCAGTCTGGTACAGACTCACGTAAGATCGTGTCCCAGAATAGCACACCCGGTTCAGCGGATTTCCAAGCGTTATGAATAATTTTTTTCCATAAGCCAGAAGCATCGATATCCTTCACATAAACGGGAGAATCCGAATCAATTGGATATTGTTGCTTATAGGTACCGCCATTAACCGCGGCATTCATGAAATCATCATCAATCTTCACAGATACATTTGCACCTGTAACCTTACCTTCCGTCATCTTAGCGTCGATAAACGCCTCCGAGTCCGGATGTTTAATAGAAACGCTCAGCATCAAAGCTCCACGACGGCCATCTTGGGCCACCTCACGGGTGGAATTCGAATAACGTTCCATAAATGGAACCAACCCGGTAGAAGTCAACGCAGAATTCTTAACCGGAGAACCTTTCGGGCGAATATGCGAAAGATCATGGCCTACACCACCACGGCGCTTCATTAATTGTACCTGTTCTTCGTCAATACGAATAATCGCACCATACGAATCCGCTTGCCCGTCCAATCCGATAACAAAACAATTAGAGAGTGAGGCAATCTGGTAATCATTGCCAATCCCCGTCATCGGACTTCCTTGCGGAACGATGTAGCGGAAATGATCAAACAGGTCGAAAAGTTCTTGTTCCGACAACGGATTCGGATACTTTTTTTCCACACGGGCAATCTCACTTGCCAAGCGATGATGCATATCATTCGGAGATTCCTCATAGATATTTCCAAACGCATCCTTCAAGGCATATTTATTTACCCATACTTTAGCGGCGAGCTCGTCACCGGTAAAGTAATCCAATGAAGCCTTAAACGCTTCGTCAAAAGTGTAAGTTTTACGATCCACAATTATTATATTTATTTTGCGACTGCAAGTTTACGCATACTTTACCAGTTATCCAAATTACCCTACGTTAAAAAGAATACTTATTGAAAAGTTTTCCAAAACAAAACTTGCAACTCCACATTTTCAACTACTTAAACAAAACTAAGCATCAAATAGTTTTCCAAAAAGAAAACTTAACACTTATACGGATCTTCCAAAACAAAGAAGGACGCCTCTTTAGAGAGACGTCCTTATCCTACTATATAGGGATTCTTAATTTAGTTCTTGAGCAAGACCTCGATTTCCTCTACGGAAGACCGGAAAGACTTACTAGTCTCAATCTGGTCTTTGATCGTCTTACAAGCATGCAAGACCGTCGCATGGTCTTTCTTTCCTACAATCTTTCCAATATGGGAAAAAGAGGAGTCCGTATATTTCTTCGCCAAATACATCGTGATCTGACGGGCTTGCACGATCTCACGTTTACGGGAATTAGTCTGGATAACCGATTGCTCCAAGTTGAAATACTTGCAAACGATCTCCTGAATCATCTGTACGGAGATCTGTTTCTTCTCCAACCGAACCGCTTGGCTAACCACACGTTTCGTCAACGGCAGATCGATCTCACGATTATTGATAACCGCATTAGCCATTAAAGAGACGAGAATACCTTCCAAGTCACGGACATTCTCCGTCACATTATTAGCGATAAAGTTAAAGACCTCATCCGGAATCATGATTCCGTCATGGTTGATCTTATTCTTCAGTATCTTTTTACGTAGATCCAGATCCGGACGGCTCAACTCAGCCGTCAATCCCCATTTTAAACGGGTGATCAAGCGCTCTTCCATCCCTTGCAAATCCACAGGAGGTTTATCAGAAGTCAAGATAAGCTGCTTACCTAACTGGTGCAGGTGGTTGAAAATATGGAAGAATGTATTTTGAGTCTTATCCATACCGATCAACTCCTGTATATCATCCAACAGCAGCACATCGATATTTTGATAGAAATTCAAGAAGTCATTAGTCGTATTCTTACGGATAGCATCTGTAAACTGTACCCGGAACAAATGCGAAGATACATATAACACTTTCTTTTCCGGATGCAACTCCCGGATACGGGTTCCGATCGCATGGCATAAGTGAGTTTTCCCCACTCCTGACGGACCAAAAATAAACAACGGGTTAAACGTAGTCTTTCCCGGATTCTGGGCAACAGCCTCACCCGCCGTACGAACCAGCTTATTGCTCGTACCCTCGAAATAATTATCAAAATTATACTTCGGGTTCAACTGAGGGTCCAAATCCTGCGGAGCAGTCGTCATAAATGGATTCGGAGCCTTGTTAGCGTCCTTGGGAGTGACTTTCTTTACAGCGGTGGAAGCATTCTCCGCCGGATAATCAACCGTACCACCAGTTGTCTTATCCACCATGATACGGTAGTTAAGAATGGTTCCTTGACCGATTACACGATACAATGTAACTTTCAAAACATTAACATACTTCTCTTCCAGATACTCATAGAAGAATTGACTAGGCACCTGTATGGTAAACTTCTTGTCTTCGTATGATAACGGAACGATAGGTACGAACCATGTGTCAAAAGCTGCCTTAGGCACAATATCCTTTATGACCGCAAGGCACTTATTCCACAATGTTTGATAATCAGTCTGCATGTTTTCTTTCTCTCCCACTAATACTTTTTACATTCGGACTACAAAGTTTAGAAATTAATTCCGAAAAAAAAAGTGCTATTTTGTTTGGTAAATATGAATTTTCAATATCCCTTTTAGATTCAGACAGTTACTAATACCTATCTGATTTACTGCTATTTAGATCGACCAATGTTCAAAAACCCTTTATTTTAGAGACCTCTACAAAAGCGTAAACGCTGACGTCCGGTGACGGAATAAGGCCTCAGGAAGTATCTATCTCACTTTACCTAAAGGCCTTATGCGTATAATCAGCAGGAGTCTCCTAACTTTTTGTCTAATTAGAATGATTCTAAATAACGTCTTTTATGCTATGATTTTTTAACATAATCAAAAAACAGAGAAATGCACGTATCTCTTCGGATTCTCCCGCAAATCAAGCAATAGCTTAGAGGCGTTGTCCATCGTGCTGTTCAGATTATCATACAATCCTTTGTCGTTTAACAACAAGCCGATGCTATTATCCGTCGAATTCAATTTATCCGTAGTCAACTTCAAGTTCGCCAAGGTCGCATTGATGGAATTGACCGTTGTAGCCAAATCCAATTCTTTCAAGTTGGCGCTCACCTCCGAGAAATTATCCGTCATCGTCTTCAAGTTATTCACGATACCCGGTACATCCTTACTCAACATCTGATTCAACTGACGGGTAGACACCTCTAGGTTGCTAGTCGTTTTTTCGATATGATTCAAGGATTGAGCCAAGGCCGGATGAGCGATCAAGGTTTGCAAGCTACCCAAGATCGTGTCAATCTTCGGCAAAAGGTTCTCAACGCTTGGCAAGATCTTCTCCTGTACGGATTGCATCATATCCTCTTCCATTCGTCCCTCAAGCGTAGAACCCGGCTTCAAAAAGTCATCCACGTAAGTGTTCAAATGGATATGCAACTCAGCTCCGCTTAAGAAAGTATTGACAACCGCTATATAACTTCCCTTATTCAGCCTCATCTTATCTTCCAAACTAACCTCAACGATGATCTTACCGGTCGTATCATAGTCATAAATAATATCACGAACCAATCCCACCTTAAAACCATCCACAAATACAGGGCTGGAAATCGTCACCCCCTTTACGTTGCTGAATGATACGTAGTAATGGTTCACCGGTTGAAACAGGTTAATACCCTTCAAATAATTAATGCCTAAATACAATAACGCCAGACTTACGATCGTCACAAGTCCGATCTTCGCCTCTTTAGTGAATACACTTTTCATTTCCTTTATTTATAATGTATAATTTATTCCTATATCATTAATATTTCACCTTCTTCCCATCCTTAAAAGCGATGATGAAGGCATCTTTAAAATCCTTAGCGATCGTTCGGCGCATCTTCCGGATCGAGTTAAAATCCGAAGTCTCGCCATACGTGTATTTATAGATACCTTTCTCCACATAGAAATCCACGTTCTTGTACCCCTTAAATAACCGGGAGTTCGCAGGAAGCTTCTTATTGGAAGTCAAGAATTGTATCTTATATATAACCTTTCCTTTCGTGTTCCTGTTCACGGAAGTGGTAGAAGAAACTGAGGTTTTCTGTCTTGTGGCTTGCTGTTTTTTATTTAAGATATCAGCCTCGCTCCCCGGAGGCGGAGTTTCCTCATTCGCTACGGGAGCAGCGACAGCTCCGGAAATATTTCCTTTACGGCGATCGTAATTCTTCTTATATTTGCAAAAAGCATCGTACAACGCTTCCGCCAATTTATTTTGTCCGGCGGCGGTTCTCATGAACTGCTCTTCTTGACGATTCGAGATATACCCCAACTCGACCAGAACACTGGGCATGCTCGTTTTGCGAAGCACCAAAAAACCAGCCTGTCTTACGCCACGGTCTACCCGCTTACAAGCCCCGAACGATTTCTGTATCTCGGAAGCCAGACTAATACTTTGCTCCATATGCTTATTCTGCATAAACTCGAAAATGATATATGACTCCGAAGAGTTCGGGTCAAATCCCTCATACCGTTGTTGATAATTATCCTCCAACAAGATCGCTGAGTTCTCGCTCATAGCCACCTCTAAGTTCTCTTCGCTACGGGCCAAACCCAGCGTATACGTCTCCGTACCTTGCACGGTACTTCCACGCTTTACGGCATTCGTATGGATAGACACGAAAAGATCCGCCTTATTCCGGTTCGCTATATTCGCACGTTCGTCCAACTCGATAAAACGATCCGTCTTACGAGTATAGATCACACGCACATCCTCCACATTATTCTCTATCAATCGACCCAATTTTAAGGCGACAGCGAGATTTATCTCCTTCTCATTAATATTCGCCCCTCTAGCGCCCGGATCCTTCCCGCCATGCCCAGCATCGATCACGACCGTAAAAGTCTTCTCTCTCGCCTGAAGTCCGGGCAAGAAAAAAAACAACGCAAATAGCAAGTTAATATATAGAAAAGACTTTTTGCTCACTTTCTAAAATTATTGCAAATTCGGGAACAAATGTAGCGCTTTTTTGCTGATTGACAGATGTCTTTTTTTATAATTAAAACAAAAAAAGAGGGCAGTTTCGAAACTACCCTCTTTTATGATATATTAAAGTATCTATTATTCAGAAACAACCTCGAAAGGAACCTCAACGGAAACCTCTTTGTGAAGTTTCAAAACAGCCTTATAGCTACCTACTTCCTTAACAGACTCCTTGATATAGATAATCTTACGATCGATATTCTCGAAACCAGCCTTAGCCAAAGCCTCAGCAACTTGGATATTCGTTACAGAACCGAAGATCGTACCTGTAGAGCTAGTCTTAGCGCCAATCGTCAAAGCTACACCCTCTAACTTAGCGGCCAAAGTCTGAGCGTCTTCCTTGATCTTAGCCAATTTGTGGGCACGTTGCTTCAAGTTCTCAGCCAATACTTTCTTAGCAGACTCTGAAGCGATCACTGCCTTACCCGTGGGGATTAGAAAGTTACGTCCGTAACCGTCTTTTACTGTTACGATATCGTCTTTGTAGCCTAAATTCACTACATCTTCTTTCAAAATAACTTGCATATTCTGTCTCCTCTTAATTAATTATTTCATCAAATCGGTTACGTAAGGAAGCAAAGCCAAGTGACGAGCACGCTTTACAGCCTGAGCCACACGACGTTGGAACTTCAAGGAAGTACCAGTGATACGACGCGGAAGGATCTTACCTTGCTCGTTCAAGAATTTCTTCAAGAATTCAGGATCCTTATAATCGATATACTTGATACCGTTCTTTTTGAAACGGCAATATTTTTTCTTCTTAACGTCTACTGAAGGCGGAGTTAAATATCTGATTTCTGATTGAGTTGCTGCCATAATTAATTATTCTCCTTTACTGTTTCTTTAGATGATTTCAGATTTCTTCTCTTAGCTGCATATTCTGCGGCATACTTGTCTTGACGGAAAGTCAAGAAGCGGATCACACGCTCGTCACGACGGAAGTTCAATTCCAATGTAGCGATAACACTAGGATCTGCCTTGAATTCAACCAACTGGTAGAAGCCTGTTGTCTTCTTGTCGATAGGATAAGCTAACTTGCGCAAGCCCCAGTTCTCTTCATTCACGATCTCAGCTCCTTGAGCTTTCAGAAGGTTCGTGAATTTCTCTACCGCTTCCTTCATCTGAGCGTCAGACAAAACGGGAGTCAAAATGAAAACGGTTTCGTAATTGTTCATAAAACGCTGTTTAATATTGATTAATAAAAAATTTTGCGGTGCAAAGGTAGTGATTATTTGATAACTGGCAAATAGTTATACAACTTTTTTCAATCTCAGACTCATTTCACTCGTTTTAGCACCAACATCCAAAAATTCATGGCCTCCTCATTCCGGATCGTTTTCGCTTGCAAGGATAAAGTGGCCGTACCTTTCGATAGAGGAATCGTACCGACAGAGCAAGGAGCAAATCCTTTCACATAAGACTCCTCCCGGAGAACCCTATCCAAATCCGCACCGAGCATAGGTTGGTCATTTACTTGATCCAATGTAAATACAAGATTCTCGGCATCCCGGTCCGTACGAAGCTCAAAAGTAGAGCCTATATTTCGTTTATCGCAAGTATAATAGATAAAAGCCTCGAACAAGCCGGATTCCTCAACCTCCACATTCCAGCTTATCTCTGCTTCCGGGCTTTTCCAATTCGTAAAATAAGAACAATTCGGATAACGGTTGGAGCGTTCGATCGGGCCAGATATCCTCGCATCCCGGGCCGGTAGCTTTGAACAGGTTTCCTGCGGATGACCGATTATAAACGGACGGGTATCCTTCTTCGGGAAATCCGCCAGTAACTCATCCTTAAACCAATTCGAATAACGCTTCATCCGCTCATATATCTCGGGTTCTTTATCCGATACATCCTTCCGTTGCTCACGATCTATATCCGTTTTATATAAATAACCTTCCGCATCCAATAGATAATATGGGATACGCACACTCGTCTTACCTCCCCAATAACTATATAAAACCATAGCAGGAGCTTTCTCATCCAGCAATCGCTGTCCCCAATCGATTCCGTCCAGTTTCCTTAACGGGGTATATTCTATTCCCGCCAAACCTAATAAAGTAGGGATTAAGTCTATAGCCCCGGACAACTGGGTTTCCACGGCCCCTTTCCTTATATGTCCCGGCCAACGGATACAAAACGGCGAACGAACACCCCCTTCATCCGTAGAGCCTTTTCGCCCTTTCATTCCACCATTCCACCGGAAACTATTCGGGCCGTTATCCGAGAAATAAATAACAATCGTCTCTTGTTCCAAATCCAATGAATGTAACAAAGACAATACACGTCCGATATTCCAATCTAAATTCTCGGCCAAGGCCAAAGCCGCTTTCGTAAACGTAGTATCTTCTTGCTCCGGGAAAGTAGCTCGCTGCGACAAGGTACGATCTTTTACACGGTTCCACCAACTATCCGGGACTTGCATCGGACTATGAGGTGTGTTATAAGACAAGAACATAAAGAATGGATGTTCTTTATGATCACGTATATAATCCAAGGCTTTATCGGTCAGATCATCTATGATAAAGCCCTCGCCCGAAATAATCTCTCCGTTATGCTCCAACACCGGGTTCCAATAATTCCCCCAATGCCCGGAACAAAAACCATAGAACTCCTCGAAGCCCCTTGCGTTCGGATGGTAGGGATATTGCGTACCACTATGCCATTTTCCAAATAGAGAGGTAGCGTATCCGGCCTCCCGGAAATATTCCGCGATCGTTTTCTCTCCCAGATTAAAGCGCTCGCCTCCCCCGGTCGTAGAATTAACGCCACTCCGTACATGATAGCGTCCGGTCAAGAACTCCGCCCTTGTCGGGGATGACACCGGACAGACATAAAAATTCTCCAAGATCGTTCCCTCATGAGCGATACGATCTATATTAGGAGTTTGCACGAAGGTATTCCCCGTGAAGCCCAAATCGCCCCAACCTTGGTCATCCGATAACATTACGATGATATTGGGGAGCTGTTTTTGAGCGAAGGCCGGAATACAACCGGCCCCCACTCCCAAAACACTAAACAATACGCCTAACTTTGTCATTCGATTCAACTTTTTGCCTAATCAAGATTACCTTTATTGCGGACGGCTATATCCTTGATCCAACAATTTCTTCAACAACGCAGAAAGCTCATTCGCAATGCCTTTCTCACGCAAGAAGAGATTATTACTCTCCAAAGAATCGGTCCGCATATTATAAAGTTGGCCTTTCGGTCCATTCTTCACCGGGGATAAACGGGCGGGAGCCGTAAAACCACCGGAGCCCAGACAATCGATATATTTCCAATCTCCCTTCTTGATCGCTAATTTGCCGGAGCCGGACAAGTACATGATCTGGTCTCTCGTCGAGGCATTCATATCACCATCCAATACTTTCTTAAAGCTAAAGCTATCCTCTGCCTGTCCTTTAGGAAGGGATTGCCCGGTTAAATCCGCCAATGTAGCCAATATATCTACCA
>ERZ836441.3508-NODE-3508-length-10397-cov-12.584413_pt1 | contig 10397 bp, 6 predicted proteins | sample MGYA00519686_ERZ836441 | MGnify/ENA primary metagenome ERZ836441 (study PRJEB31850, sample SAMEA3708800) | human gut metagenome | biome: human gut; feature: human-associated habitat; material: faeces | place: China | collected 2014 ... | reverse complement strand
CCGTAGGTGAGGGTCTCGTAGTTGGCCCGGAAGGCGGTGGCATCGGCGCAGATGGCGGCCTCGATCATGGGCATGGCGATGGGGCAGCCGTAGCGCCGGCGGAGATAAGCGGCGTTGCCCACATGGTCGTAGTGGGCGTGGGAGCAGAGGATACCCTTGGGGCGCAGGCCGTGCTCCTCCAGCAGGGCGGTAAGGCCCTCCCGGTCAGAGGCGGCGATGCCGGTGTCCAGCAGGACAATGTCCGTATCCGTCAGGCGGTAAAAGGGGATCAGGGCCGTGGCACCCACGGCGGCCCATGTATCTTTATGTATGTGCAGCAGCTCCATAAGGCGTCTCCTATCAGTTTCTTTTCGTTGAGATGGTACCATCTTCCGCCGGAAAATGCAAGGCGGGGAGAGAGGACGGAAAAAATTTTGCTTTTCCCTCTATGCAAACGGGAAAAAATAAGGTAAAATACTCCCAAGTATCACATACGGAGGAAGAGCAATGGACGAACCGAAGTATAAACGGGTGCTGCTGAAGATCAGCGGCGAGGCACTGGCAGGCGAGAAGCACTTCGGCCTGGACTTTCAGGTGCTGGGTCAGGTGGCGGACGTCATCAAGGAGTGCGTGAACATGGGCGTGCAGATCGGCGTTGTCATCGGCGGCGGCAACTTCTGGCGGGGCGTGAAGAACGGCGAGGGTCACATCGAGCGCACCCGTGCCGACCACATGGGGATGCTGGCCACGGCCATGAACTGCATGGCACTGGCGGACGTGCTGGAGCAGAAGGGCGTGGACGTCCGGCTCCAGACGGCACTGGAGATCCGTGAGGTGGCGGAGCCCTATATCCGGGCCAGAGCCGTCCGGCATCTGGAAAAGGGCCGGGTGGTGCTGTTTGGCTGCGGTGTGGGATGCCCCTTCTTCTCCACCGATACGGCGGCGGTGCTGCGGGCGGCGGAGATCAACGCCGACGTGATCCTGCTGGCCAAGAACATCGACGGCGTGTACGACTGCGACCCGGCCAAGAACGCCGACGCCGTGAAGTTCGACGCCATCACCTATGACGAGGTGCTCAAGCGTCATCTGGCGGTGATGGATTCCACCGCCACCAGCCTGTCCATGGACAACCACATCCCGGTGCTGGTGTTTGCACTGAAAGACCCGTATAATATCGTGCGTGTGCTGCGGGGCGAAAAAATCGGAACGATCGTGAAGGAGGCATAACCATGCTGAAGGAACACTACAAGGTATACGAGGAAAAGATGAAGAAGAGCGTGGAGGCGGTGGAGCGTGACTTCGGCGCCGTGCGGGCCGGACGGGCCAACGCATCCGTCCTCAACCGCATTCAGGTGGACTACTACGGCACCCCCACCCCCATCCAGCAGATCGCTGCGGTGGCGTCCCCCGATCCCCGGACGCTGCTCATCACCCCTTGGGACGCCTCGGCCCTGAAGGGCATCGAGAAGGCCATTCAGGAGTCCGATCTGGGCATCAATCCCCAGAATGACGGCAAGTCCATCCGGCTGGCCTTCCCCCAGCTGACAGAGGAGCGCCGCAAGGAGCTGGTCAAGCAGATCCGCAAGTACAACGAGGGCGGCAAGGTGGCCATCCGCAACATCCGCCGGGATGCGCTGGAGGCGTTCAAGAAGATGCAGAAGGCCTCCGAGATCACCGAGGACGAGCTGAAGCTGGCTGAGAAGGACCTGCAGAAGATGACCGACGACCACTGCAAGGAGCTGGATAAGCTGCTGGATACCAAAGAAAAGGAACTCATGTCCGTCTGATGGGCCTGTTTTCCAAAAAGAAGCATCATACGGCGGGGCAGGTGGATGAAAACCGCCTTCCCCGCCATATCGCTGTTATCATGGACGGCAACGGGAGATGGGCCAAGCGTCGGGGCCTGCCTCGCACCGCCGGACATAAGGTGGGGGCGGAGGTGTTCCGCAAGATCGCTACCTACTGCAAGGAACTGGGAGTGGAGTACCTGACGGTATACGCCTTCTCCACGGAGAACTGGAAGCGCCCGGCGGACGAGGTCAACACCATCATGGGCCTTCTGAAGCAGTATATGCTGGAGGCCATCGACTCCATGGAGCGGGATCAGATCCGGCTGCGGTTTCTGGGGGACCTGAGCGCCCTTTCGCCGGAGCTGCAGGAGCTGGCCCGGCGCACCAACGAGATATCCTCCCACATTCAGGGCTTTCAGGCCAACGTCTGCCTGAACTACGGCGGCCGGGATGAGCTGCTGCGGGCGGCCCGGCACTTTGCCGCCGACTGTGTGGAGGGCCGCTACCGCCCGGAGGAGCTGGATGAGGAGCGATTCTCCGGCTACCTGTTTACGGACGGTCTCCCGGATCCGGAGCTCATCATCCGCACCAGCGGAGAGGAGCGGCTGTCGGGTTTTCTGCTGTGGCAGTGCGCCTATTCGGAGCTGTATTTCTGCGATACCCTGTGGCCGGACTTCGGGCCGGAGGATATGGACCGGGCCATCGTGGCGTATCAGCAGCGTGACCGCCGGTTCGGCGGGGTAAAATAAAGAGGAAAGCATATGAAACAGAGAATTATCGTGGCGGTGATCGGCATCCCGCTGCTGCTGGCCATCCTGTGCGTGGCGCCGGACTGGGCCACGGCGGCGCTGTTGGCAGCGCTGAGCGTGGTGGGTACCCATGAGCTGCTGGCGGCTGTGTGCGGGCCGGAAAAGACCCGGCGCTGGACGGCGCTGCCGGCGGTGATGGGCATATTAGTGGTGCTGCATTTTTACGGTGCGGGCCATGGGTGGCAGCTGCCGCTGGGCATCGTGGACGGGCTGCTGCTGGTGGGCGTGATAGCGCTGCCGGCGGCGGGCGTGCTGACCTACGGCAAGCCCCACGCCCTGACCCTGCTGGATGTGTGCGTTATGGCCATAGCGGGGCTGGCCATCCCGGCCTCCTTCAGCTGCCTGCTGCTGCTGCGGATGCTGCCCCACGGCGGCGGACTGGTGCTGGTGCCGCTGGTGGCGGCCTTTTGCAGCGACTCGGCGGCCCTGTTCACCGGCATGGCCTGCGGCAAGCATAAGCTGTCGCCGCTGGTAAGCCCCCACAAGACTGTGGAGGGCGCCGTGGGCGGCCTTGTCGGCGGTATGCTGGGCATGGTGATCTTCCGGATCATCTTCTACCTCTGTACCTTACAGCCTCTGCACATCGGAGGCTGCATCCTCATGGGACTGGTGGGCGCTCTCATGGGTCAGCTGGGCGACCTGAGCTTCTCGGCCATCAAGCGGCAGTACGGCATCAAGGACTATGGGCGACTGCTGCCGGGTCACGGCGGCGTGCTGGACCGGTTCGACAGTGTGCTGTTCGCTGCACCGGTGCTGTGGCTCATGACCTGCTGGGTCATTGGCCTGTAAAGGAGAAACGATTATGACAAAGACTGTTGCGGTCTTGGGTTCCACCGGCTCCATCGGGCGGCAGACGCTGCAGGTGGTGCAGGAGCTGGGACTGACGGTGGCTGCGCTGACGGCCAACCGCCAGGTGGATCTGTTGGAGCAGCAGGCTCGACAGTTCCATCCGAAACTGGCGGTGCTGTATGACCGGGCGGCGGCGGGAGAGCTGCGGCAGCGGCTGTCCGACACGGATATCCGGGTGGCGGCGGGGCCGGAGGGGCTTCTGGAGGCGGCGACACTGCCGGAGGCGGACACGGTGGTCACCGCCGTCATGGGCAGCGTTGGACTGGAACCCACGCTGGCGGCTATCCGGGAGAAAAAGCGCATCGCTCTGGCCAATAAGGAGACGCTGGTGTGCGCCGGCGAGCTGGTGATGGCGGAGGCGGAGCGCTGCGGCGCCGAGATCGTGCCGGTGGATTCGGAGCACTCGGCCATTTTCCAGAGCCTGCAGGGCTGCCGGGATCGCCGGGAGGTAAAGCGTCTGCTGCTGACCTGCTCCGGCGGGCCGTTTTTCGGTCTGAGCCATGAGGAACTGGAGCATAAGACCCCGGCGGACGCCCTGAAGCACCCCAACTGGAGCATGGGGGCCAAGATCACCATCGACTCGGCTACCCTCATGAACAAGGGGCTGGAGATCATCGAGGCCATGCGGCTGTACCGGCTGCCGGTAGAGCAGGTGGAGGCGGTGATCCACCGCCAGAGCATCGTCCATTCGCTGGTGGAGTATCGGGACGGTGCCATGATCGCCCAGCTGGGAACGGCGGATATGAAGCTGCCCATCCGCTATGCCTTCACATGGCCCTACCGGGCCGAGACACCGGATCGGACGCTGGATCTGCTGTCCTGCGGGCCGCTGACCTTTCAGGCCCCGGATACGGAGGCATTTCCCTGTTTGGCCATCGCCCGTCAGTGCGCCCGAACCGGCGGCACCGCCTGCGCCATCATGAACGGTGCCAATGAGGAGGCCGTGGGCCTGTTCCTGCGGCAGGAGATCGGCTTTAACGATATCGCCCGGCGGGTGGAGGACGCCCTGTGCCGGGTGGAGGTGAAATATACGCCCTCTCTGGAGGATATACTGGAGGCAGACAGATTGGCCCGTGCCGCTGTACTGAACCGGTAGGAGGAACCATGATCTATATTATCGCTGCGATCCTGATTTTCGGCGTGCTGATCGCCGTACACGAGCTGGGCCATTTTCTGGCGGCCAAGGCCTGCGGAGTGCGGGTCAACGAATTTTCCATCGGTATGGGCCCCACCATCCTGCACAAGACCAAGGGGGATACCACCTACTCTCTGCGGCTGCTGCCCATCGGCGGCTTCTGTGCCATGGAGGGCGAGGAGGAGGACTCCAACGACCCCACGGCCTTGAATAACCAGAGCTTCTGGAAAAAACTCATTATTTTTGCCGCCGGGGCCTTTATGAACTTTCTGACGGGCCTGATTATCATCGTCGTCCTGTACGCCGGGGCCAAGGCATTTTACGTCCCGGTCATCACGGACTTTGCCGACGGCTGCCCCCTCCAGAGCGAGAGCGGCCTGCAGGTGGGGGACCGTCTGGTGAGCATCGACGGTGAGCGGGTGTATGTTTACAGTGACGTGAGTCTGCTGCTGGGCCGCAACAAGACCGGCGTGTTCGACCTGAAGGTCAAGCGTGACGGTCAGACCGTGACCCTGAAGGACTTCCCCATGGAGCGGGCGGAGTACACCGACCAGCAGGGCCAGACCTACACGGGCTTCGGCCTGATGTTCGGGGCGGAGGAGGCCACAGTGGGAACACGTCTCCAGTACAGCTGGAACAACGCCGTGGACTTCGTGCGGATCGTGCGTCTGTCCCTGCAGATGCTGGTGACCGGTGAGGCGGGCCTCAAGGACGTCAGCGGCCCGGTGGGCATCGTCTCCACCATCACGGACGTGGGCGAACAGGCGGAGAGCGCCTCGGCGGCGGTGGAGAACATCGCCTATCTGGCGGCGCTGGTGGCGGTGAATCTGGCGGTGATGAACCTGCTGCCCCTGCCGGCGCTGGACGGCGGAAAGATCTTCTTTCTGGTGGTCAATGCCCTGTGCATGCTGACCATCCGCAAGAAAATTCCAGCAAAATTCGAGAGCTACGTCCATCTGGCCGGCTTCGCACTGCTGATGCTGCTGATGCTGGTCATCACCTTTCAGGACGTGTGGAAGCTGTTTCAGTAAGAGAGAAAGAGCACACGGGACGGGGAGCGGCTTCCCGTCCCGGTGGTGCGTTTTTGCCCCATGGAGGGGGATAAACTGAGGAGGAATCAGCCATGAGCAAGCAAATTCATGTGGGCAGTGTCCCGGTGGGCGGCGGGGCGGACATCGCCATCCAGTCCATGTGCAACACCCGGACGGAGGATGTGGCCGCCACCGTGGCCCAGATCCTCCGGCTGGAGGAGGCGGGGTGCGATATCATCCGGGTGGCGGTGCCGGATATGGCGGCGGCGCAGGCCGTGGGCCGCATCCGCCGGGCCATCCACATCCCGCTGGTGGCGGATATCCACTTCGATTACCGGCTGGCGCTGGAGTGCGTGCGGCAGGGCATCGATAAAATTCGCATCAACCCCGGCAACATCGGCTCACAGGAGAAGGTACGGGCTGTGGCGGACGCCTGCCGCGGCGAGGGCATCCCCATCCGCATCGGTGTCAACGGCGGCTCACTGGAGCGGGAACTGCTGCAAAAATACGGCGGCGTCACCCCGGAGGCGCTGGTGGAGAGTGCCATGGGCCATGTCCGCCTGCTGAACGACTGCAATTTCGACGACATCTGCATCTCCGTGAAGTGCTCCCGTGTACCGGTGAACATGGCGGCCTATCAGCTGCTGCACCGGCAGACGGACTACCCCCTGCATTTAGGGGTCACGGAGGCGGGTACGCCCCGGATGGGAGTGCTGAAATCCGCCATCGGCATCGGCGGCCTGCTGTGTCAGGGCATTGGTGACACCATTCGGGTGAGTCTCACCGCCGACCCGGTGGAGGAGGTGTGTGCGGCCAAGGATATCCTCTCTGCCGCCGGACTGCGGCAAACGGGGCCGAACCTCATCTCCTGCCCCACCTGCGGCCGCACAAAATATGACATGATCCCCATTGCACGGGAGGTAGAGCGCCGGTTGGAGGGCTGCACCAAGCCCATCACCGTGGCGGTGATGGGGTGCGTGGTCAACGGGCCGGGGGAGGCCCGTGCAGCGGACGTGGGCATCGCCGGCGGCGACGGCGAGGGTCTGGTGTTCCGTAAGGGGGAGATCCTTTACAAGGTGCCGCAGGACAAGCTGGTGGACGCCTTGATGGACGAAATCGACCGACTATGACAGCAGGAGCGCACTATGAGGGAACAGATTGCATTTTTTGATTTTTTTGAAAGCTTCGTGCCGCATAGAGAACTGCGACTGTTGCTTCACGACGCCGTCGTCACCGGCGGAGCGCTGGACGTGAAGCAGCGGGCGCTGGAGCTGGACGTGGCCGCCGGGGAGCGCATCCCGGAGGCAGCTCAGACGGCGCTGGAGCAGCTGCTGACCCGGCAGTACGGCCTGCACCGGCTGCATCTCACCATTCATGACCGGAAGGCGGAGAAGAAAAGCGGCGGCACCGAGGTGCTGCTGGGCAAGGAGATCAAGGGCAAGCCCGTCTCCATGACGGAGCTGAACGTGAAAATGGGTACGGCCATCGTGGAGGGCAAGGTCTTTGCCGCCGAGTGCCGGGAGACCAAGCGCCCCGGTATGTGGATGTTGAGCTTTGACATGACGGACTATCAGAGCTCCGTCACCGTGCGTAAATATACCGAGGGACAGGAGGCACTGGCCCTACAGAGTGCCATCGCCCCCGGTATGTGGCTGCGGGTGCAGGGGCAGCCGGAGCTGACCCGTGACGGCAAGGACATTCAGCTCAAGCCCTACCATATCATGAAGGTTCCCCATGAGGGCCGCAAGGACACGGCCCCGGAGAAGCGGGTGGAGCTGCACCTGCATACGAAGATGTCCAACATGGACGCCCTGACGGACACGGCCTCCGTCATCAAGCAGGCCATCTCCTGGGGGCATCCCGCCATCGCCATCACCGACCACGGCGTAGCCCAGTCCTTCCCGGATGCATGGCACACCGCCAAGGGGAAGATCAAGATCCTCTACGGCGTGGAGGGGTATTATGTCAACAACCTCGACGACCGCATCGCCGTCCACGGTCCGCAGGATCAGAATTTTGCCGACGAGATCGTGTGCTTCGACATCGAGACCACGGGCCTGAAGGTGGAGCGGGAGGCCATCACGGAAATCGGCGCCGTGGTGCTGCGCAACGGTGAGGTGGCGGAGCGGTTTCAGACCTTCGTCAACCCCAACCGCCGCCTGACGCCGGAGATCGTGGGCCTGACGGGCATCACGGATGCCATGCTGGCCGACGCTCCCCAGCTGAAGGAGGCCCTGACGGACTTTCTGGAGTTTGTGGGGGATCGCCCGCTGGCGGCCCACAACGCCGAATTTGACATCAGCTTCATCCGGGCCGGGTGCCGGAAGGTGGGCCTTCCCTTCGATCCCACCTATGTGGACTCCCTGATTTTGGCACAGAATCTGCTGCCGGAGCTGCACAAGTATAAGCTGGATATCGTGGCGGAGCATCTGGATCTGCCCGCCTTCAACCACCACCGGGCCTCGGACGATGCGGCCATGGTGGCCTATATGCTGATCCCCTTCTTCGAGAAGATGGAGCGGGAATTGGGCATCCACCGCCTGCAGGAGATCAACGGGGAGATGCTGAAGCTGCGGCCTCAGGGCAGCAAGACCAGCCGCTTCCCCAAGCACATCATCATTCTGGCCAAGAACAAGCTGGGCCTCAAGCACCTGTATCAGCTGATCTCCGCTTCCAACCTGAAATACTTCAAGCGGGTGCCCATCATCCCCAAGACGGAGCTCATCACCCACCGGGAGGGGCTGATTATCGGCTCGGCCTGCGAGGCGGGCGAGCTGTTCCGGGCGGTGACGGATCACAAGGATTGGGCGGAGCTCAAGCGCATTGCCTCCTTTTACGACTATCTGGAGATACAGCCCATCTGCAACAATCTCTTCATGCTGCGAAACGGCGACGTGCAGTCGGAGGAGGAGCTGCGGGAGTATAACCGCACCATCGTCCGGCTGGGGGAGGAGCTGGGGAAGCCCGTCTGCGCCACCGGCGACGTGCATTTTCAGGAGCCGGAGGACGAGATCTACCGCCATGTGCTGCTGGCCAGCAAGAAGTTCCCCGATGCCGATGCGCCGCTGCCCATCTACTTCAAGACCACCGACGAGATGCTGGAGGAGTTCTCCTATCTGGGGGAGGACAAGGCCTATGAGGTGGTGGTGACCAATCCCAGACACATTGCGGATCTGGTGGAGGAGATCGAGCTGCTGCCGCCGGGCCAGCTGTTCCCGCCGAGGTTGGAAAACTCCGAGGAGGACCTGAACCGTCTGGTGTGGGACAAGTGCCACGAGCTGTACGGCGACCAGCCGCCTCAGCTGATCGTGGACCGCCTGAATGTGGAGCTGGGCAGTATTCTGGGCAAGTACGACGTGGTGTATATGTCGGCCCAGAAGCTGGTGCAGCGGAGCTTGGAAAACGGCTATCTGGTAGGCTCACGAGGCTCTGTAGGCTCGTCGCTGGTGGCCTATATGTCGGGCATCACCGAGGTCAATTCCCTGCCGCCCCACTACCGCTGCCCCAAGTGCCGCCATTCGGAGTTCATCACCGACGGCAGCTTCGGCTGCGGCGCCGATATGCCGGATAAGGTCTGCCCCGTCTGCGGGGAGCAGTACGTCAAGGACGGCTTCGACATCCCCTTTGAGACGTTCCTTGGCTACGGCGGCGGCAAGGTGCCGGATATCGACCTGAACTTTTCCGGGGAATATCAGGCCAGAGCCCACCGCCACGCCGTGGAGATGTTCGGTGAGACGCAGGTGTTCCGGGCCGGTACCATCGGCACCCTGAAGGACAAGACGGTGTACCCCTTTGTCAAGCACTATCTGGAGGAGAACGGCCGGGAGGTGTCCCGTGCCGAGGAGAACCGCCTCATTCAGGGCTGCGTAGGCGTGCGGCGCACCACGGGCCAGCACCCCGGCGGTCTGGTGGTGGTGCCGGATGACATGGATGTGGAGGATTTCACCGCCGTGCAGCACCCGGCGGATGCCGAGGACGCCGATACCATCACCACCCATTTTGAATACCACTGCATGGAGGATAACCTCCTGAAGCTGGATATGCTGGGTCACGATGACCCCACCATGATCCGGATGCTGGAGGATCTTACCGGCGTCAACGCCCGCCAGATCCCGCTGGACGACCCGGACACCATGAGCATTTTCGTCTCCTCCAAGGTGCTGGGCTTTGAAAACGATGAACTGCTGGGCCCCACCGGCGCCGTGGCTATCCCGGAGTTCAACACCCGCTTCACCCGTGGGATGCTGATGGACACCCTGCCCAAGGATTTCAACACGTTGGTGCGTCTGTCCGGCTTCTCCCACGGCACGGATGTGTGGCTGGGCAACGCACGGGAGCTGATCGTCAGCGGTACCGCCTCCGTTCTGGAGACGGTGGGCTGCCGTGACGATATCATGCTGTATCTGATTTCCATGGGGCTGGACCCCAAAATGAGCTTTAAGATCATGGAGGCCGTCCGTAAGGGCAAGGTGAAAAAGGGCGGCTTTCAGGAGGGCTGGGTGGAGGCCATGCAGGAGCATAACGTCCCCCAGTGGTATATCGACTCGCTGGCCAAGATCGGCTATCTGTTCCCCAAGGCCCACGCCGTGGCCTACGTCATGATGGCCTTCCGCATCGCATGGTTCAAGGTCCACCGGCCGCTGGCCTTCTACGCCACCTTCTTCACCGTCCGGGCCAAGGCCTTCGACGCCGAATACTGCTGCGCCGGTATCGACGCCGTGAAACAGAAGATCCGGGAGATCGAGAACAACAAGGATGCCACCGCTGTGGAGAAGAACCTGATGGTGACGCTGGAGGTGTGCTA
>ERZ836441.3507-NODE-3507-length-10403-cov-10.824604_pt1 | contig 10403 bp, 10 predicted proteins | sample MGYA00519686_ERZ836441 | MGnify/ENA primary metagenome ERZ836441 (study PRJEB31850, sample SAMEA3708800) | human gut metagenome | biome: human gut; feature: human-associated habitat; material: faeces | place: China | collected 2014 ... | reverse complement strand
GCCATTCCATCGCCCGCCCTACTGCCTGCGGCAGCAGGGTCCCACCCCAGCGGACACTTGCTTTGGGAACACCCCGCTGCCCGGTTGAGCAGCAGCTGGGGCTTGTGATGGCGGGGCAAGAATGCTATAATTATACTGTATTTCTGCACGACTTTGCGAATTTTCCACAGAAGGGAGGAGCAGCGGTTGAAAAGACGACGGTTTCTGGTGCTGAGTGCAGGCTGCATGATGGGCCTGCTCTCGGCGTGCGGCCTTCCGATGTCGGAAAATGTGCAGGTGGAGGAGCTGTTGCGTGCCCCGCGCCTTCCGGGCGACTACGGTGCACTGCAAAATGCCCTGAACGAATGGCTGGGGGAGAGCGCCCAGCTGAAATACCCGATGCAGGGGGAGCTGCTCTCGCCGTTCCTTTTGCAGGATCTGGATGGTGACGGCCAGCAGGATGCCGCTGTTCTCTACACCACGGCCCAGAGTTCCAACGTCTGCATTGCATTTCTGCAGAAGAATGCCGCAGGCGTGTGGCAGGTCAGCCAGAGCATCGAGGGTCTGGCGGATACAGTGGACAATGTCCGGCTGGCACAGCTGCAGGATGGTGCCGCCACCCAGCTGGTGGTGGGGTACCTCGCCGCGCAGGGGGACAGCTATCTGGCGGTGTACTCCTACGAGAACGGCACGGTCAATGCCATTCTGGAACAGTCCTATGAGCAGTATCTGGTGGAGGATATCACCGGCGGCGGCAACGAGGATCTAATCCTGATGTCCACGCTGGAGGACGGCGGGGTGCAGATCGAGCTGCTGACCGTTGACCGGGACGGAATGTTCCAGCAGGTGGCTGTCATGGGACTTTCAGCAGATAAGTTCTCGGGCTGCGCCGCTGTGGCGGCGGGTCTGGGGGCGGACGGCAAGCGTTATCTGGTGCTGGACGGCTGGACCGGCCTTTCGGGCAACAATCTGGCCACGGTGCTGCTCTATTTTGATGAGGACAGTCAGCAGATGCTGCCCGCGGAGCAGATCAGCACCGGTGAGCTGTACAATGCGTCCCTGCGCAATGTCTCCACGCTGGTCAGCCGGGATCTGGACGGCGACGGTATCGTGGAGATCCCCACCCAGCCCGACGAAGCAGGCCTGCTGAACCTGAGCCAGAGCCGGCGGATGGATTTTATCGTCTGGATGGACTACACCAGCCCGGAGCCGGAAAAGAGCTTCGGTCTGCTGGACGAGGAGAGCAGCTGCTACATTGAGCTGCCCGCCGAGTGGGAGGGCAACCTGATGCTCACCGACAGCGCTGAGGGAGAAGAGGCCGTGGAGCTGCGCACCGTGGACGAGGGCAAGCTGGTGCTGACCATGCGCCTGGTTCCTTCCAGCGAGAGCGCGGCGGGCTGGACCCGCCTGGGCGTGGTGGCATCCCGCCAGATGCAGGCCAAGTTCGGGCCGGACGTGGTGCTGAAGGATCAGAGCTATCGACTGTCCCGGTCGCTGTACCGGTTGAATTGATGATACCGCTCAGTTTTGCAGAAGTTTACCGGATGCAGGCTGGGTGTTCTGAGGTGAAATGCTTCTCCGTGTGCTCTTGGGCAGAGGGAGAAGGCAGAAAAATATGGAGGTCTTAGATGGTCAAGGTACTTGTGGTAGAGGATGAAGCCAGCATCCGCGAGATGATCGCGCTGAACCTGCGGCTGGCGGGGATGGAGGCGGTGGAGGCCGACAGTGCCGAAGCCGCCCTGCCTCTGCTGGAGCAGAAGCCCGGCTGTGATGCTGCCATTCTGGATGTGATGCTGCCCGGCATGAATGGGTTCTCGCTCTGCGAGACCATCCGCCGCACCGACCAGAAGATCGGCATCATCATCCTGAGTGCCAAGGGGCAGGAGCAGGACAAGATCCGCGGCCTGTCCATCGGCGCGGATGACTATATGACCAAGCCCTTCAGTGTCAGTGAGCTGCTGGCCCGTGTGGAGGCCCTCTGCCGCCGGGTGGGCCGCTCGGGCGGCGGCTCCGCTGCAGACGAAAGCGCCCCCACCACGCTGGTCAGCGGGGAATTTGTGCTGGATGAGAACCGCCGTGTTCTCCTCAAGGCCGGGCGGCAGATCGAGCTGACCCAGGTGGAGTTCCAGATCATGGAGCTGTTCTTCCACAACCCCGGCATCGCGCTGGTGCGGGAAAAGATCCTGAAGGGCGTGTGGGGTGAGAACTACTTCGGCGATGTGAAGATCGTGGATGTGAACATCCGCCGCCTGCGGATGAAGGTAGAGGATGAGCCCAGCCACCCCACCCACATTATGACGGTGTGGGGCTATGGCTACCGCTGGGAGGAGTAAAGAAAAACCTCTCAGTTGCGCTGTACTCGACTGCTCTCCCAATAGGAGAGCCAGGATTACTGACAGAAAGGAGGAAAAGCAATGCGCAGTGGTATTACCCACCGCTGGCTGCGAGGAAGCCTGTTCCTGACGGTGCTGCTGGTGCTGCTGGTGGAGAGCATGTTCGTGTACAACTTCAGCCGCAGCTACTACAACAGCGTCCAGCAGACCATGATGCGGCGTTTTTCCTCCATCAACGGTCAGCTGAAAATGTACACCGGCGACACGGCCCAGAAGACCGCGGCCAACCGCAGTGTGGCCCTGCGCCGGATGGTGGAGCAGTTTGCGGATAAAGACAAATATGAGTTCATGCTGCTGGACGGTTACGGCGGCGTGATCGCCTCCTCCAGCGGCACAGGTGCGGACGGCATCGTGGTGCAGGACGATTTTAACAAGGCGCAGGATGCACCGGACGGCGTGGGTGTGGCCATCTACCGCACCGCCAGCGGGGAAACGGTCATGGCCGTATGCAGTCTGGTGCCCTATGCGGCCGAGGACGTGGCTGCCATGCGCCTTGTCACCAGCCTGACGCTGGTGCAGGCGCAGCTGAAAAGCGTTTTCATCGTCAGCCTGATCGTGGTGGCGGCCATTCTGGGCTTTACAGTGGCCTCCGGCCTGTACTTCGTGCGGGGCATCGTGGTGCCGCTGGGGCAGGTGGAGCGGATCGCCGCCAGCATCGCCCGGGGAGAACTGGATGTCCGCCTGCCTGTGACCGGAGACGAGCGGGACGAGGTGGACCGCCTGCGCGGCACCATCAATCAGATGGCCGAGGGGCTGGAAGAGACGGAGAAGATGAAGAACGAATTCATCAGCTCGGTCTCCCATGAACTGCGCACGCCGCTCACCTCCATCCGGGGCTGGGTGGAGACCCTGCGCACCCTGGATGACCCCACCGATGAGAACTACCGCAAGGGGCTGGAGATCATCAACAACGAGACCGCCCGCCTGTACAACATGGTGGAGGAGCTGCTGGATTTCAGCCGCCTGCAGAATGGCCGCCTGAAAATGGAGTGCCGCCCCCTGGACCTTGTGGCTGAGCTGACGGATGCTGTTCTTTTCTGTGAAGCGCGCATCCAGCGGGAGGGCCTTCTGCTGGCCTACTCTGAGCCGGAGGAGATGATCCCGGTCTACGCCGACCCCGACCGCCTGCGACAGGTGTTCATCAACATTCTGGACAATGCCATCAAGTATTCGGCCCCCGGCGGACGCATCACAGTCAAGATCTGGCAGGGCGAGTACAAAGCCTTCATCGAGATCATCGATCAGGGCCGCGGCATCCCGCCGGAGGATCTGGAAAACGTCAAGACCAAGTTTTACAAGGGCAGCAACTCGGTGCGGGGCAGCGGCATCGGCCTTGCGCTGGTGGATTCCATTATGACCGCACTGGACGGCACCATGGACCTCAAGAGCACGCTGGGCCGGGGCACAGTGGTCACCCTGGGCCTGCCGATCTACAAACGATAAGAGATTGTCCATATTTATCTGGTAAGATAGAGGGGCAGTTTTTACGATAGAGAGGGGCCGCAGCGCCCCATAGGAGAGCCAATGAATCAACCGAACAAGGAACGCTTCAAGACGAGTGTGGGCGGGCAGGCCCTGATGGAGGGCATTATGATGCGGGGCCCGAAAAACATCTGCTGTGCTGTCCGCAAGCCCGATGGCACCATTGAGACCAAGGTCGAGCCCACCCCCACCCACGGCGTGTGGACAAAGATCCCGCTGGTGCGGGGCGCCATCTCGATGATCGAAAGCCTGATCATGGGATACAAGTACATGATGTACTCGGCACAGGTGAGCATGGGGGACGACTACGACCCCGCCGAAGAGGAGACCGCCTTTGAAAAATGGGTGGGCGACCATCTGGGCAAAAAGGCCGAAGATATCCTGCTGGCGGCAGCTGCCGTGATCGGCGGGCTGTTTGCCATCCTGCTCTTCACCGTTCTGCCCACGGTGCTGGTGGGTGGCCTGAACCATCTGGTGCCGCTGGGCCGCTGGGCCAAGGTGGTGCTGGAGGCGGTGCTCAAGGTCGCCATCTTCCTGACCTACATGGCCGCTATCTCCCGGATGAAGGAGATCCACCGGGTGTTCGAGTACCACGGGGCCGAGCACAAGACCATTGCCTGCTACGAGGCCGGAGACCCCCTCACGGTGGAGAATGTCCGCAAATATACCCGCTTCCACCCCCGGTGCGGCACCAGCTTTTTGATTTTGGTGGTCATCGTCAGCGTGTTCCTGTACAGCGTGCTGCCCTGGTCCAGCACCAGCCTGCGGGTGGTGTTCAAGCTGCTGCTCCTGCCGCTGGTCATGGGCATCAGCTACGAGCTGCTCAAGTGGTGCGGCCGGTCGGACAATATCGCTACCCGCATCATCCGGCAGCCGGGCATCTGGGTGCAGCACCTCACCGTCTTTGAGCCGGACGACAGCATGATCGAGGTGGCCATTGCCGCCGTCACGCCGGTTCTGCCCGAGGATCCGGAGGACGGCAGATGGTAACCGCAGGGATGCTGCCCCGGGCAGCAGTCCGGGAGGTGGAGGCACGCCTGCGCGCCGCAGGCTGCCCCGACGCGGATTTTGACGCGGCCGAGCTCTTCCGGCTGGCAGTGGGCGGGGATGCCCGCCTTGCCGATGCTCCGCTGAGTGCAGAGCAGGCAGAGCGGCTGGAAGCCCTGACGGCCCGCCGCGCGGCTCGGGAGCCTTTGCAATACCTCTGCGGCAGCTGGCCCTTCCTTGACTTTGAGCTGGCTGTCGGCCCCGGCGTGCTCTGCCCCCGGGCCGATACTGAGGTGGTGGCCGAAGCCGCCGCCGGAATGCTGGCTGAGGTGGAGGTACCCCGGGTGCTCGACCTCTGCGCCGGCACAGGCTGTTTGGGGCTGGGTGTGAAGCGCTTCTGCCCGGCGGCACAGGTCACAAGTCTGGAGAAGAGCCCTGCGGCATACCGCTATCTGGAGCAGAACGCCCATCTCTCCCCGGCGCTGACCATCACCCCGGTGCAGGGGGATCTGTTCACCTACTGGCAGACCCTGCCGGAGGGGCAGCTGGACCTTATTGTGTCGAACCCGCCCTACCTGACCGCCGCCGAGATGGGCGAACTGCAGCCCGAGGTGGCGCAGGAGCCTGCCATGGCGCTGGAAGCGGGGGAGGATGGGCTGGTATTTTACCGCGCCATTGCGGAACACTACCAGAAAGCTCTGCGCCCCGGCGGTGCCCTTGCCCTGGAGATCGGCTGGCAGCAGCGGGAAGCTGTAACGGCCCTGCTTGCCGCCAACGGGTGGGCGGACATCGCGTGCAGAAAAGACTTTGGCGGCAATGACCGCTGTGTGATGGCGAGAAAACAATAAAAATATCTACAACTTCCTGTTGTAATATCTGTAAAATGTGTTATACTAGTACCGAAAGAATTGGAATGCCCGCGCCTGCGTTTGGCCGCACCGCGCCGGGAACAGATGACAAAGGAGCATGACACTATGGCAAAAAATCAGAACAACAACGTTGCCCCGGCGACCCAGAAGACCGATCCCGGTGCCAAGAAGGATGCGCTGGCCACGGCACTGGCCCAGATCGAAAAGCAGTTCGGCAAGGGCGCTGTGATGAAGCTGGGCGACAACGCCGCCATGCAGGTGGATGCCATCTCGACCGGCAGCATCGGCCTGGATCTGGCACTGGGCGTGGGCGGCGTGCCCCGGGGCCGCATCATTGAGGTGTACGGCCCTGAATCCAGTGGTAAGACCACGCTGGCCCTGCATGTTCTGGCCGAAGCCCAGAAGAAGGGCGGCGATGTTGCCTTCATCGACGTGGAGCACGCGCTGGACCCTGTGTATGCCGAGGCGCTGGGCGTGGACATCAACAACCTGCTGGTCAGCCAGCCCGATACCGGTGAGCAGGCCATGGAGATCTGCGAGGCGCTGGTGCGCTCCGGTGCCATTGATGCCATCGTTGTGGACTCTGTTGCCGCCATGGTGCCCCGCGCTGAGATCGAGGGCGAGATGGGCGACAGCCATGTGGGCCTGCAGGCCCGCCTGATGAGCCAGGCCATGCGCAAGCTGACCAGCGTCATCGGCAAGACCAACACCGTCTGCATCTTCATCAACCAGCTGCGTGAAAAGGTCGGCGTGGTCTACGGCAACCCAGAGGTCACCACCGGCGGCCGCGCCCTGAAGTATTATTCTTCTGTCCGCATCGATATCCGCCGCGTGGAGGGCCTGAAGGATTCTTCCGGCCAGTTCATCGGCAACCACACCCGTGCCAAGATCGTCAAGAACAAGGTGGCTCCTCCGTTCCGTGAGGCTGAGTTCGACATCATGTTCGGCGAGGGCATCTCCAAGATGAGTGAACTCATCGATCTGGGTGTCAAGCTGGGCATTGTCCAGAAGAGCGGCGCATGGTTCAACTACGGCGATATCCGCCTGGGTCAGGGCCGCGACAACGCCAAGCAGTTCCTGCGTGATAACCCCGAGATCGCCAACGATATCGAGGGTCAGGTGCGCGCCAATGCCGACAAGCTCTATGCCACCCGCCGCCCGGGGGGCAAGGCTGCCGCTGCCCCCGCAGAGGGGGAACCGGCAGCTCCTGCCACAGCAAAGGAGCCGGTGGTCAAGGCTCCCGCCCGCAGCAGCGAGAGTGAGCTGGATATCATGGTGGAAGAGTAAATGGCTTTTTACAGCCGTGGCCGCCGCCCGCTGGCCGAAGAGGAAAAATCTACCGATGCCGCCAAGGCCCGCACCCGGGCCATGGAGCTGCTGGCCGGGCAGGAGCTTTCCTCGGGCCAGCTGTATGAGCGGTTGAACCGCCGCTATACCCAGCAGACCAGTGCCGCCGTGGTGGCGGAGATGGTGCAGCGGGAGTATATCAACGATGCCCGCTATGCCGAGACCCGTGCCCACGCCCTGTTGGCGGCAAAAAAGAGCCGCCGCGCCGCTGCCCGGAATCTGCGGCAGAAGGGGCTGGCCGCAGGCGAGATCCAGCAGGCGCTGGATGCTGTTTACACCCCCGATGTTTTCGGCGAGGACCCGGAGCTGGAAGCCGCCGCCGCTCTGGTGGAAGGGCATTACCGCAAAAAGCTGGAAGCGGGCCGCAGGGATCTGGTCATTGCGGCCCTGCAGCGGCGGGGCTTTTCGTATTCCGTTATTAAGGAAGCCATTCGCAGGGTGGAGGAGGGGGAATAACCCTCTCAGTCAAAGCCTGCGGCTTTGCCAGCTCCCCCGAAGGGGGAGCTTTTCCGGAGCAAATCGTAAAAAATCAAAAGCATCCCTCAAAAGAGAAAGAGAGTATCATCCCTTATGAAAATTGCATGTATTTCCCTTGGCTGCCCCAAGAACCAGGTCGATCTGGACGTGATGGTGCACATCCTGCTTTCGGCCGGTCACGAGACGGTGGCCGACCTGGGTGAGGCCGATGTCATTCTGGTCAACACCTGCGGCTTTATCGAGAGCGCCAAGACCGAGGCCATTGAGAACATTCTGGAGGCCTGCGCCTACAAGCAGCAGAACCCGGAGCTGAAGGTCATCGTCACCGGCTGCCTGGCCGAGCGTTACCGCAGCCAGATCGAGGAGGAGATCCCTGAGGTGGATGCTGTGGTGGGCTGTGCCTCCAACAAGGCCATTGACACCATCGTGGCCCGCCTTTTCCAGGGCGAGAACCATCTGGAAAGCTATGGCGCAAAAAAGGACTTCCCGCTGGGCGGCAAGCGTGTCATCGGCACGCCTGCCCACTATGCGTACTTAAAGATTGCAGAGGGCTGCAACAACCGCTGCCACTACTGCGCTATCCCCGGCATCCGCGGCCCGCTGCACAGCCGCGATCTGGCCGACTGCGTGGCCGAGGCCCGCTGGCTGGCCGGTGAGGGCGTGAAGGAGCTGATCGTGGTGGCGCAGGATCCCACCGCCTACGGCGAGGACTGGGGCAAGCCCGGCAGCATCTGTGAGCTGCTGGACAAGCTGAACAAGGTGCCGGGCCTTGAGTGGATCCGCATCATGTACGCCTACCCGGAGCGCATCACCGATGACTTTATTGCTGCCATGAAGCGGAACGAGAAGGTGGTGCCTTACCTCGACCTGCCCATCCAGCACTGCAACGATACCATCCTCAAAAATATGAACCGCCGCTCCACCCGTGCGGAGCTGCTGGAGGTCATCGGCAAGCTGCGCCGCGAGATCCCCGGCATCACCCTGCGCACCACCCTGATCGCGGGCTTCCCCGGCGAGACCGAGGAACAGTTTGAGGACCTGTGCAACTTCGTCAAGGAGGTCAGATTTGACCGTCTGGGCTGCTTTGCCTATTCTGCAGAGGAGAACACCGTGGCCGCGAAGATGGACGGCCAGATCGATCAGGAGACCAAGGACAGGCGCGCCGAGCTGGTGATGCAGATCCAGACCGGTATCATGGCCCAGAAACAGGCCGAGAAGGTGGGCCAGACCGTCCGTGTGCTCTGTGACGGCATCGACGAGGAGAGCGGCCTGTACCTCTGCCGTACCACCGGCGATGCTCCCGAGGTGGACGGCAATGTCTGCGTTTCCAGCGAGGAGCCGCTCTACCCCGGCCAGTTCTATGATGTGCTGGTGGAGGATAGCGACCTTTACGATCTGTACGGAACGGTTGCAAAATAACAAATTGGAGGAATCTGTATGAATCTGCCCAATAAGCTCACCCTGACCCGCATCATTCTGGTGCCGGTGTTCATGGTCTTCGTTTCCCTGACCCAGATCGGCACGGAAGATTTCAACCCCACCTGGTATCTGGTGGCAGGCATCATCTTTGCCGCGGCCAGCTTTACCGATTTTCTGGACGGCCATCTGGCCCGCAAGTGGAACATGGTCACCGACTTTGGCAAGTTTGCCGACCCGCTGGCGGACAAGCTGCTGACCACTGTGGCCTTCATCTACATGATGCGGGACGGCGTGTGCAGCCCCGTGGTGCTCTGCATCATCCTGGCCCGTGAGTTCGCCGTGTCCGGTCTGCGCATGGTGGCCGCCGGTGCCAAGGACGGCAAGGTCATCGCCGCCAACATGTGGGGCAAGGTCAAGACTGTGCTGCAGATGCTGACCATCATCTTCTACTACTTCGGCACCGCATTGACCTGGGGCAATTTCATTATGATAGGCGCTGACTGCGTGTTCCTCTCTTACTGGCTGTGCTGGCTGGTGGCCATTGCCACCGCTATCTCCGGCATCAAGTACCTGTGGGACAACCGCAGCTTCATCAATACCGCAAAATGATAAAGAAGATCGCCATTCTCTGTTCCATTTTCCTGAACCTCTGCATCGTGCGGTGGGAGCCGGTGGCCATCCGGATGACCTGGGAAGCGGTGGGCAGCCAGACCTTCACCTTTTACACCGAGAACTCCAATGTCTTTGCGTTCTTTGTCTGCCTGCTGGTGGCGGTGTGTCAGGTGATCTGCCTGTTCACGGGGCGGCAGCTGCCCCGCTGGGTCAAGACGCTCAAGTACATTGCCACCTGCTGCCTGACCATGACCTTCCTGACCGTGGTGTTCGTGCTGGGGCCCTACTGTGCCGACCAGGGCGGCGTGGTGTTTCTGCTGACCGAGAGCTCCATGCTCTACCACCACCTGCTCAACCCGCTGTGTGCCTTTGTCTCCTTTGTCCTGCTGGAACGGGAGCCAAAGCTGCCTGCGCGGTGCGTTCCGCTGGCGCTGGTCCCCACGATGCTCTATGGCTCTGTGGCCCTCTGGGCCAATTACCAGCGGCTCATCACCGGGCCTTACCCGTTCCTGCTGGTCTATCAGCAGACCACCCGGCAGACGGTGCTGTGGTGTGCGGCCATCCTGGCCATGAACCTGCTCTATGCCTGGCTTGTCTGGCGGCTGGGCGGGAACTGCCGCAAAAAGAGAAATGTGGGCTTGCTTTTCAGAAGCTGAGATGCAAAAAGGCTCTCTGCCGGTTTTGGCAGAGAGCCTTTTCTCGTGTTTTGCTTACAGCAGGGGGATCCCAGCCTTTGCGCAGGCCGCGCGGGTGGCTTCGTCCCAGACGCTTGCCTGTACCTCGCCGATGTGGGCGCTGCCCAGCAGCAGCATGCACAGACGGCTCTGGCCGATGCCGC
>ERZ836441.3506-NODE-3506-length-10404-cov-3.791671_pt1 | contig 10404 bp, 9 predicted proteins | sample MGYA00519686_ERZ836441 | MGnify/ENA primary metagenome ERZ836441 (study PRJEB31850, sample SAMEA3708800) | human gut metagenome | biome: human gut; feature: human-associated habitat; material: faeces | place: China | collected 2014 ... | reverse complement strand
CGCGCCCGCGGCGACTCCGGCCCAGCGCGCCGGCCAGCGCCGAACCCGCGTGGTGCCCCCGCTCTCTTCCCAGGAGAGCTACGACCTCACTCGCTCTTCCATGGAAAGCTACGAGCGTGCCCGCGCCTCCCGCGATGCCCTTTCCGAGGCTCGCCGGGGCCGTGCGCTCAACCGCGAGGTCATCGACGGCCGCGGCAGCATCGATTCGCGCACCTTCAACGAGAGCCACCAGATTTCCGCTTACTCGCGCGACGATCGCGACCGCCACGACCCGATGATCGACACGATGGACAATCGCACGTGGTATTCTCGGGCCGGGCAGGGGTTCGCCACGCCCGCCGAGGGGGCTCCCGGCGCTCCGGCGCCTGTGCGTCGCCCCCGTAGCTCTCGCGCCTCCGACGTGGGGTTTGCCGGCGTTATGAGCGGAAGTGCCAACTATGGCGGAGCGCAGGGCGGCTCCGGCGTGCCGCTGTTCGTCAAGGTGGCCGTTCCCCTGATCGTCGTTCTTCTTGTTGTAATCGTTTGCCTCTTAGTGTTCTAAAGGTTCTAGAAAAGGCTTTACATGTACGCGAAACCGACCTGTCCGACTCCGCTGAAGATCCTTCTCGTTGTTGTTATCGCGGTCGAGCTTGTGGCCATCGGGCTCTTGCTCGCCGGCCGCGCCGGCGCTTCCGAGGGAGGTGCGGCGGCCGGATCGTCGGCTGATTCGGCGGCGGCTGCGGCTCCCATTGCCAACGATGCCGCCTCTCAGGGTGCCGACGGGAATGCCGCCGCTTCCGACCCTGCCACCGCTCCCGAGCCCGTGACGCTGACCGTCACCTTCGCCGGCGACTGCACGCTCGGCACCGACATCAACTACGAGAACGAGCGATCCTTCAACAGCCGCTGGCAGGCCGAGGAGGGCGACGCCACCTACTTCTTGCGCAACGTCGCCGACTTATTCGGCTCCGACGACCTCACCGTGGTGAACATGGAGGGCGCGCTGACCGAGGGCGGTGAGCGGGCCGACAAGAAGTTCGCCTTCCGCGGCAAGCCGGAGTACGCCAAGATCCTCTCCAGCGCTTCGGTGGAGGCGGCCACGCTGGCCAACAACCACTCCCAAGACTACGGCCAGACGGGCTACGACGACACCATTGCCGCGCTGGACGCCGAGGGGGTGCAAAGCTTCGGCTACGACCGCATCGCGTATCTGGATGTGAAGGGCGTGAAGGTGGCGCTCATCGGGTCGTACTTCCCCGAGGACAGCGCCGAGAACACCAAGGAGATGACCGACAACATCGCCGCGGCCCGCGCCGAGGACGCCCAGCTCGTGATCGTGTACGTGCACTGGGGCCAGGAGCACGAGTACGACATCACCGAGGGGCAGCAGACCGCCGGGCGCGCCGCTATTGATGCGGGGGCCGATTTGGTGGTGGGATCCCATCCCCATGTGGTGCAGGGCTGGGAGGTGTATCAGGGCCGCTACATCGTCTACAGCCTCGGCAACTTCTGCTTCGGCGGCAACACCAACCCCGACGACAAGGACTGCCTCATCTTCCAGCAGACCTTCACCGTGACCGGCGATACGGTGGCCAAGAACGACGATGTGGACTTCATCGCCGCCTCGGTTTCCACGGAGACCGACCGCAACACCTACCAGCCGATGCTGGCCGAAGGGGACGAGAAGGCCCGCATCGAGGCGAAGGTGCAAGAGGCCGCCGACCGCATCGCGGCTGCAGCCTAGATCCGGATCACGCAGGAGCCGGCGGTGAGGCCGCCGCCGAAGGCGGTCATGCAGGCGATGTCTCCCGGCTGCAGCTTGCCCTCGCAAAGCGCCTCGTTCAGGGCGATGAGGGCGCTGGCGCCGCTGACGTTGCCGACGTGGTCGATGATCACCTGGAAGCGCTCCATGGGAAGGCCCATCTTCTTGGCGGCGTAGCGGATGATGCGCTCGTTGGCCTGGTGCGGCGTGAACAGGGTGACGTCGTCGGTGGTCAGTCCGGCGCGGGTAAGCGCCTCCTCGGTGCAGCGAATCATGGCGGAGGTGGCGAACTTGAACACCGCCTGGCCGGCCATGCGCATATAGGGATCGCTTTCCGCGTCGGCAGCGGCGAGGCGCGGGGCATCGGTGGCGGAGGTGCCGGCAGCAGTGGTCGTGCCGTCGGCGGCGAAGGGTACCTCGCGGGAGGCGAAGGCGCTGTCGCACCAGAGGGTGCGGTCGACGTCGTCGGTGTTTTCCATGTACGAGGAGAGGATGCCAGGGGCGTCGGCTCCGGCGGCTTCGGCAGCACCGGCGGCTTCGGCAGCACCGGCCTCCGTCTCGTCGCGCCATTCCAGCACCACGGCCCCGGCGCCGTCGCCGAACAGGATGCACGTGGCGCGCTCCTCCCAATCGACGAGCTTGCTCAGGCGCTCGGCGGCCACGACGAGCACGCGGCGCACGTCGTTGCAGCGCATAGGCGTCCCGGTGCGGGCGGCTTCCTGGCGCGCGAAGGCGGCGCCGGCCATGATGAGGTCGGCGGTGGAAAGCCCGTAGACGCAGCCGGAGCAGGCGCAGGACATGTCGTAGCACACGGCGTTTGTGGCACCGATGCGCTCGCGGATGCGGGCGGCCTCGGAGGGGAAGTGGGTGTCGGCGGTGAGCGTCGGGCAGATGATCATGTCAAGGGTGGCGGCATCGATCGCTCCCGCCTCGCGCTGCCAACCGCCCTCCTCGAGCCCCAGCGCTCGCAGCGCCGCCTGGGTGCCCAGGTCGGTGCAGGTCTCCTCGATGGCGACGTGGCGGATGTGAATGCCCGTGCGCGGGACGATCCACTCGTCGGTGGTGTCTACGATTTCCGAGAGCTCGTCGTTGGTGACGATGCGCGCGGGCAGCGCTCTGCCCGATCCGATGATGACGCTGCCCAAAGCCGTTCCTTTCCGTAAATGATGCCTCAACCTGCTCTATGATGCCCCATATCGCCAAGTTTTCTGCTCAACGATGAGATGTTTGGTGAAGATTTTAAACGCGCGGTCAGTTTTTGGGGCGAATTCCTTAAGATTTCTCAGATAGTTTATCTCAAGGCGCGTGTTGCCGCAGCGAAAGAGAGGACGAGCTGCTTTCATGAAGACCCGTATCACAGAGCTTTTGGGCATTGAATATCCCGTCGTGCAAGGGGCCATGGCCCGCATCGCCGACGGAGGGCTGGCCGGCGCCGTAAGCGAAGCCGGCGGCTTGGGCATCATCGCTTGCGGAGGGGCCCGGCCCGAATGGATTCGCGAGCAGGTGGCCCGCGCCCGCGCCCTCACGAGCAAGCCCATCGGCATCAACGTCATGCTGATGGATCCGCGCGCGGGCGAGGTGGCCGAGCTGGTGTGCGAGCTGGGCGTGGAAGTGGTGACCACCGGTGCCGGCAGTCCTGCGAACTACATGAAGATGTGGAAGGAAGCGGGCGTGAAGGTGGTGCCCGTGGTGGCCTCCTCGGCGCTGGCCGCCCGCATGGAGCGCCTCGGCGCCGATGCCGTGGTGGCCGAGGGCACCGAGGCCGGCGGACATATCGGCGAGCTGACCACCATGGCCCTTGTGCCGTCGGTGTGTGCGGCGGTTTCCATTCCCGTCATCGCCGCCGGCGGCATCGTGGACGGCCGGGGCATGCTTGCCGCCTTCGCGCTGGGCGCCGAGGGCGTGCAGTGCGGCACGCGCTTCCTCACGGTGGAGGAGTGCAGCGTGCACGAGGCGTGGAAGGAGAAGGTGCTGAAGGCGAAGGACTCCGACACCATCGTCACCGGGCGCGGCACGGGGCATCCCGTGCGCGGCCTGAAGAACAAGTTCGCCCGCGAATGCCGCAAGATTGAGATGGCCGCCACCTCCGGGGAAGAGCTGGAGGGTATGTACGCCGGCTCGCTCGCCCGCGCCGTGGCGGGAGACGTGGAAAACGGCTCGGTCATGGCGGGCCAGGTGGCCGCGCTGGTGACCGAGCGCGGCACGGCGGCCGGCGTCATTGCCGATATGGTGCGCGAGGCCGAGGCCCTGGCCGGCCGCTCCTTGGATGAGTTGGCCGAGCTGAACAGCCGCCGGGCGCGCGTGTAGGGAGGCCGCCATGCTTGATGAGACCCCCTTGGCGCCCTTGGGCCCGGCTGGCCTGGTGTTCATGGCCTCGGGCCAGGGCTCGCAGAAGCCTGGCATGGGCGCCGATATGCTGGATATTCCCGAGGTGGCGTCCGTGTTCGCCTGCGCCTCGGACGTGCTCGGCCGCGACGTGGCGGCGCTTGTGCGCGACGCGTCGCCCGAAGAGCTGAACGACACGCGCAACGCCCAGATCGCCATCGCGGCGCTGTCGGTCGGCATGGGGCGGGCGCTTGAGGCGCGCGGCATCGTGCCGGACGCGCTGCTCGGGTTCTCCCTCGGGCAGGTTTCCGCCATGGTGCTCGGCGGCATGCTCGCCGAGGAGGACGCCTTCGCGCTCATCGCCGAGCGGTCGCGCCTCATGGGAGAGACGGCCGACGCGAACCCCGGCGTTATGAGCGCGCTTCTGAAGATCACGCTGCCCGAGGCCGAGGCGCTTATGCTGGCTACCGCGGCCATGGGCAGCGTGTCGGCCATGAACGGACTCGGGCGCCTCATCAACGGATTCATCTGGGACAAGTTCGGCTACCGCGTGTGCCTCACTTGGATCGCCGTGGCCTTCGCCGCGGGCATGCTCTGCTGCGCCTTCGCCATGATGGGCAGCAACTTCCCGCTGCTCGTCGCCGGATTCATGTTGCTCGGCCTCATGTACGGTGGGAATATGTGCTCGATGTCGGCCATGGTGGGCACCTTCTTTGGGCCGAAGTACTACGGCATCAACTACGCCATCGCCACCTGCCAGATGATCCCGGCCGCCATCGTAGGTCCGCAGATTCTCGCCCTCTCGCAAATGGGATCGGGCAGCTACCTCGGCGCCTTCTGGGTCTTCTTCGGCGTGGCCATCGCGGCCCTGGCGGTTTCCTTCTTCATCAAGCCCCCGAAGGCCGCGTAGCGCAGCGAGCGCTTCCAAACCTGCATCGGCCGTGCGGCCAAATCCATAGGTAGATGAAGTACTCGGAAAATCTTTCCATACTCGTTGGAGAAACCTGCCCAGCGCGCTGCCGACCCAGCTCCAACGGTGACAAAATGAGGGAGCTTCGTGCACGAAAATCGACTTATATAGACTTTTGAAACAGCGGGGAGCACATTTTGAGGCTTATATAGCGTTCTTTCTCCCTTTCCGCATCCCCGAATGTCTATATAAGTCGATTTTTGTGCACGAGAAGGCCTTGTTTTGTCACGGAAACGGCGGAGACCGTGGAAACGAAAGAGACGTGGAACAAAATAAGGCGCACCGGGGCTGCTAGCCCGGCGCGCCTTTGAGCGGCCACGTGTTTGGCGACGACGCGTTTTCAAAATCACAAGACTACGCAGTTTGCAGGCCGCGAAGCTGCGTACGCGCGAAATCGTGGGCTATGAAGCTGTGCGCACAAAATGCCAGGGCACCCAGACTCACCAGCTTGCGAACTGACAAGCTCTGCAGAGAGCGCCTTACCGATCCTTGTTCGAGCACAGCAGCAAGATGCCGGCCACGAGCGAGCAGAAGATGAGGGTGCATACGTCGAAGGCGACGGTGTTGGCCTTGGTGCCCTTGTAGATGCCCCAGGAGATGACCGACATGGGAATCATCCACGCCAGCGGGATGATGAGCCAACACGAGCCCACCAGCGACAGGATGCAGAAGATGAACGCCACAAGGCGCAGATTGCGGTCGGTGTCGGTCATCGGGTAAAGAGCTGCAGGGGCCGCCGGGGCCACGGGCTGGGCGTACACCTGCTGGTAGGCCGGCTGCGGCTGCTCGTAGGTGGCCTGATAGGGCTGCTGGTAGGTTTGCTGGGCCTGATAGGGGTCATAGCCCTGGCCGGCGCCGTAGGGTTGCTGCGCCTGGTAGGGGTCGTAAGCCTGCTGAGCGGTTTGGTCGGTGTCGTAGGACTGCGCGGCCTGCCCCTGGCCCTGCGCGTTGTCGAAAGCCTGGGCCGGATCGGGCGCAGCGGGCGGCTCGGGCATGGTGCTGAAGGGATTCTGCTGGTCAGTCATGGGAGATACCTCCTGTTTCGAAATGTCATGCTGCCAGTATAGCCCCTTCTCCGCCCCCACGCCTTACGAATCGACTTTCATTGTCGTAAGGGAGCGAAAGGCCTCCTATACTTTCGCATGCCTCATGTCTGGCAAGTTTCTCGAGATTTTCGACGCCATAGCTCGCATAAGACTCCGGAACACGCTGCATAAAGCCAAAATCAAGCAGTTTGCAGCCCATTCTCGCCCCGCGGGCGAGCGAGACCGATAGAGCACGTCGAAAACCTCGAAAAACTTGCCACTTTTTTGCTCTCGAATATGCAAGGGGTCCGCCAGGTTAAGAGTCCCTGCCCTCTTTGCGAAAGCTTGTTTTAGACTTCAAAGGCGGCGAGGATGGCTTCGCGGGCGGCGTCGTTGGGCTTGATGCGGCAGCGGTCGGGCCACGCTTCGGCAAGAAGGGCCTCGGCGTCGTCGAGCAGATAATCGCGCACGACGGCCAGAGCGTGGGGAAAGGCGGCCGTCGGGCCTTGGGCGAGGAGGGCCATGGCCGAGGTGAGGCCGCCGCCGCGCCAGATTTCCAAACGGCCCAGCTCGTCTACGATGAGGAGGCCGGGGGCGCGGGAGGGATCCTTCGACTCCGCGCCTTCGGCACTCCGCCCGGAATGCGACTTGGCATCGGTGGGCACCGCCACGCTGGCGCGCACGGCAAGTTCATCAAAATGGGCGTTCACGCGAACGATGGCCTCATCGTCTATGTGCCAGGCCAACTCCGCCTTCGCCGCCTGGCTCTCTTCGTCGAAGGTGCCGTCGGCTCGGGCCAAGTCACCCCGACGGGCGAAAGGGATGCGCTCGCCGCTGGGCAGAAGCACGTTGTCGATGCCCAGCTTCTCGAAGCCGTTCGCATCGGCATGCTCGCCTTCTGAAGGCACCCACTGACCCGGCGCCAGCACGCCGACGCAGGACACCCCGCAATCGGCCAGCTCCGTCACCAGCGATTCCAGCCAGCGCGTCTTCCCAATCTGCACCTCGCCCGTTAAGAGAAACAGCATTCGAACCTCTTCCATTAGCGCATCGCGCACGACCGCACCATCACCGTCTCCGCTGTGCCGCTCCTAGACGATCCTCTGCACGAAACGCCCCCTACGCCTCCGGGTTGCGCAGGGCGGCCATCGTGAGGGCCTCGCCGAAGAACTGGCCGGCACCGTTCTTCACAGCGAAACGGGCCTTGTCGGGGTCGGCGACCACGCTACCGGCCAGCATATCCACGCCCCAACGGAATAGGAACGGCGCCATGATCACGCTTGGCCCGACGAACACCGTCGTGGCGTTCGCGGCCAAATCCAACAGGCGCGGTGCCGTCTTGTTGATGAGGGTCACGCCGGTCATGAACAGGTAGTCGGCGCCGGGGATGACGTACTCGCAAGCCGGATCGGGCACGTCACCCGCCTGGGAGCACTTGCGCTCGAGCACGGTGAGCTGGGCATACTCCTCAATGCGCTCCACGTGGGGAAAGTGCCCCACGACAACCACGCGCGCGTCTCCGCCGGCAGCGCTGATCTGCGGGCGGTACATTTCGAAAGCGTCCATCTTGCGAATAGTGCCGTCGGGTACCTCCACCGCTGCGTCGTAAGTGCAGCCCAACGGATCCAGCAGCGTGCGCTGCGAGTACCACGCGTTCAGCGCCGCCACTCCCAGGCTCGCCTCCTCGAAGCACCACGATTTGGAAAGCTCCGCCACCTCGCGCAGGGACATCCCGCGCAAATCGCCCGTGTAGCCGCGACGCGCGCCGCCGGTGGTGGTGAAGCTCACCCCCATGCCACTGTCGGCTTCCACATAGGACCAGTGGGTACCCAGACAATAGTCGCGCACCACGACGTCCTCGGGAATACCGGCGATCAGGTGGTTGTACAGTTTCCAGGGCGTATTCGGCTCATTCGTGCCTGGGAATGCGATGGCCCCCGTCGCAGCCCCCTTCGTGCAGCAGTCTTTCTCGGCGCAACCCATGGCTTTAGTCCTTTCTCAGATGGGCAACCCGACATTCCGGGCGCTTTTGCTCAGTACTCATCCTACCGAATTGTTCTCTCTTGTAAATCATTTTATTTCATGAATAATTCTCTCTTGTAAATCATTCATGAGTGAGAATATAATAGATACCATGCAAACGAGCACTGCAAAATCCACGCTTCATTCGGCCGCCTCCCGGAGGGCCCGATTTGTCGTGCTGGCCCTTGCCCTCATCCTCGTTGGTGCCGCCGCGATCTCCCTTTTGCTGGGCCGCTACCCCATTGATCCGGCTCAAGCCGTGGCCATGCTCGTCAGCAAGATCGTTCCGGTTGATCCCGTCTGGACCGAGCAGCAGGCGACACTCTTCTTCAATGTACGGTTGCCGCGCATTTTGCTGGCCCTCATGGTGGGATGCTGTCTGGCCTGTGCCGGCGCCGCCTACCAGGGCACCTTCCAAAATCCGCTCGTCTCCCCCGACATTTTGGGCGCAAGCCAGGGCGCCGCATTCGGCGCAGCCGTCGCCATTCTTCTGGGCGTAAGTTCCTTCACGACGTCCCTTTTCGCGTTCGGGTTCTCCCTGTTCACCGTGCTCTTGGTGCTGCTCATCAGTTCGCGGGCCCGCGGCAACCACATGATGGTGGTCGTGCTCGCCGGCGTCATGGTGTCGTCGCTGTTCCAAGCCGGCGTCTCCTACGCCAAACTGGTGGCCGACCCCACCGACGAGCTCGCCGACATCACCTACTGGCTCATGGGATCGCTCACGGGCGCGAACATGCGCGACATCGCCATGGTGTTCCCCATCATGCTCGTCGGTTGCGCCACGTTGTTCGCCCTGCGCTGGCGCATCAACATCCTCACCATGGGCGACGACGAGGCCGCCACCATGGGCGTGAACGCCCGGCGTACCCGCATCGTCGTCATCGTCGCCGCCACCCTCGTTACTGCCGCGAGCGTCTGCGTCACGGGCATGATCGGCTGGGTGGGCCTCGTCATTCCGCATCTGTGCCGCATGCTCGTCGGCGCCGACTATCGTCGCCTCATTCCCGCGTCCATGCTCATGGGCGCCAGCTTCCTGCTCATCGTGGACGACGTCGCCCGCCTTGCCACCACCGCCGAAATCCCCATTGGCATTCTCACCGCTTTCGTGGGCGCGCCGTTCTTTCTGTACCTCATCACGCGGAAGAAGAAGCTATGAGCATCGACGTAGCGCACTTGAGCTTCTCCTACGGAAGTCGCGAGATTCTGCACGACCTTTCGTTCTCCATTCCCGATGGGTGCCTCGTGAATGTGCTCGGGCCCAACGGCGTGGGCAAGTCCACCCTGTTCCGCTGCATCCTGGGGCTTTCCCCGCACTATAGCGGCACGATTCTGGTGAACGGGAAGGATCTGCGGGCCCTTTCGGTGCGCGAGCGCGCCCGCGAGATCTCCTACATTCCCCAGTCGCACGCGCCGGTGTACGACTACGAAGTGGTCGATGTGGTGCTCATGGCCTGCGGCAACGACCTGAAGATGCTCGCCACGCCCGGGGAGACCCAGCTGCGGCGAGCCCACGAGGCGCTGGCCCGCATCGGCATCGAGCACTTGGCCCATCGCACCTACACGCAAATCTCCGGCGGCGAGCAGCAGCTCGTGCTCATTGCCCGGGCGCTGGCCCAGAACGCCCAGACCATCATCATGGACGAGCCCACGAGCGCTCTCGATTACGGCAACACCATGCGCGTGCTGTCCTGCGTGCGACAGTTGGCCCGCGAGGGGCTCTCCATCGTGCAATCGACCCACAACCCCGATCACGCCTTCCTGTATTCGGACGCCACTATGGTGCTTTCCAAAGGCGGACTTAAGGCATTCGGCAACCCCCGCGAGGTCATCACTTCCGAGCTCATCAGCGAGCTGTACGACATCGAAGTGGAGGTCAATTCCCTTTATGGCGACAAGGTGCGCATCTGCGTGCCCGTGCGCGAGATAGAACGTTCCTGACTTGGGAGGAAAGGAAAACTGCATGTTGAAACCTACGAGGAACAAACGCCGCATCGCGGCTCTGGCCGGGGCGTTCGCCCTGGCTGCCTGTCTGGCGCTGGGTCTGGCCGGATGCGCCGGAAACGAGGGCGACGGCACCGGCGAGGCCGCCGCGCCGGCCACCGAGCAGGAGGCGAACGCCGACGCCGACGCCCAGGCCGCTGCCGAGGCCGAAAGCGGCACCATCACCTTCACCGACGACCTGGGCCGCACCGTGGAATTGCCGGCTCAGATCGACAAGATCTGCCCGTCGGGCTTCACCGCCCAGCAGGTGCTGCTCACCATGGCCCCCGACAAAATGGTGGGCCTGGCCCAGGAGCTCAACGACGACCAGCTGCGCATCT
>ERZ836441.3503-NODE-3503-length-10415-cov-4.768629_pt1 | contig 10415 bp, 9 predicted proteins | sample MGYA00519686_ERZ836441 | MGnify/ENA primary metagenome ERZ836441 (study PRJEB31850, sample SAMEA3708800) | human gut metagenome | biome: human gut; feature: human-associated habitat; material: faeces | place: China | collected 2014 ... | reverse complement strand
CAGAGCGAAAAAGATGGTGCGCGGATTAAGCCATTTTAACAAGAATTAGTATTAATATTCCGCCAGCGTTCCGACCAGCTCCTGCGCGCGCTGCACCTTCTGCCGGTCGCAATATGCGTCCAGCTCCCGAATGATGCGCGGGCAGGCGAACGGATCGGTAAAGTTCGCCGTGCCGACCATGACGGCCTTCGCGCCGCAGAGCATGAACGCCGCCGCGTCCTCGCCGTTCTCGATCCCGCCCATGCCGATGATCGGAATCTGCACCTTCTTGGCGCTCTGCCAGACCATGCGCAGGGCGACCGGGCGCACCGCCGGGCCGGAAAGGCCGCCCGTGTTGTTTGCCAGCACCATCTTGCGCTTGTTCACATCCACGGCGATGCCCGTCAGCGTGTTAATCATGGAAATCGCGTCCGCGCCCGCCTCCTCGGCGGCCAGCGCGTTCTCCGTGATGTCGGATACGTTCGGGGTCAGCTTGACGATCAGCGGCTGCCTGGCCGCCGCCTTGACGGCCTTGGTGATGGCGTATACGCTCTCCGGCTTCACGCCGAAAGCCACGCCGCCCTCGTGCACGTTCGGGCAGGAAATATTCATCTCCAGCAGATGCACGCCCGTGCCCGCCAGCCGCTCGGCCATCTGCACATACTGCTCCACGCTCGTGCCGGTGATGTTGGCGATCACCGCAACGTCTTTGGTCAGCAGCCATGGCAGATCGTTTTCAATGAAGCTCTCCACGCCGGGGTTTTGCAGGCCGACGCTGTTGAGCATGCCGCTCGGCGTTTCCGCGATGCGGGAGGGCGGGTTGCCCGTGCGCGGCAGCAGGCTCAGCCCCTTGACGGAAATACCGCCAAGCTGGCCGATGTCGTAAAGCTCATCGTACTCGCGGCCAAAGCCGAACGTGCCGCTCGCCGCGATGATCGGGTTTTTGAGCTTCACGCCGCACAGATTGAGGGAAAGATCAGCCACGCAGACACACCTCCTTCGCGTCGAACACCGGGCCGTCCTTGCAGACGCGCTTGTAGCGCCAGCCGCCGTCCGGCTGCATGATTTTCACGTTGCAGCCCAGACACGCGCCAATGCCGCAGCCCATCCGCTCCTCCAGCGAGAGCTGGCACGGCACGCCGTATGTTTCGCAGAGCGCCTGCACCGCCGCCAGCATCGGCGTGGGGCCGCAGGCCATCACCACGTCGGGCTTGCGCGCGCAGATCGCCGCCTCCAGCGGTTTCGTCACCAGCGCGCGCTCGCCCAGCGAGCCGTCGTCGCTGACCGCCGTGACCGCGCAGGGGGCCTGCGTCATGCCGTAAGCATGCGCCGCCGTGCGGAAGCCGAAGAACGCGCGGCTCTCCGCCGTCGCGAACGCATCCATCGCGCAGCAGATCGGCGCAACACCCACGCCGCCGCCGACAAAGTAGACGCATTGCGCGCCCTTTCCGTCAAAGCCCGTGCCCAGCGGCCCGAGCACGCGAATCGTCTCCCCCGGCTTGCAGGCGCAGAGCGTCTGCGTGCCCGCGCCCTTGGGCTGAATCGCCAGCGTCAGCGTGCCCGCCGCCGCGTCCGCCGCCATCAGGCTGATGGGACGGCGCAGCACGTGGCCGCTGTCCGGCACGAGGATGTGGATGAATTGCCCGGCCTTCGCCTGCGCCGCGATATCCGGCGCGGAGAGAATGATGCGCACCAGATCCTGCGCCATCGTCTCGCAGGAAAGGACGCGCGCGGCTGTATCCTGCATGTCTGCGCCCCTCCTTACTTGATCGCCTTGCCGACCGCCGCGAGACTGTCGCAAAGATCCTGCTTCATGCGCAGCGCCTCGTCCCGCGCGGCCGCGTCAAACGCCATGCCCTCGCGCTTCTTCCACGCGCAGAGGATCGAACGGGAAGCGTTGACAATCGCGCCGTTGCCGTTCGCGTCGAAGCAGCCCGCGATATCCGTGCCCTTCGCGCCCTGCGCGCCGTAGCCCGGCACGAGGAAGAAGGCATGCGGCATGCGCTCGCGCAGCTCCACGCCCTGCTGCGGATAGGTCGCGCCGACGACCGCGCCGACGGCGGAATAGCCGCTCTCGCCGCGCGTCTCCTCGCCCCATTCTTCCACCAGATCGGCAACCGCCTGATACAGCGTCCGCCCATCCTCAAAGCGCAGATCCTGAAGCTGGCCGGAGGAAGGGTTGCTCGTCTTGACCAGCACGAACACGCCCGTTCCGTTCTCGCGGCATGCGTCGGCAAACGGCTTGACGCCGTCCACGCCGAGGTACGGGTTGATCGTCGCGATGTCCGCGCCGAAGGCCGCCTGCGCGCCGTCCGGCATATCCGTCTTGCCGATGTAGGCGTTGGCGTAGCACGCGGCCGTCGCGCCGATGTCGTTGCGCTTCACGTCCGCCATCACGATCAGCCCCTTCTCCTGCGCGTAGCGGATGGTCTTTTCATAGACCTCCATGCCCGCCGGGCCGTACATTTCATAATACGCCACCTGCACCTTGACCGCCGGAACGACGTCGCAGAGCGCATCGATCAGGCGCACGTTGTAGGCGTAAACGGCCTTCGCCGCATCCTCAAAGGAATGGATGCCCGCCGGCAGCACGTCCCCAACGAAGCTCTCCGGCAGATATTCGATGCGGGTATCCAGCCCCGCGACGGTCGGGTTCTTGAGTTCGGAGATCCTTTGAGCCAGTCGTTCCATGATATTCATAGCTGTCACCTTTCCTGGGGCTCTGCCCCACACGTTCCCCTTACGCCTGATAGGCTACTTTGCCGCTCACCAGCGTCAGCTCGATTTCACCAAAGTAGCGCTTGCCGTCAAACGGCGTGTTCTTGCCGCGGGAGAGGAAGCGGCTCGCGTCCACCACAATTTCCTTGTCGGGGTCGAAAACCACAACGTCCGCCGCGCAGCCGACGGAGAGCCTGCCGCCCTCAACGCCCAGCAGCGCCGCCGGGCGCACGCTCATCCGCTCGATCAGCTCGGGGAGCGTCATCCTTCCGCTCTTGACCAGCATGCTGTTGCTGATGCAGAAGGCCGTTTCAAACCCGCTGATGCCGCTGGCCGCGATGTGGAACTCGCAGCGCTTCTCGTCCTCATGGTGCGGCGCGTGGTCGGTCGCGATCACATCGATCGTGCCGTCGCAAAGGCCGTCGATGCAGGCCTGTCTGTCCGCTTCCTCGCGCAGCGGCGGGTTCACGCGGCAGCGGCTGTCGTAGCCGATCACCCATTCGTCCGTCGCGCCGATGTAGTGCGGCGTGGTCTCCGCCGTCACGCGGACGCCGCGCGCCTTCGCCTCGCGCACAAGCTGCACGCCGCCCCGCGTGGAGACATGGCACAGGTGAATCCGCTTGCCCTCCGCCTCCGCAACCAGAATGTCGCGGGCGATCATCACTTCCTCCGCCGCGCGCGTCGTGCCCGGCAAGCCGAGCTTGGTGGAGACAAAGCCCTCGTTCATCACGCCGTCGCCGACGAGGTTCTTATCCTCGCTGTGGCTCATAATGAACAGGCCGAAGTGATCGGCGTACTGCATCGCCAGCCGGAACAGGTTCGAATTGGCGACCGGCTGGCCGTCGTCGGAAATCGCGATGATGCCGGCTTCCTTCATCCGACCGACCTCCGCCATCTCCACGCCGGCGAGCCCCTTGGAGACCGCGCCGACCGGGTAAACGCGCACGCCGCTGCCCTGCGTCTCGGCCTTCTCGATGATGTAGCGCGTCACCGCCGCGTTGTCGTTGACCGGCTTGGTGTTGGGCATGCAGCAGACCGCCGTGAAGCCGCCGTGCGCCGCCGCGCGCGTGCCGGTGACGATATCCTCTTTGTATTCCTGACCGGGGTCGCGCAGATGGCAGTGCATATCGATGAAGCCCGGCGCGACGACCTTGCCCGCCGCGTCGTAGACTTTCGCCTCCGCATCGGTCAGGTTCTCGCCGACCGCCGCGATTTTGCCATCCGCAATCAGAACATCCGCCACCTTGTCCACACCGTTGGCCGGGTCAATCACGCGGCCGCCGCGAATCAACAGCTTTTCCATCAGACATTCTCCCTTCTGGTGAGCATATAGAGCAGCGCCATGCGCACAGCCACGCCGCTTTCAACCTGCTGAGTGATGACCGACTGGCCGCAGTCCGCGACGCTCGATGCGATTTCCACGCCGCGGTTCATCGGGCCGGGGTGCATGACCAGCGCGTTCTTCTTCGCCAGCGCCAGCCGCTGCGGCGTGATCTCCCAATGGTCGCAGTATTCCGCGACGGAGGGGAACAGGCCCTTCTGCTGGCGTTCCCGCTGAATCCGCAGACCCATCACAACGTCCGCGTTTTCGCAGGCGTCCTCGATCGTCGGGGCGATGGTGCAGCCCAGCTCGTCCATGCGCGGCGGAATCAGCGTCGGCGGCGCGCAGAGCACGACCCTCGCGCCCATCGTCGTCAGGCCGTAGATGTTGCTGCGCGCCACGCGGGAGTGCATCACGTCGCCGCAGATCGCGACCTTCGCGCCCTCCAGCCCGCCGAGGTGCTCCCGCATCGTCAGCATATCCAGCAGCGCCTGCGTCGGATGCTCGTTCATGCCGTCGCCCGCGTTGACGACGCTCGCCTTCACGTGCTTGGCCAGCAGCGTCGGCGCGCCGCTCATCGGGTGGCGGATGATGATGACGTCCGTGCCCATCTGGTCAAGCGTCACGCCGGTGTCGATCAGCGTTTCGCCCTTGGCCACGCTCGACGCGCTGGCGGAGATGTTCGCCGCCGCGGCGGACATGTACTTGCTCGCCAGCTCGAAGGACATCCGCGTTCTCGTGGAGTTCTCGTAGAACAGCGTCACGATGGATTTCCCCTGCAAGTGCGGCGTTTTCTTGTTGTTTGAACGCACCACCTGACGCATCATCAGCGCCGTGTCGAGGATGGAGGTGATCTCCTCGCGGCTCACGCCGTCAAGGCCCAGCAAATCTTTGCGCTTCATGCTCATTCGCTCCTTTTGTCATATAAAACGACGCTCATGTCGCCGTCAAATTCCGGCACACGCACGCCCACCAGCTCGCTCTTGCTGGTCGGCAGGTTTTTGCCGACGTAATCCGCGCGGATCGGCAGCTCCCTGTGCCCGCGATCCACCATCACCGCCAGTTGAACGCAGCTCGGCCGCCCCATGTCGCAAATCGCGTCCATCGCGGCGCGCGCCGTGCGCCCGGAAAAGAGCACGTCGTCCACCATCACGATGCGCGCGTCCTGCACCTGAAACGGCAGGTCGGTCGCGTTGACGACCGGGTGCTCGGAGAGGCTGGAGAGGTCGTCGCGGTAGAACGTGATATCCAGCACGCCCAGCGGCAGCCACACGCCCTCCACCTGCTCGATGATCTCCCGGATCATCTTCGCCAGCGTCACGCCCCGGCGCTGAATCCCGACCAGCTTGAGGTTTTCCACGCCGCCGTTGTTTTCGATGATTTCGTGCGCAATGCGCCGCAGTGCGCGCTTCATGGCGTTTTCATCCATGATTTCGGCTTTGAACTTGAGCTTTGAGGTATCCACTCTGCATCCTCCTCGGCCTTCGGGCATAAAAAAGCGGGCAGAGCCCGCCTTCACCTCCGCCGAAGTCTGGCAAAGTATCAAAGGCTTGCTCACGCGGGCGATTTTACGCAATTTCCTAATAATGTAAAAAATACCCTGTTCCGCAGATCGGAACAGGGCAAACAAAGGGATAGACGCTCCCCTTTACCACACATTTGCCGCCTTGCCGACCTCACGGGATCGAATTAAAGGCTTATTTCTTACCGATGCGATTGTACCATCTTTTTGTCGATTCGTCAATACGGGAGTTTTCTGATTCCGCGCCGTTCGGCGGCTTTTTATCAAAGCGCGTACACATACCGCCCCGCCGTTTCATCCTCCGGGTCAATCATCCGTCCCGTCCGCGCGTCGATCAGCAGGATTGTCCAGCCCTTCTCCTGCTGATAGCCCCGCGCCTCCGTCTCGTCCTCCTCCGCGCCGTCGGCGGTCAGCGCTCTGGCGGCGCTTTCGGCGTATTTGCACTCGACGCACCACGTCGGCGCGAGCCAGTATTCCGCCTCGTAAGCCGTCTCATCGTCCGGATATTTCCGGTCGGGCGCGGCATACGCCGCATACCCCAGCGTCACGCTGTATACATTCCGGATTCTTCCCCGCTCGATCCAGTCTGTCAGCGTCCGCTCTACCTGCGCCCAGCCGCAGAGCGGCACATCCGGCTGAACCTCGCCGATCTCGCGCCACATCGCCGTCGCCATCCAGATATAGTCCGCATCCGAACGATATTCGCCCAGCACAATCCAACTGGCGTTGGAGAGCGCCTGCTGGACGGCGCGTCCGCTCTGTCGGCTGAACGTCCGTTCCACGCCCGTCACAACCGGTATGCCGCGCAGGGTTTCCCACGCCTCGATGTAATACCCGCCTTTTTTCGCGCCGTCGCGCACAAGCCTTTCGCTCCGCAGACCCGCGCGATACGGCAGACAGCCGATTTGCTGTTCGCCGAGCAGCGTCTCCGTTTGCCGCGCCAAAAAGTCTTCGGCATCCCGCAGGGATTTTTCCTGATTCGGCGCAAAGATCGCCGCCTCGTCCGTCGCGCTTGTCCACAGGTTCTGCACATACGCGGTAAAACGCGACGCTTCGCTTTCCGCAAGCCCGCCCGGCCGCATGGCCGCCCGCTGGCCGTAAAGCGTGTTCTTTTCCAGCGAATCGCCCAGCGCTTCCGCCGTCTGCGCCGAAATACACGTCCGCTTCACGCGCAGAATCGGCAGGGTATCGACGTCCGGCACGTACACCGGCGCGCGGAATGAGATCGTCCGCCCGTAGGCTTCATGCGTCCCCTCTACCGCCGCCGGGGTCTGCGTTTTCAGCTCGGAAACAGAAATTATCTCGCCGCCCGCGCTCGCCATCGTCGGCACAAGCAAGAGCGCGCAAAGCGCGGCAAATATCTTTTTCATTGTATATCCTCCCATGTGATGATTTTCGGGCAGTCCAGCAGTTTTTCTTTCAGTTTGACGGGATTCATAAATTCACCTGTCTGCGCGTTGACAATCATTGTTCGATACATCAGTCGCGCTATCGGGGCTGCCTCCGCATCCTCTTTATATTCCTTTGTTTTTTCCTTTGGGTTATAATAATAATCACATTCTATTTGCCAAACCGGGAAAAGCACGTCTTCATCATTTTCCCCGATATAGCAGCAATAGCCGAATCTGATTGCGTATATGTTTCGGATATTTCCTTCCTCAATTTTATTTTGTATAGTTTCAAAAACCCGATTGATATCCGCAAGCGGAACATCATCATATTTCTTTTCAATTTCCATGAGAGGCGCTACTCGAACGTTCCATCCGCCATCATTATAATCCATATAATTCCAACATGAAAAAAAATCTCCCCATCTGAAAGTTTTTGATCTTTTCCAGCTTTCAGGTTTCTTAAATCCTATCGTTTTCTCCGATACGCCAACCACAGGGTCTCCCGCGCCCATCAGGATGGGTATTCCCTCCATCTTCTGCCTCAGCGTGTAGGTATATCTGGGGCGGCTGTTTTCAATGATTTGCACCCAAGAAAAACCCAGTTCGAGATCAAAATCCGGGAAAAGAGTCTGAAGATTCTTGGTGATGCTCTCCATTCCTTTTTGTATGGTTTCATCGTCTTCTACATCGCTGGAACAGAGCGTCTTTCCGCTGGGGATTTCTTCGTTATTGTCAAACGCCCCTTTTGAATCGCTTGGATCGCATAGGATCGACACATCTGTGTTTCCTATTGTGAATATTTGGATATCATAATCAAACCCGTTGTCGCTATACATAAAACGTTTTGCGCCGTCTTCTTCCGTTGCATCCGCGTATTGACCGCACACGCGCCCTATTTCACAGTTTTCGTATTTTGGTTTTTCAACAACCACTATGGGGACACATTCGACCTCCGGGATGATGACGTCCGTGTCGATATAGATATTTCTCCCGTATTGATCTTTGCAGTCAAATATCACTTCTTTCAGGCTCTGCTCCCGAAGCGTTTCTATGTTCTGATAACTTTCTGCGCAACAAACAGCCGGAATCGTCGGCACAAGCATCATTGCGGCAATCGCCGCAAACAATCGTTTCATCCTCATACGCTCCTTCTTGACGGAAAGGAGCCGTCCTCCCAATAAGGCGGACAGCTTACAAAATCGGGGCGACCCTTTCGGGCCGCCCCGGAAGGGTGGGTTACTTGAGCAGAACGATATCCTCGTTCTCGTGGGTCGGCGTTTCGCCCGCGGCGATCTTCGCCTTGTAGTCGATGCCCGATCCGTTCGGCACGAGCACCAGGCTGTTCATGCTCTCCGGCAGGTCGTAGCGAATCCAGACGAAGAACTTGCCATCCTTGTTCACGCCGAACGCGCCGTCGCGGTTTTGCAGCTCCACGCCGTCGGCGACGAGCGTATAGCTGTTGATATACGCCAACTCCATCTCACGCTTGCTGTCCGCGCCGGCCTCGAACACCTCCGCCCATTCCGGCGCGTCGAACACGACCTCGCCGCTGATATCCACGTCGGAGACGCGAACCGTCGCCTGCGCGCTGTATGCGCTGGTCGTCACCGAGCCGGTGTAGGTTTCGGTCTGACCGTTCAGCTTGACCTTGAACGGCAGGCGGAAGAAGCCGCGGTTCTCCGGGGTCATCATGTATTCGTGGTAGACGTTCTTCTCATCCTGCGCCCAGACGCTCATGCCGTACATCACGGTCAGCTCGATGTCGATTTCGTCCGTCGGCTCGAAGCCGTCCGGCATTTCGACCTCCTGAAAGCCCTGAATCGTGTAGGCGTTGACGCGCTCCTCGCCGCTATCCAGAATGGTCAGCGGCTTGCCGCCCATGTCCGCGCCGTCGCCCACGCCCATGGATTCATAGGCGATGTAGCCGACGGGGTGGCCGGAGAAATACGTCACGATCTCCCGCTGGATGGCGTCGTCCGATATATAGGTGCGGCCGGTGGCGTATTTGCCCGCCTCCGTGCTCTGCCACGTGTCGTCAAAGCCGGTCGGCATCCCCTCGCCGGTGATGAAGCCGGTCTTGCAGTCGCTGGTCAGCGTGTAGGAATAATACAGCTTGTAGCCGTCGAAGTACGCCTGATTGAGCGTCAGGTTGAAGCGGCGGTTGTATAGGCTCGCCATCAGCTCGTCGCGGATGGTCTTCGGCGCTTCGGTCGCGCTCTGCGAGGGCGCGGTCACGGCCTGCGTGTCGTTGTAGGTGGCGGATACGTCCTCCAGCTTTTCCAGCCGTCCGACGCTCTGCTCGTTGTCGTCGTTGTTCACGGATTGGCCGAAAACGCCGAGGTTCGCGGCCAGCGCCGCGCCGCCGACGATCAGCGTCATCACGATGGCGAAGACCAGCGCGGTCGAAATCTTTCTTTTCACAATCGGTTCTTCCTTTCTGATGGCCCGCAGCACCGCCTGACGGCGTTCGGGCGGAAACTCGCTCTGGGGAAGGCATGCCTTCAGCGCGTTTCTCAACTTCTGTTCATCCACCAAATTCACACCCCTCCCAAGGTCTTTTTCAGCATCTGCTGAGCCACGCTCAGCTTGCGATAAATCGAGCCTGTCGCCTGATGAAAAATCGCGGCGATCTCCTGCGCGGTCAAATCCTGATAGTAATACAGCAGGATGACCTCGCGGTATTTCTTCGGCAGCGCCTGCACGGCCGCGTACAGCTCCCGTGCCTCCTCCGTCGCGTCCTCCATGGGGATCGCCGTCATGTCGATGGGCTTTGCCCGTTCTCTCAGGCGAAACCAGCTTTTTCTCTTTTCATCCCTGCAAAGATTGACGGCGATGCGCGTCAGCCATGCCTTTTCGCTTTCGGGGCGCGCTCCGCGAAAGCTATCCATCTTTTTATACACCCGGATGAATGTCTCCTGTACAACGTCCTGCGCCAAATCCCTGTCGTCGAGCAGGATGGCGCATATGCCGACCAGCATCGAGCTGTATTCGTCCATCATTCGGCAGAGTTCCGTTTCGGAGGCTTTACCCGGTACCAAGGTATTGCCTGTCACCCTTTTTCATCCTCCTTTCACTTATCAAGACGTAAAAAAACGCGAAAATTCACACCCATTCGGCCGTTCTTACAAAATTTTTTCAAAACCGGCGTTTCACGCGCGCAGAAGACGCGTTCAGCCGAAGAATCAAAAGTCCGTTCCTCAGCCCTGTTATTTCGCCGCATCTGCGCCATCATCCTTTTGCGCCCGCATAAAAGAAACCAGCCACCCGCGAAGGATGGCTGGGGCGTTTCATCAAGGGCGCAGTTCGGAAATGGAAACCATGTCGCCGCTTGCCGTTGCCAGCGTCGGGACAATCATCAGCGTACAGAGCGCGGCAAATATCTTTTTCATTGTGCATCCTCCCATGTAATCACCCGCGGGCAGTAAGCCGGCTCTTGTTTTTTTATCAAATAAGGCTCTATTTGTCCAGTTTGAGCATTGATCAC
>ERZ836441.3486-NODE-3486-length-10462-cov-4.168348_pt1 | contig 10462 bp, 10 predicted proteins | sample MGYA00519686_ERZ836441 | MGnify/ENA primary metagenome ERZ836441 (study PRJEB31850, sample SAMEA3708800) | human gut metagenome | biome: human gut; feature: human-associated habitat; material: faeces | place: China | collected 2014 ... | reverse complement strand
GATGGTTATGGCGTAGCAGCACTGTACAATCTGGAACTGATTGACGGCTGATTTGCCAAACAGAAAGAAAGCACACACTGAATTGTAACAGAGGCGGCCGGAGCCGGGGTGCTCCGGCCGCTTTTACAAAATCAGAAGGAGGGTTCCTCTATGAAAGGAATGAAAAAGTATTATACGCAGAAGATCATGTGGTATCTTTTGACGTTAGTCTTTGCAGTGCTGCTGAACTTCATTCTTCCGCGTCTGATGCCGGGCGATCCGGTTTCAACTATTGCGTCCAAATCGGTAGAAGGTATGACCGATGCGACTGCAATTCAGAAAGTATATGAAGACTATGCAGCAAAATTTGGTATTAACAAACCAATGTATGTCCAGTTTTTTACCTGGGTAAAAAATGCACTTCGCGGTGATTTCGGCGTTTCTTTCAGCCAGTATCCGCGTACCGTATCCGATATTATTTCCAGTTCGGTTCTGTGGACCATATGTTTACAGCTTCCGGCCATTATTGTTGGATGGATTCTTGGTAACCTGCTTGGTGCAATTGCAGCTTATATGAAAGGTGTTTTCGACAAGGCAATCCTTCCGGCATTCCTGTTTATCAGTAACGTACCTGCCTTTGGTATGGCAACCGTACTTTTGTTCATTTTCTCACTGAAATTACATATTGCACCTGCAGCAGGCGGCTATGCGAGCAGTATGATTCCGCATATGAGCCTTGCTTTTATGAAATCTGTGCTTTCACATTACCAGTTGCCGTTCTGGTCTATCGTAATCATCACGATCGGCGGCCAGGCTATTGGTATGCGTTCAATGTCAATTTATGAATTGAATGCCGACTATGTAAAATACAGTCGTTTCCTTGGTATCAAGGATCATACGATTGTGAAATATGTGTTCCGTAACGCAATGCTTCCGCAGATCACCGGTCTTGCAATGTCCCTTGGTACCATGATAGGCGGTAACCTGGTAGCTGAGATGGTATTCAGTTATCCGGGACTTGGAACAACGATGCTCTCAGCAGTTACCGGCCAGGATTATCCGTTGCTTTCTGCCTGTACGTTAATCATTACTATCATGGTTCTGCTGGCCAACCTGCTTGTTGAACTTCTGTATGCAGTCATTGACCCACGTGTCAAAGCATCCCAGCAGGATTAGAAAGGAGAATACGCTATGAAAAATACAATCAAACAGATTTTTCATTCAGGAAAATTCGTGACAGGATTTGTAATCTTCTTGGCAATTCTCCTGACCATTATCATCTATCCGTTTGTTGTGGCAAAAGATCCGCTGGCAATGATCGGAAACGGAAACTTTTTCAAACCGGGTACCTATCTTTCGATTCAGGACACCGTAAATTCCGGCAAAACGTATAAGATGAATGTTGATGCAACCGCATCCATCGTTGAAAGCAAACTGACAATGGACAACCGTTCTATGATGGCAGAATGGCTGGAAAAATACGGCGGTGTAGATGCCAGTGAAATCGATGTTACCGATGCAGAAGGTCTGATTGCGCTTTGGGAGGAAAAATATGACCCAAATGCAGAACAGAAAGGCCTTATCGCAGCAAAAAAGAAAAAATATCAGCGTCTCGACAACGAAATCGACGGTATTTTAGAGGATGTTCCAACCATTATTGCCGAGAAAAATGAAGAGACCGGTGAGCTGGAAGAGGTTCAGAGCATCGACAGCAAGCAGTATATCAATGAAAAAGATGTCATTAACCGTCAGACCTTTGTGCTTGGTACGGATAACTTTGGCCGTGATGTTTTGACTGAGCTGATCTCTGCAACAGGTTCATCCCTGAAAATTGGTCTGGTTGCGGGAATCATTGCAACCGTGATCGGACTGTTCCTCGGACTTCTTGCAGGTTACCTTGGAGGTTTTGTGGACAACCTGATTCTGTTCTTTACCAACTTGTTCACCGTTATCCCATCCTTCGTTCTTTTGATCCTCATCTCCTACAGCGTAGGTGAGTCTCAGAGGGGAATCATGATGGTGGCACTCCTGATCGGAATTACCGCATGGCCGTGGACAACACGTTCCGTACGTTCCCAGGTTATTTCTCTTCGAAACCGTGACCATGTAAACCTTTCCAAACTGTCCGGCCACAGCATGCTGCGGATTGTCCTTACCGACATCCTTCCGTACGTTGCATCCTACGTTGTTATGGCCTTCATTCTCCAGATTTCCTCCGGAATTCTGGCAGAGGCACAGCTTTCTATGATCGGACTTGGACCGGCAACCACAAAGACTGCAACACTTGGTCTTATGATGCAATGGGCAACCCAGTACAATGCACACTTAAACGGTGCATGGTGGGCATATTTCCCGGTCATTCTTGTAATCGCACTTATTTCATTCTCTCTTAACCTGATGAACACCGGTCTTGACCAGGTATTCAACCCGCAGTTAAGAGACTAAGGAGGCAGCTATGGGAAAAGTAATGCTGGAAGTAAACAATCTGAAAACGAAATATGTGACTCGTTTTCATGAAGATGTATACGCCGTAGACGGAGTCTCCCTGAAGATTGAGGAGGGAAAATCCCTCGGTGTAGCAGGTGAGTCCGGCTGTGGTAAATCGACGCTGGCACTGTCCCTGATGGGCTATTATTTCGCACCGCTTCACTACATCAGCGGCGATATTATCGTAGATGGAAGAAAAATTTCCGGAATGAAACCAGACGATGTCCGGAAAAATATTCTGGGCAATGAGATCGCCTACATTCCGCAGGCAGCAATGAATGCTCTGAACCCGACACAGAAAATCATCCGATTTGTAGAAGACGTTATTCATGCGCATGATCCGAAAATGCCGAGAAAGGATATTTATGATCTGGCAAAAGAACGTTTTCAGATCTTAGGCCTGCCGGAGGAGGTACTGCAAAAGCATGCGGTTGAGCTTTCCGGAGGTATGAAACAGAGAACCGTTATCGCAATTTCGACCATTCTTTCTCCGAAGGTACTGATCGCCGATGAGCCGTCATCCGCGCTGGATGTAACTTCCCAGAAAATGGTTATTAAAATGATGCGTGATCTGATGGAAAAAGGATTTATCAAATCCATGATCTTCATCACACACGAGCTGCCGCTTCTTTACAACGTAACCGATGATATTATGGTTATGTATGCTGGACAGATTGTAGAAAAAGGTACCGCAAAAGAAATGGTATTCGATCCGCTGCATCCATATTCCAAAGGTCTGATGGGATCGATCATCGTTCCGGAGGAAGGTGTAAGAGAACAGAAGCTGACTGCAATTCCGGGAACTCCGCCAAACCTGAAGCATCCGCCGGAGGGCTGCCGTTTCGCAGACCGCTGTCCTTATGCACAGCCAACCTGCCGCGGTATGAAACCAGAGGTCATCGAACTGCCGAACGGAAGAGAGTACCGCTGCCTGATGTCTGAGAGAAAGATTCGGGAGGTGTATGCAAATGCGTGATGGTAAAGAATTAAAACCATGCCTCTCCGGAAGAGGCGTAACGAAAGTGTTTGGCTTTGGCGATGCAAAAACGGTCGCTGTAGACCATGTTGATTTCGATTTTCATGAAGGTGAATTTGTTTCTATCGTAGGAGAATCCGGATCCGGAAAAACAACCCTTTCGAAGATGTTGCTCGGGCTGATCAGCGTAACGGAAGGCGAAATTGATTTCCAGGGTAAACCAAGAGACATCTCGAACGGAAAGAAGAAAAAAGAGTACTGGAAGGGAATTCAGGCGATTTTCCAGGATCCGTTCGCTTCCTACAATATGTTCAAACGTGTAGATTCTGTTCTGCTGGATTGCATTAATATGCGCGGTGACAAAAATCTGCCGAAAGAAGAAAAAGAACGTCTGATGACAGAGGCCTGCAGCTTTGTAAACTTAAAATACGCAGAACTGACAAACAAATATCCATTTGAGCTGTCAGGAGGCCAGATGCAGCGACTGATGATTGCACGTATTTTCCTTCTGAAACCAAAGATTCTGCTTGCCGATGAGCCGACGTCTATGATTGATGCCTGCTCACGTGCAACGATCCTTGATATGCTGCTGAAGCTGCGTGATGAGATCAATATGACGATTATCTTCATCACCCACGATATTGGTCTTGCTTACTATGTATCCGATAATGTTTATATTATGGAGCATGGAAAATTTGTGGAATCGGGACCGGCAGAAGAAGTAATTCTTCACCCGACAGCAGCGTATACCAAACGTCTGATCAGCGATGTTCCAAAGATTTATGAACCGTGGGATCTGACAACAGTATAACAATGGTACGAAAGCTGTTTCCCTGGAATCATGCTTTGCGTCATATATGAGTCTTGCGAAAAGAGAGACGGTGCACGGAAAAAAAGTGTACCGTCTTCTCTTTTTGTCAATAATTTTTCTGAAAAAATTGCTTTTTAAAGAAAAAACTGGTAAAATTAGTAAGGTTACAGAACCGAAAAGAAAACTGGGGGATGAAAAATGCGAAACTGGTTTCGCGGACTGAAACTGAACGAAAAATTTACCGTAACAACGTTGATCTTTATTTTTATTCCGCTTTTTGGCATGATGTGCTTTGGGTTTAGGAGTATCAAAAAGAATGCCATAGATCATGGGGTAAATGAAGCAGTAACAGCAATAGATCTTACCTGTGCGGAGGTGAATGCAAAAGCGAATGCCTGCTCAATGGTTGTAGATACGCTGCAGGAGTATGAACCGTTGGAAAAATATCTTCTTCATCTCAGGAGGGGAGAGGAGATCTCGGAGAGCTATTATCAGCAATTTCGGAACAACAGCATCAGCATAATCGATAAAATGCAGGAGGCAATGCCGGATCTGTACCAGATCCATATTTTTGCCATGGCAGATGGTTTTCTGGAGCAGCAGCCGATCCTGTACCAGAAGGAAAAGATGAAAAACTGCGCCTGGTACCGAAGCTATCAGGGCGGAGGACAGTGGTTTTTTGACATACAGGAAAAAAATATTATCTCCGGTACAAAAAAAGAAGGTTCCCATTTGATGACTTATGTACGGGAGCTGCGGGATCAAAGCGGAGGAAGGCTTGGCGTGATCGAGGTATCCATGCGTATGGCAGACATATTTCCTGAAATCTATCGATCCGGTGACAGCAGCTGGGCCTGTTTTGTTGATGAAAATTGGAATTTATATGACTGCGGGAAGACAGCGGCAGCCTGCAAATGGCAGTCCTATCGGGGGCTGATTCTGTTCCGGGCAGGAATCCGTGACAAAAAAGAGAGTCAGCAGAGCGCGGTGATTGACCGGAAAAACGTTGCAATTGTGCTTCGGAAAGTCGATAAACTCAATGGAATGTTTGTAACATTGACCAATTTGGATGATGCAACCGGAAACATGATCAAACAGCAGCAGAGAATGCTGCTTGAATTTGCCGGCTTCGGGCTGCTTCTGATTGTGGTGGTCAATCTGATTGTGCGTGGCCTGCTGAAGGAGTTTTATGACGTCCTGGGTGAGATGCGTCAGATTGACAATGGAACAACAAAGATAAAGGTTTGTTACAGCGCAGAAGAGATGCGGGAAATGAGCTATGGTATCAACGGAATGCTGGAGAGAATTCAGAAACAGAACGAGGAAAGCATCAAAAGGGAGGCAGCGCTGAAAGATACGGCAATCCGGGCAATGCAGAACCAGATTAACGCTCATTTTATTTATAATGTTCTGGAATCCATCAAGATGATGGCTGAGATTAAGGAAGAATATACGATTTCCGATGCAGTGACAGCACTTGGCGAAATGCTGCACTACAATATGCGCTGGAATAAATTCCTGGTAACCGTTCAGGATGAGATGAATTATATTCAGAACTATGTGGAACTGATGAATCTGCGGTATGATTTCACAATAACACTGTCCGTTCAGATGCCGGAAAATTTATATCGGCAGGATATCCCGAAGATGTCTCTTCAGCCGATTGTGGAAAATGCAATTACACATGGAATTGAGGAGCTGGATGCAGACGCCGTCATTGAAATCAAAGGAATAGAGCATGAAAAGAGCTTTGAGATTGAAATCACAGATTCCGGAACAGGCATGTCAGAAAAGCAGCTTGCAATTCTGAGACGTAAACTAAGAATGCGCCTGAATTCAGATACACAGCCGAAACATGGAATCGGGCTTCGGAATGTACAGGACAGAATCCACATTCAATTTGGAACAGAGTATGGGCTGTCGGTCTATACAAAAGAGCATTGCTATACGAAGGTGAGCATTCATCTTCCCATCACGAGGGGGAAATATTCTCCGATGGATCAAGAGGGTGACGAGAAAGAGGAAGAAAAAGAAAATGAATACACTGCTGGTTGTAGAAGATGAAAAATTGATTCGACAGGGAATCGTGGCGATGATCCGGCGAAGCAGCGTGCCGGTGGAGGAGATTCTGGAGTGTCGAAACGGAGAAGAGGCATTGGAGATTTTGAGAAAACAGAGGGTGGACGTCATGTTCACTGATATCCGTATGCCCAAAATGGACGGTCTGACACTGGTCAACAAAATGGAGGAGCTGTCACAGAAACCTGTTGTTATTGTTTTAAGCGGCTATGATGAATTTTCCTATGCGGTTGAAATGATGAAGCATGGAGTTCGGGACTATATTTTAAAACCGATCAAGCGGGAGACGATAGAACAGCTTCTGGAAAATCTGGAACGAGAGCTTTCGGAGACCCGGGAAACGGAAGAAGAGGAAGAACGGTGCTTTTTAAATCAGCTCCGTTATCTGATGATGAATGCAGAAATGGCCGAAGAAAAAGAATGGATGGATATGGAAAGCAGGCTCCGGCGCCACATCGGAAACGACAGCTTCCGGATCCTGCTGACCAGCAAGGCAAATGGGGAACGGTTTTCGAAATGCAGCGGAATTCTGCTGGAAGGCGTAGAAGGAGGAGTTCTGTATCTTCTGCCGGAACCGGAGGCAGAGCGGATCATGAAAGAAAAAGATGAGAGATTTTGTCTCGGAGTGGGAAAAGAACATCGTTCTGTGATGGAAATTCCAGAGGCATACCAGGAAGCACTGCTGGCCCGGGAAATGGCATTTATACAGAAAAATCCTGTGGAAGAATATCAGAAAAAATGTTTTGAGGAAAAGCCGGAACTGGCACAGTTTCAGGAAAAATTTATTCTGCAGGTGCCAACGGACCGGGCAGATACTGTGCTGCGAAAAATGCGGAACTGGTATTTTGAGGCAGCACATCAGAGGGTTTCCCCCTATCAGCTTCTGGCAGTAACAGAAGCAATCTGTAAAGAGCTGGATCTTTTTCATCGAGTGGCGGAAAAACAGGAAAAATGTCCGCGCCCTCTGCAGTACCGTGATGCAGATCTGTTTCTGGATGCGTTTGAAAAATGGATACACGTTTACAGGGAAAGCCTGAAAAGTCAGACAGCCGGAAAAGAAAAAATGGAAGAGGCAATTTCATATATTCGGGAAAATTATGCAAAAGATCTGAATATGGCAATGGTATCTAACCATATTTGTATGAATTATTCGCTGTTTTCAGCAGCGTTTAAAGAACATACCGGTGTGAATTTTGTGAACTATCTGAAGGAGATCCGCATTGCGGAGGCAAAGCGTCTGTTGATTCAAACAGAAGATAAAATTACGGAAATTGCCAAACAGGTTGGATTTGAAAATGATAAGCATTTCATGAAATCATTTAAAACGGCATGCGGCGTATCACCGTCTGAGTTCCGAAAAGATTACAAAATGGTTTCCAACGGAAAGGGAGGACAGGATGAGTAAAGAAAAAGAAACCGGAAAAGAGAAGAGAAGAATCCGCCAGCTGGCGCGGTATTACATTCCATATAAGGGATTGTTTTTTACCGACATGTTTTTTGCAATGCTTGGAGCAGCCATTACACTGGTGATTCCACTGATTGTACGGTATATTACGAGTACGGTTGTGGAAAAGCCGCTGGAGCAGGCAACGGGTGAGATTATCCGCCTCGGTATTCTGATGATTGCTATGGTTCTGGTTGAAATGTACTGTAACTTTTATATTGCCTATTACGGCCATGTGATGGGGGCGCGGATTGAGCATGATATGCGGAACGAGATCTTCGGCCATTATCAGAAGCTTTCGTTTGCTTTTTTCGATAACCAGAAGGTCGGCCATCTGTTGTCGCGCATCACAAGCGATCTGTTCGATATCAGTGAGCTTTTACATCATGGGCCGGAGGATATTGTCATTTCGTTTATCAAACTGATCGGTGCGATGATCATCCTGTTTGTGGTAAATCCGATGCTGGCATGTGTGCCGCTTGTGGTTATTGTGGTGATGCTGCTGTTTGCGTTAGTGATGAACAGCCGCATGAAGAGTGCATTTAAGGAAAACCGCCGCAGAATTGCGGATATCAACAGTCAGATTGAGGACAGTCTTTCGGGGATCCGTGTTGTCAAATCGTTTGGAAATGAGACAGAAGAGATGCGTAAGTTCAATGCGGGAAATGACCGTTTTGTCGATTCGAAGAAGGTCAGCTACCGCTATATGGGAATTTACAATTCGGGAATGGGAGCCTTTTCGACGCTGATTACCGTTATTTCGCTGATTGTCGGCGCATTGCTGATGACAGGCGGGAAGCTTGGGGCGGCGGATCTGGTTACCTTTCTTCTGTACATCAATAACTGCACAGATCCGGTGAAAAAGCTGGTGAACTTTACGGAGCAGTTCCAGAATGGTTATTCCGGTTATGAACGTTTCCTGGAAATTATGAGCATCGCACCGGACATCCAGGACAAGCCGGATGCACTGCCACTGAAGAATGTGCAGGGAGAAGTAACCTTTGAAAACGTTTCGTTCCATTATGAGGAGTCGAAGGAGAATGTGTTAAGCAATGTGAATCTGCATGTCCCGGCCGGCGACTATGTGGCACTGGTCGGCAGCTCCGGCGCCGGAAAGACGACGCTTTGCTCGCTGATTCCGCGTTTTTACGATGTGACGGAAGGACGAATTCTGCTGGATGGAAAGGACATCCGCGATGTGAAGTTAAAGGATCTGCGCGATGAGATCGGTATTGTGCAGCAGGATGTGTACCTGTTTGCGGGAACGATCATCGACAACATCCGCTATGGCAGACCGGATGCGACCGACGAGGAGGTCATCCGCGCAGCGAAAGCGGCCAATGCACATGAATTTATCATGGAGCTGGCGGACGGCTACGACACCGATATCGGCCAGCGCGGCGTAAAACTTTCCGGTGGCCAGAAACAACGGCTTTCCATCGCCCGCGTATTCCTCAAAAACCCGCCGATCCTGATTTTCGACGAGGCAACCTCAGCGCTCGACAACGAAAGCGAAAAAGTCGTCCAGAAATCTTTGGAACTTCTGGCGAAAGACAGGACAACCTTCGTGATTGCGCACCGGCTGTCCACAATCCGGAATGCAAAGCGGATTCTGGTGCTGACGGAGAATGGAATTGCGGAGGAAGGCACACATAAGGAACTGCTCGCGAAAGGCGGGATTTATGCGCATTTGTATGAGATGCAGTTTTGATGAAAATTTCATTAGTATGACAGAAAGGCAGCGGAAGAGAAACCGCTGCCTTTTTTGACACTTTCTTATTTTCTTCATACTCTATAAAGAACAGAAAATGAAAGAGGAACATGGTATGGATTCATCCCGTATGAATCGCGGCTGCTGCGGTGCGAACAATATGCAGAACCGCCGCGCCGCTTCAAACAATATGGAACTGAAGATGGAACCAAGGAATTTCCCGCGGAAAATGCAGCATGTAGATCATATGATACCTGCAATGGCGTACGTTCCGATGCAGCGGTTTGAACAGATCTATGATCTTTCCGCTGCATTAAAAAAGGGAACCTTATTCCCGGAACTCTGTAAACCATTCTGTGGAAAGGGAGGAGGACAGTGCCTATGATGCCGCAGATGCCATCCCGCGAAAAGCTGCTCGCCTGGATTGATCAGGTCAGCTTTGCTGTTGTTGAAATGAACCTTTACCTCGACACCCACCCGGAGGATGAAGATGCACTTGCCTTTTATGAAGCAGTAGGATTCAAAACATACCGAAGATATATGGAAATGATGTTAAAAATCTGAATAGACAAGGAAAACGAAATATGGGTAGGTTTCCAGAAGACTTTATGTTTCAGTTTACGTAAACCGAATATGATAATCTGCGGGCCAAAATGTCATCGAAATCAATTTTCAGTTTTACAGAGACAATCCAATCATAAATATGATAAAATGAAAATAAATGTTGGAAAGCAAAAAGGATATATAAGACCTATGACATTAAAGAAAACAATAGAACAACATAAATACACCATATTGTTTTGTCTCATATTAGTATTTGGTTCTATATTGCGGTTGGTGCAGCTGGGGAAGGTTCCGGGCGGTTACCAGATGGACGAGGCTTATGGGGCTTTTAATGCGTATTCACTGTTTCACAGTGGGATCGATTCCACAGGACACTCCTATCCTGTGTATTTCGAGTCCTGGGGAGGCGGG
>ERZ836441.3474-NODE-3474-length-10503-cov-4.784935_pt1 | contig 10503 bp, 9 predicted proteins | sample MGYA00519686_ERZ836441 | MGnify/ENA primary metagenome ERZ836441 (study PRJEB31850, sample SAMEA3708800) | human gut metagenome | biome: human gut; feature: human-associated habitat; material: faeces | place: China | collected 2014 ... | reverse complement strand
CCACTTGGTGTATGTATAATTATCTGCGTTTTATTGGCTTCCTCGAAAGTATCTTTAATAATTCCGATTCAAGTATTTGCTTACTCTTTGGCGGTCTGATTTTAATGTGCATAGTATCACCTCCTATAAAATGGTATGAATTAAATTCAATGTTATATGTGCCGGTGTGCCGAAAAAACTTGAAAAATTTTTAAAATATGCTATAATATAAATATATTAAAAAAACTTTTGTGAAAAATTTCGGCACAGCGGCACAAATGTTACTTTGTAAAAGCTAAACCTTCATAAGCAGCAATCGGATTTTTAGAACCGTTAATTCGTTTACGTTCTAACTTGACCTGTGAATAGTTCAACGTGATATAGTTCAGTATGTCATGCGACTTAACATTTAGATTCCTTTTGTATGCGAATTCCTCATAACGCTTTTGCACTTCTACTCTTGATATAAGTGAATCTTCATTAAATTCAAGATATTTTTCAAAAAACACCTGCTCCGGGCAATAACGTGATTTATACAATAACAAAACATCTTTCGACTCTTTAGTCAGGCTAAATACAAAGTTGTTTTCAACTAATCGTTTTAAACCTTTGATTGCCCACGTTAAAATATAATCACGCTCTTTGAAAAGGTCCTCAGCAAGGCTTAAATTTCTTTGCCCTTCCGGAATTGATTTTGTGAACGGAACAATAATAAGTCGTTCAAAAAATGCTGCAGCATTGTTGGCATCAAGTCGATTAAGAGGTACAAATTGATTTGTTCCGAATGCAAGCTTGCAATAACATGGCTGACTGGTTGGGTTTTTGTACAATTCCTTGGTTTCAATCACATCCAAACTTGATACAACACTCTTAAAAACTCCGATATCCTTAATAGGTGCTTGCGGTAAATCTGATGCGATATTCACTGTTGCGTCCTTTAATTGTGCAACATGGCATGAATCTGATAATTGTTGTAAAGCGACATTGCTCACATTTTCCTTTCCAATAATTTTACCGATTACATTTAGAAGTACAGATTTTCCTGAATTCGGTACACCATAGAAGATAAATGCCTTTTTCGCCCAAACATATGTTGAAAGTAGGTAGCCGATCACTTCCTGCAGAAATTGAATGCTATCTTTATTACCTGCCGTAATATCTTTCAAAAATCGCTTGAATACTTTGCCTTTGGCGTTTTTATCATATTTTGCTTGAATGTATGATGTAAATCCAAACTGCGGAGAGTGTTTTTCAAGCTCACCCGTTTCCAAATTGTAGACACCGTTCTCACAATTAATCAGCGGCAAATCTATCTTTTGCGTCAAATCCCTTTGAATATCAGGATTCAACAGCAGATGTTTGTAGGCTTTATTTACATTATCAGCCGAAACAACAAGCCTTTCGTCATTAGAAAATTGATTCATCAGATCACGCTTAACATATGATGCTACACGTTTTACAAAGCACCCATGTGCCTTGTCGTAGTAGTATACTTCATCTTGATAGCTTGCAATAAAATTACTTGCGCTAAATAGTTCACTTATAATTGATGAAACATTCGGACTGGCACTCTTTAAAGCCTCCTCTTTCAGTCTCTCAACCTTGCGTGCAATTTGCTTAATTTTCCTACGTTTTAATGAATGGTCCTTAAAGCGTTTGGAGCTTTTGTGTTTAGTTTTTGACTTCTCGGAATGTGATTTTTCCGTTTCACTAAAATCACCAACCATTTCAAACCACTGTTTAGTGGATTCTGAAATTTCATCCTGCTGATTCGACTTGACATCCTCTCTGATTGCCCCGGATGACTTTATGATGATTCTGCCGTCAGCGTCACGTTGTAATCCGTCAGACTTGTCGCTCTTCTTAATTGCACAGTCTGCCAAATTTGTTACAGTTTTTGATTCAACATTGTCAATGTTTGAATTGCTTTTCTCTGTTGTACAAATTTCTTTGGACGACGCTTTAATAACAAATCGTCCATGAGAATCTGTAGGGATTTCCGAATTAAATTTGTTTTGGTTTTTCATAGTATATCTTTCCTCTCTTCTAATTTTTATTGTTCATTGTTTATTGAAAAGCTTTTCTCTGTGATTAATTATACACCACATTAGAAATCTGTACATTGAGCAAATTCATCCATCGTTTTTGGAAAGCCCATTAAATGACAATAAAAAAGTATATATGCAAAATACTATTTGCCTATATACTTTACAATCAAAATCTTATAATTCAATCTAATTCTTCTATAGCATCCTTTAATAATTGATCACTATTTCTGAATGATTTATTCTTTAAATCTTTAACCTCATCTAAGACATTTAAAATTTCTTCTATTTCATCATCACTTTTTTCTTGATTACTTTCTTGTTTTAATATTTTCTTAAATTCACTTTTTCTTTGCTGTATTAACCAATTATCCAATTCTTCTTTCAGTTCTTTCTTTTTCTTTTCATCAGCCAATCTATGATTGTTTAACATAGCATTTATTTGCTTTTGAAATGTTTTATATTTTTCACCCGAAAACACTTTCGATATTGCCTGTTCTTCAATATACTTATAGTAGATAAGTTCTGTATAATTTGACGGAAGTTCCAATTCAAATAAAGCGTCAATAATTTCATCATTTCTTAACTCTTCCATTTTCTCCAACACATCATCGGCAAAATCAATCCATTCTCTGAATTTGTTATATACAAACTTTAACCATGTCAACCTGTCTTCTGCGCTAAGCATTTTTTCTGCATACATATTTGAATCCTCTTTTTTACACAAAGCAGAATATTCCGAAAACTCTGTATAATTATTATCGGCAGATATGTATTTCAATTTACAACATTTGTTTTGTGAATCCCAATTTCCGCTACACCCTATACATTCAGTATCTTTTTTATTAGAAATAAATTGTTTTTTCAAATCCTTTAAACGTTTTTGGCAATAACATACACGAGGTTCTCTTATTCCTTTAAATATTACATCTAAAACTTCTTTCATCTTATCAAAATACTTATTTTGATACACTGCATAGTATCTTGTCTTTTTATATATTTTAGATCTCAATTTATTATAGTCATCACTGTCTACATATGGCTCTATAAACTTACAAAAATCATCAACAGATTTTACTATATAATTTGCATCCAAATCTCTTAAATAATTAACACGCATTTTCTTAAATTCTTTAGATGTAAATTCGCTCAATATTTGGGTTATATATTTTTGATGTTTACAATAAAAAGAATATTCATTTTTAATTTTAAATATATCAGAATCCTCATCTATACCAAAAGCTTGTAATATTACATGAAAAGCCTTTCTTTGCTTTCTATATTGATTATCTTTATCACATAGCAAAGAGTTTTTAAATAATTCGTATTGACCGTCATTTGATATTGCATCAAGAATACTATCCATCATTTTATTAAAGTTCAATCTCTTTAAATTTTCTGTTTCTTTCACAGTTGACATTTTTTACTCTCCATTCTTAATATTATTATAAACTCGTTACATAACCCCAACAGCTTTTAATTCTGATTCGTTTCAGTTTACCGTCTTTCATAAAACCTACTAATATTCTTGTTGCGGTAGCAGATGAGACGTCCAGCAATTTTTGAACATCACTATTCAAAATATACTCATGTGTTTCGAGGTAATCATTAATTTTATTCCACCTCAAATCACTTTTTGATGATATATTTTTCGGCTTATCATTTATGCTTTCCTGCAATGCTTGTTTGATAACAGACAACATAAATTCAATAAATACCGTTGATTTACCATTATTGTTTGAAATGTTGATAGCATTGTAATATTCACTCTGATTATCATGAATTATAAATTCTATCGGCAACCATGCAAATATAGGATTCCATTTTGAAAGCAACAACGTATGCCACAATCTTCCCATACGACCATTGCCGTCTGCAAACGGATGTATAAGTTCAAATTCATAATGAAATACGCAGCTTTTAATCAGTAAATGAATTTCACTTTTTTCCGTCCATTCAAGTAATTCTTGAACAAGCTTAGGTACATATTGTGGCAAAGTTCCGAAATGAAGTATATTACCCTCACTGTCAGCCACTCCGACAGGACGTGAACGAAATTCTCCCGCCTCATTAAGAAGTCCTCGTTCCATGACACTATGAGCTTTTAAAATGTCATCTATTGAGTACGGATTCAACTTATCCATATTATCATAAATTTCATAAGCATTCTGCACTTCTGCAATATCCTTTGGCGGTGCAATAACACGTTTGCCCGATAAAACAGCAGTGACTTGTTCTAAGTCAAGCGTATTTTGTTCTATCGCAAGTGATGAATATATCGTTTGTATTCTGTTCGTTCGTCGCAGTGTAGGATTCATTGATATTTTATCTGTAACGCTCACTCTGCCTACAAGCTCCGCAATCTCTATTACATCTGCCATGATACGTTCGTTTATTTCAAACGGCGGTTGTTTGTTTGTCAACGCTCTCACCTCTCGATTTGATTATATCATTCCATCAATCAAAAATCAAGCCATCAATCATTTAGTTGATTAATGACTTGATTAATAACCATATATAAAACCATCGTTTTTGAAACATTTTGAAATTGTATCATAAACCCACTTCAAAACCTTTAATTCCGTATCAAAACTCATCTCAAAATCAATATCTCAAAAACCTACCTTTATGAAAATATCATACCCATTTTTACTTTTTTAAATGCCGGTATAAAGTAGCACGTTTCACTCCGGTAAGTTCTTCGATTTCAGACATGGTATATTCCTTTGTATCGTACAGTCGTTTTGCCTTGTCAATCAATTCACTGCTTATCGGTGGTCTGCCGCCTTTTCGCCCTCTCGCACGAGCGGCGGAAAGTCCTTCTTGTGTTCTGTCTGCAATACAGTCACGTTCAAACTGACTTATAGCACTTATTAATGTAAACAATAGCTTACCGGTTGCTGTGGTTGTGTCTATGTTTTCTTTAAGCGAAACAAGATTGACTTTTTTCTTATTAAATAACTCCATGAGTTCAATCAAATCTTTCGTCGAACGACCTAACCTTGAAAGTGATTCTATTACAACAGTATCTCCCTCTGATAATCTGTCGAGCATTTTCTCAAGCTCCGGACGATTACGTTTCGTTCCGGTCATCTTCTCACTGTATATCTGATTAACACCATACTCCGATAACATATCAATCTGTCTGTCAAGCACCTGCTCCTCCGTAGATACTCTCGCATATCCAAATTTGTAATTCTTCATAACTTCGCCTCCAATAAAAAAAATCCCTGTCAAGTGTATCTTGACAGGGAAAATTATTTAATTTTAAGATAATCATAATATTTTTTTACAATACTGACTTCAGACCATTCCACATTTCGCATAACATCCAGATCATATATTTTCGCCTCTTTTATAGAAGCCATAATAGGTGATTGAGTTGCTATTATAAACTGTACTCCGTGCAAATATGCAAAATTTTCAATTTGCTTTATCAGTTCAATCTCGTTATCAATGGATAATCCTAATTCCGGCGCATCTAAAATGCACAAGTTAAAATCTCCATAATCATGTTTATACTTCAATATCCCTTCAAATGTTGATATTTCTTCTGAATCATAATATTTCCCATATACTGTTTTTTCAAGCAAATCATCACTTCTTTCAATAAGTGTACTGATTGGCAACAATGGTTGTTCGTTTTCATCAGAATCAAATACAGCATGTATTTGACCTGTATTAAATACCTTTTCCATATCACTCCATTCATTATATTCTTCATCGCTTGAGCTAGATGTTATATGATTAGACAAAAAATCCCAATACCATTGAATATGTTGTTCATATCCATTAATTAATCTATTATATTCCATTTTATATTCTTTGCTATCCTCATCATATGGAATCGGATTTTTTTCTAAAAATTTTTTAAAGTTATTACTTTCAAAATTATCGTCAAAATACTCATTAAATAGATTTTGAAAAATAAAATTAAGTAACATAGTTTTGCCACTGGCATTACTGCCACAAAATACTGTAATCGGAGCAAATTCTATATCACCTATAAATTTACCTGCTATTTTTACATTCGCACTAAATAATCTTAAATATCGCATTCTTTCTTCCTCAATAACTCATACAATTCTTCTATAAAAGTTTCTCTGCTAATTTCAAGTGCATAATTAACATAACCTCGTAATTGTTCAAGAGTCTTACCTGTAAATCTGTTGTAATCGTCAATGCCATACTTTTTGATGTAATACAATTCTTGACGTAATTCATGTCGCTTTTCTTTTGTCAATCGGCAATTTTGATTGACTAATACACCCAAAACAACCTGTCTTTGATAATTTCTCATTATTTTTAATTTGCTATAATTCAATTTAAACCCGTAATAATCTCTTAAAGCCCATACCACATAAGACCTTAATGCTTTAATATCAAAATTACCGGAGAAAATCAAATCATCGGCATATCGGCTGTATTCTATGTTGTGTTTTTCGCAATAATTATATAATCGACGATCAAGAATTCTACATACAAAATTAGATATAATAGGTGATGTAACCGCACCTTGCGGCAGATGCCCGTTTAATGTACATATATCTGCTATAATTTCCGCAGTTCTTCTATTCATTCTAAAAGCATATAAAAATGAATCTACTATCAATTCATATGTAACAGAATCAAAAAAGTTTTTTACATCCATCTTCACAACAATATTCTGTCCTACATGTTTTTCTATACATTGATGCATGCTTATATTTGGCATATAAGCATATGCACACTTATGAATGAGGTAACTCTTAGGATAAAAAATTTCCTTATAGAAAATTTTCTGTAATTGTTTTAATTCCGATAATGGTTGTGCTATATGACGTTTTCTGCCATTCTTTTTTGGAATATCAAAAATTTGATAAAATTTCTCTTTATTTTTCGAAATCCTATCAATTTCATCGTGGTAATATTCTACTATGTCATCATAAATTATTTCCATACAAACCTCTATAAACATATACATAAAATCTGATTGATACCTTATATCCGAAGAAATTTGCTTGATTTTATGAATCGTATTTTGATAAATATAATTTATTGGGATACGATGAGTGAAATCTGCAAAGTTCTTTTTCTGCTCATCAATTCTATTAGACAGGACGACTCATCCGTCAGCTGCACCGTAGCATAATGCAATACTATCAATCATTTTTATGTATATATTTTACCAATTATAAATATCGTTCCAAACTATAATGAAATTTGTGATTGGGGCATGAATTAATTCCATTTTTTCTGGCATGTTTTTTTACACACAAAGCTAATGTTTTAATTGCTTCATTGTCAACTTCCATAGTTTCGGGCGAATTTCTATATCCTTTTGAGGTAACGAAACCGGTTCCTCCGTCCCAATATTCACATGTCGCACATATTTTTGAGTTGCTCTTTCCCAATTTTATTATTCTACCCATAATAATCAACCTCTTTTATAAGCACATTTTTCTATAATTTCGTCTTTTATACTGTTATACAATTGTTTATCGTCGAAAAGATTGAAATATATGTCACTCCTCATATCAGCTATCATTTTAAGAAAATCTTTTTTTACTGTTGCAACACCAATACCTAATGCTTTTATCATTTTTAAAGTTCCCAAAAGGCTGGTATCATCTCCATCAGCCTCTTCCAACAAGTGGACTGCTCTAACTTTCTTTTCAAAATATTCATCCGTATAAGTTTCTCCAATCTCCTCTATTTTTGACCCTACAATGTCTAAACATATATCTACTAATGTTTCTTCATCCATCAAATCAATACTTTTAGCTATTTGAGAATAACTGTTATATATCTTTTTCATAGGCTCTAAATGTTTTGGAATTATATTTTCAGAATTCTTTTTAACATCATTGATATACTTATCAGTAACATCATCCATATTGCTAAATATATCATCCATTTCCGAATCATCATTATTTATAACGGATTTACCAAACATTTTACCTAGACCGATAATACTAAAGTTATCATTTATAAAATTTGCAAAATAAGATATAATTTGACAAACTGCATATTCTACTTGTGAAACAACATCTTCTGCTACCTTATCTGCCATGATTGAAATAACATCTTGCCATAACAAATTAAATACACCGTCAATAACTTTTTCTCGTCCGCTTTTCTTTATAGTAGTACCACCTCTTTTGGTTTTATCTATACTTGTGATTCTATATATACAAAGTGTTTTTGAAATTTTTTCCTTTAAACACCTCTCACGTTCTTCTAACTTATCATCATCCATATTATCACAATGTGTCAATATTACATGTATCGGTTGGTCAGCGGCTTTTTGTAATTCTTTTAGAGTTTTTTCTTCGTAACTTTCAATTTTCTTTTGAGCGGATATACAATAAAATATAGTATGGTATCTTTCTGTAAAATCAAGCCGACTTTTTTCTTCTAATTCTTTTACAATCTGTTGGGTCCAATTATCAGCGTCTTTAACCTCAAGTCCCTTTGAATCATATAATTCAATAGATGTATCCGGCCATTCATTCAAAACGTATTTTGTTAATTCTTGTGTACAAGGTCTGCCTGCACCTGCCGCAGCAACGTCTTTACCCAAGAAATAATTAATAAATGAAGATTTTCCTACGCCTGTCTTTCCTAACAATAATATTCTTACTACATTCGCCATTTATCTTCACTCTCCCATATTATCCTTATTTTTTAAATAGCTCTCAAACATTGTTTTAACAATATCAAAATCAAAAAGCTTATACCAATTTACTTCTTTACCATTCATAATATCTTTGCAAGCATTATAGCATATTGTAGATGTTGCATAACCCAAAGCCGATGTAATAGTACTCGCAACAGTTGCATTTATTGCACCTCCAATGATTGTTCCCGCCGCAGGTATGAGCTTTAATAGTCCACCTGCAATAGATTTACCTAAATTGCTTATCACAAGACTGGCAACAACCTCTTTAGATATATGTGCAAATTCATAAATTCCGTATACATTTATAATCGCTACTGTCATTGCAAGTTGGTCCGGAACCAATAATGCTGCATCAGCAAATGGAATAGGGGTTGCACCTATTACTGCTGCTGCCGCTGCGGCGGCTATAATTATCTTTTTTGCCTCTGCTTTCTTTAATTCCAAATTATTCATTTGAGATGCTATATAGTTTGCTCTTAAATCATCAGAATCTAATGATTTTACAGACCATTCATTTAATTTATTCAAATCCAACGGTAATTCAGGAAGATTTGATACTTCAAATGTCTGTAAACCCTCAATATTCATTCCGTCGATTATTTGTTTAAATTCTTTGCCTGTTGTGCCATCTTCGTCATCTTCGTCGCATTTTGTGAACACTACTGCCAATCTGCCCCTTGTGCTGTCAAACTTACATAGAGCTTTTATAAGTTCCTCATCCAGAGGTTCTACTCTCTCCTCAGAAACCGGAATACAGTACCATATAATATGAACTTTTTGTCCTTGCTTTTCTATTTCTTTTATATAGTCCTCGACTTTTTTCACAAAGCTTTTCATTGCTTCATCCGAAGTATTTGCATCGTCGTTTATTTCATAACCTTTACTGTCAATAAGATTTACTCTTACATCATTATCTTTTCCTTCATATAAGGTAAATTCTTGCGTTTCAGGTGTAAGGTCGGATACTTTGGCAATAGGCTTGCCAAAAATAGCATTAATAAGCGAACTTTTACCGACGCCTGTTCTTCCCAAAATCATAATATTAGGAAATATTTCGTGCTTTTCTTGATATTTGCTCCATTGTTCTTCAAATTCTTGTCTAAAATCCATTTCATTCTTCATATTGTACCTCCATTAATTCATTGAAAAAAAGTATAGGTTTTGCAAAAGAAATGAAATGGAATAATCGTCCAAAAACTATGACGATTATTGACAAAAACCGTCAAATATGCTATGATTGTTTTATAAAAATGCAACAAATTTTTACTGATTGCAAAACCTATACATTTTGCAAAAAATCATGGTCATTTGCAAATCTGTAAAATGCCCAAATAGAGATACCGCATTTATCAGCCGCAGCTTGGGCTGATATTTTTTTGTCTTTCCACAATTCATACATTTCATCGAAATTATCCGGTTTCGGAATTGGCGGTCTGCCGAATTTTACACCTCTCTTTTTCGCGGCGGCAATGCCTTCGGCTTGTCTTTGACGTATATTCATTCTCTCATTTTCCGCCACGAACGACAGCAGCTGCAACACCAAGTCGGCTATAAATGTACCGAGCAAGTCCTTACTTCGAGTTGTATCAAGCAATGGCATATCAAGAACCACAATATCCGTATTTCTTTTTTGCGTTATGATTCGCCACTCCTCTTGAATTTCTCTGTAATTTCTGCCAAGTCGGTCTATACTTTTCACTACAAGCACATCCCCCTTTTTCAGTCGTTTCAACATTTTCATATACGACGGTCGGTGAAAATCTTTACCGCTCTGCTTATCTATGTAAATACGCTTTTCCTCCACTCCATACTTAATCA
>ERZ836441.3473-NODE-3473-length-10508-cov-2.812685_pt1 | contig 10508 bp, 10 predicted proteins | sample MGYA00519686_ERZ836441 | MGnify/ENA primary metagenome ERZ836441 (study PRJEB31850, sample SAMEA3708800) | human gut metagenome | biome: human gut; feature: human-associated habitat; material: faeces | place: China | collected 2014 ... | reverse complement strand
TAGTCGCTGAATTCTTCGGCATCTATAGAATATTCGCCTGTGGCAGGGTCGGGAAGCCCCGCGTTCGGCATTACGATAACGGGTATCTTCGACTTTTCGCAGAGCGTTTTGATTATAGGCATAAGCTCCTTCGGACCGAGAGAGCAGTTCACGCCGACGGCACTTACACCAAGTCCCTCGCACAGCAGTATTTCCGCCTCGGCGGGACAGCCTGTAAAGGTACGTCCGTTTTCCTCGAAGGTCATACTGCATATTATCGGAAGGTCACAGTTTTCCTTTGCGGCAAGTATAGCGGCTTTAAGCTCGTATAAGTCGGTCATCGTTTCGAACAGAACAACGTCCGCACCTGCCTTATAGCCTGCAACTATCTCCTCCTTGAATATGTCGTAAGCCTCTTCAAACTTAAGGCTTCCCGTAGGCTCAAGGAGCTGTCCTATAGGACCTATGTCAAGAGCGCAGAAAACGTCTTTACCGCTTTCCTTTATCGCTTCTTTGCAGTTTATTATTCCTGCGGTGATAATTTCATCTACGCTTTTACCGCTGTGGCTTAGCTTGTAGGAATTTGCGCCGAATGTATTTGCGGAAATTATATCCGCGCCTGCGTCTATATAACTGCGGTGTATTTCTTTGAGCAGATCCTTTGCGGTAAGGTTTAAAAGCTCGGGAGTTTCGCCCGTCTTAAGTCCCTTAGCCTGCAGCTGAGTACCCATAGCACCGTCGAAAATCAGCAGTCCTCTTTGTTCAAGTAATGTTTTAATTTCCACAGTGACCTCCGCTTTTTCTGAATTTGCATCTGTCCTTCATATTACAGCTTTCACAGCCTCTTGTACTTCTGTCAACTTCGCCCTCTGATAGCCCTATAAATGCCGTTACTGATTTTGTAGGCACCATCATATTGCTGTTCATTACGGTAAGACCTATTCTTTTCTGAGCCTGCAGAAGCGTCAGTAAATCAAACTGTATATCAAGGGGCAGATCACCGTAGCCGGGAGAATATCTCCATGTACGGCTGTTCGAGTGTACTTTTTCGAATATCTCTGTTTCAGCCCTGTTGCAGACCTGCTCTATTGCCGCACCTGCAAGGCTGTCAACGATAACTGCGCTTGCCATATCAGAAACCTGCAGATGTCTTAAAAGCACGTCTACTCCTTGTCCGAGCGTGGCACACATAAGTACTATCCTGTCGCAGTTCTTTAAATGAGCGGCGGCTGAATTGCCTTTAAGTATTATATTGCTGTCCGAAATTCTGACACCATCGTCCGTAAAACTTATCGGGTATACGGCATAGAGGTATTTCGGGCTTGCGGCTTTCAGAAGCTGTTTCTCGCAGGAATCAAGCATTGCGAGCATCTGCTCGTTATCCGTGCCGTCCTTACAGCCGAGATAACGCAGAGCCTCGTTTCTGTCTATCGGCTGAAGTATCATAACAGATCCTTGATCCCGTTGTAGATGCGTGATGCGACAGCGGGGTTATTCATAGCGTAAAGGTGTATGCCCTGCACATCGTTTGAAATAAGGTCTACTATCTGGTCGATGGCATAGGCTATTCCTGCGCTCTTAAGCGCCTCGGGGTCGTTCTCATACTTCTGCATCATCTTTACGAATTTTGAGGGCAGACTTGCGCCGCAGAGCGTTACCATACGCTCAATCTGCTTTTTGTTTGTAACGGGCATAATTCCTGCGGCGATAGGCACGTCTATGCCTGCGGCTCTTGCACGCTTTTCAAAATCATAATAGCAGGAATTGTCGAAGAAAAGCTGTGAAACAAGGTGAGATGCACCTGCGTCAACCTTTATCTTCAGGTTCTTTATATCTTCCTCGGCGCTTTCTGCGTCAACGTGGGTTTCGGGGTAGCACGCACCTGCAATATCGAAATTTCCCTTTGACGCTATATATGCCGTAAGGTCGCTTGCGTGGGGGAAATCGTTCTTCGGTTCTTCATCGGGCTTGTTGTCGCCTCTTAAGGCAAGAATGTTCTCTATTCCGTTTGCGGCGAAATCGTCAAGCATAAAATCAACATCGTCACGGGTGCTGTTTATGCAGGTAAGGTGCGCCATTGCTTCGATACCGTATTTTTTCTTTATATGCGACGCTATCTCGCAGGTGGAGCGGTTTGCACGGTTTCCGCCTGCGCCGTAGGTCACGCTGATATATGCGGGATTTATTGCCGCAAGTCCCTCGATGGCATCATACACCGTTTCAATGGGGAAATTCTTGTTGGGAGGGAAAACCTCCAGCGAGAACACCGTCCTGCCGGGTGTGTATAAGTTTTTAATTTTCATCTTTTTGTTCCTTTATGTCACTCGTTGTCTTTTGCGAATGTTTATCTTACCGTACTGCCGTTGGGTGTATCTTTATCAAGGAATACGACCTGTACTTTTTCTCCTGCGTCACAGGCAAGAAGCATACCGTTGCTTTCTTCGCCGCAGAGCTTTGCGGGGGCAAGATTTGCAACGAATATGATTTTCTTTCCGATAAGCTCCTCGGGAGTGTAGTATTCGGCAATGCCCGATACTATCTGTCTGCCGCCTCTTGCATCGTCCACCTGAATTTTAAGCAGCTTCTTTGACTTCTTTATCTTTTCGCAGGCTGTAATCTCGCCTGTTCTGAGCTTGACCTTTGCAAAGTCATCTATAGAGATTATTCCTGCCTTGTCAAGATCCTCGTCCTCCTTGATTACGGTCTTGGGCTTCATAAGGCGTTCAAGCTCTGTAATCTCGCTCTTTATGTCGATTCTGGGGAAGAGAACTCTGCCCTTCTTTACCGTAACGTCTGCACGCAGAACGCCGAATGTGCCGAGCTTGTCGAAAGCGGTATCTTCTGCACCTGCGCCTATCTGCTCCCATACCTCAGGCATTGTTGCAGGCATAAAGGGGCTGAGCAGTGCAGAGCAGATACGAATAGTTTCAAGCAGGTTATAGAGTACGGTCGCAAGACGGGCGTTGTTGCTTTCGTCCTTTGCAAGTACCCACGGTGCTGTTTCGTCGATATACTTGTTGGCACGGGAGATTACCTTGAATATTTCCTCAAGCGCCTTTGAGTGCTGAGCCTGCTCGATAAGGGGAGTAACCGTATCGCACAGTGACTGAGCCATACCGATAAGCTGACTGTCAAGCTCGTCGGATACTCTGTCTGTGGGCAGTGTTCCGCCGAAATACTTGTCAGCCATTGCTACTGTTCTTGAAACAAGGTTTCCGAGATCGTTTGCAAGGTCTGCGTTTATTCTTGTGAGCATAAGCTCATTTGTGAAGTTGCAGTCACTGCCGTAGGGCATATCACGCAGTATCTGATAACGTACAGCGTCAACGCCGTAACGCTCGCAAAGTACAAACGGGTCTACAACGTTGCCCTTTGATTTGCTCATCTTGTCGCCGTTGAAATTTATCCAGCCGTGACCGTAAAGGTGCTTGGGCAGGGGCAGATCGAGCATCATAAGGATTATAGGCAATCTCCTCACAGGGGATGGTCTGGAGTGGAAACGTACAATTTCCTTAGCGGTCATGTGCATATCTGCGGGCCAGTATTTTTCAAAATCATTGTACTTTTCGTTGCCGTAGCCGAGCGCACTGATATAGTTTGAAAGTGCGTCTACCCATACATAAACAACGTGCTTGCTGTCAAAATCAACGGGTATGCCCCAGGTAAAGCTGGTTCTTGATACGCACAGATCCTCAAGGCCCGGCTTTATGAAGTTGTTTACCATTTCGTTTACACGGCTCTTAGGCTGTAAATAGTCGGTTTCGGTAAGGAACTTTTCAATCTTGTCGGCAAAATCGGAAAGGCGGAGGAAGTATGCTTCTTCGTTTGCTTCTTTTACCTCACGTCCGCAGTCGGGACACTTTCCGTCTACAAGCTGGCTCTCTGTCCAGAAGCTCTCGCACGGTGTGCAGTATTTTCCCTTGTAGGTGCCTTTATAGATGTAGCCCTTTTCGTACAGCTTCTTAAATATCTTCTGTACGGTTTCTATATGATAGTCGTCCGTTGTTCTGATGAAACGGTCATAGCTTATGTGCATTGTTTCCCAAAGACGCTTGAAGTTGGCCACTATCTCGTCAACGTATTCCTTGGGGGTAACACCCTTTTCGGCGGCTTTAAGCTCTATCTTCTGACCGTGCTCGTCCGTGCCTGTAAGGAACATTACGTCATAGCCCTGCATTCTCTTGAAGCGTGCTATCGTGTCACACGCAACCGTTGTGTAACAGTGACCTATGTGGGGATTACCGGAGGGGTAATATATCGGTGTGGTTAAATAATATGTCTTGTTCATTCTATTTTCTCCTTGTTTTTAAGTGATATTCTGTCCGTGTTTTTTTACATTCGTGCAGTACCGCACATTCGGCACATATTGCACATTCGTGCATACACACCGTTCTTTGCGTTTTTAATTTTCAGGATCATAAGAATCAGTCCTTCCGAATGTAATTTATATGTTTATTATGGTACAGGTCATAAGTCCCTGATGTCCATACATAGATTTTAGTATACCACTATTTAGTCGGTTTTGCAATAACGCAAAAATTTTTGATGTAATTTTTACATTTTGTCTAAAAAACCCTTGATTTTTTTCGGTTTTTCTAGTAAAATATATTTGGTGTATTATTTTCGGCCGTTTTATGCCTTTTTCCGAGACTTTTCACAGGCTGATTCAAAGATACAATTATAAGAGTAATTTCCGCATACAAGGCAGTTACAGGGTTATAGCCTTCGGCGGACACAGGAGCAAACCATTTTTAAGATAAAAGAGGTAAGAAAATGTCAAACAGATTATTTCAGGGCGTAGTTCATCAGATGAGAGATACTATCGGTCGTGTTATCGGTGTTATCGATGAAAACAGTACGATAGTCGCTTGCAGTGAGCTTTCCAGGATAGGAACAAACAGCGACTTCTTTACAATTGAGCTTGGTGACTCACATGATGTGTTCATCCGTGACGGCTATACATACAAGCCCTTCGGCGTTCATGTAAAGCCCGATTATGCGGTATTCATCGAAGGTACGGACGATCAGGCGGCAAAGTATGCGTCTATCCTTGCTATCTCACTGTCAAGCATCAAGCAGTACTATGACGAGAAATATGACAGAAACAACTTCGTGAAGAATATTATCCTTGATAACGTTCTTCCCGGCGATATAACGCTCAAGGCAAGAGAGCTTCACTTCAATGCGGATATAAGCCGTGTTGTATTCCTTATAAGTATCGTTTCCGCAAACGAGGTTTCGGCTTATGACGTAATACAGAACCTGTTCCCCGATAAGAACAAGGACTTCGTGTTCAATATCACAGAAACCGAAATCGTTCTTGTTAAGGAAATAAAGGCAGGCATAGACAACAAGGACCTCGAAAAACTCGCACGTTCCATATCGGATACGCTTTCGGGCGAGTTCTTCACAAAGGTAAACGTAGGTATCGGTACTCCCGTTACAGGCATAAAGGATCTTGCCCGTTCCTTCAAGGAAGCACAGATAGCTATTGAGGTAGGTAAGGTGTTCGATACGGACAAGACTATCGTAAGCTACGATAACCTCGGTATCGCCCGTCTTATTTATCACCTGCCCACGACCCTGTGTGAAACATTCCTGAAGGAAGTTTTCAAGAAGGGCTCAATAGAGTCGCTTGACCACGAAACGTTATTCACGATACAGAGATTCTTCGAGAATAACCTCAACGTTTCCGAAACGTCAAGAAAGCTCTTTGTACACAGAAATACACTGGTTTACAGACTGGATAAGATAAAGAAACTCACAGGTCTTGATTTAAGAGAGTTCGATCACGCTATCATCTTCAAGATCGCTCTTATGGTCAAGAAATACCTTGCCGCAGATCCCGTCAAATTCTAAGGCGGCGGCAGTGCCGCAGACAATTCCGACCTTTTGAAACGTTACATTTATGTGTAACACGGTGAAACGGTCGGGAATAAACGTTGGCAAAAGCACTATGCTTAAAGTGCCGCAGACAATTCCGACCTTTTGAAACGTTATTTATATTCGTAACGCAGTTAAACGGTCGGGAAATAATGTCAAATTTAATAATACCGGACTATTCAGACAGATACTTGATTGTGCTTGTCTGAATATTTGGTGTAAGAGTGTCATTGCAAAGCTGCGGATTATCGGCAATATCGGCCGTATATGAGGAGAGAAAAGTTGAATTACTCCACCATACTTTTGATCGTTGAAAAATAAGTGTTTGAAAAGTATTGTGGGTGCAGAAGGGGATAGCATTGTGATTCCCCCGGTTACGCCATAACCGGACTGCATCGCTGTGTGCCGTTATTGCACGGCAGGTATCAGGAAGGAATGGTAAAATGGTTGAATTAAAGAACGTTGACGTTCATTTCAAGGACGGAGGCGGAGTTGACGCTCTTAACGGTGTCAATCTCAGAATAGAGGACGGCGAGTTTGTATTTATAGTCGGTGACAGCGGTGCCGGAAAATCGACATTGCTCAAACTGCTGACAAGAGAGATAGCGCCGACATCGGGCAGGGTATTCGTAAACGGATATAATCTTGCCAAGATAAAGAATAAGAAGATCCCGTATTTCAGACGTTCCATAGGAATGATATTTCAGGATTTCCGTCTGATACCGGATCTGAATGTTTATGACAATGTGGCTTTTGTACTGCGTGTTACAAACAAATCCAAAAAGACGATAAGACACAGGGTGCCTTATGTTCTGAATCTGGTCAAGCTGGCAGACAGGGCAAAATCCTATCCTGAGAAGCTGTCGGGCGGTGAAAAGCAGAGAGTTGCGATAGCCAGAGCCTTTGCGAGCGATCCTAAGCTGATTATAGCAGATGAGCCTACGGCAAACATCGACCCCGCTTTATCCTATGATATAGTAAAGCTGCTCAAGGAAATCAACAAGTGCGGTACTACCGTAATAATGGTTACTCACGAGCATAGCCTTGTCGAATATTTCGGCGGAAGAATCGTCAGCCTGAAAAACGGCGAAGTTATTTTCGACGAATATGTGGAAGGTGAGGCGCAGGATGAATAATTTAAGCTATTTGATAAAGCAGGGCATAAGATCGGTATGGAAGAACCGCTTCATGTCATTTGCCAGCCTCTGCATTATGACTGTCAGCCTTATTCTGGTCGGAATGTCGGCTATAGTGATGCTTGATTGCGGAATAATACTCGACAACGTTTCGGATAAGAACGAGATAAGCGTTTATCTTAATGATGACGCAGATATAAAGCATATAGGCGAGGTGCTTAAAAGCAACACGCTGACGGAAAAGGTGGATTTCGTTTCCGCCGAAGAAGGACTTAAGAAGATGAGCGAGCAGTACAGCGAGCAGAAGGAGCTGTTCCAGAATCTTCCGTATAATCCCGTTCCTGCGACCTATATGGTAACTATAAACGACCTTGATAAGATAAGCACTGCCGTTCAGCAGTTCAAGGCGATAGACGGCGTTTACAAGGTGAATGCGCCCATGGATTTCGCCGGATTTATAAAGGATCTGAGAACGACGTTTACGATTATCGGAATAGTGCTTATAGTGGCACTCGGTACGGTAAGTGTTATAATAATCTCGAATACAACAAGGCTCAGCGTTTTCTCAAGACGCAAGGAAATAGCGATAATGAGAATAGTCGGAGCGACAAATTCCTTTATAAAGACACCGTTTTTTGTGGAGGGATTGTTTATCGGACTTCTTTCGGGACTGCTTTCGTGGTTTGTGACAAAGCTCGTTTATGAGAATCTGTACAATCTGTTTACGCAGAACCTCGGAATGTGGAATGCGCTCGGAATGGGCGACATACTGCAGTTCTCGGAAATCGGCTGGTATGTACTGGCGGCTTGCTGCGGTGCGGGCGCACTGCTCGGAGCTATCGGCACGGTACTCAGCACAGGCAAATACCTTAAGGTATAACGGCGAAAGGATATAAGATGAAGCTGAAAAAAATTCTGGGGCTGATTGCAGAATTGTCCAAAGGAATTACTCTGGAGGCTGGTGACATTATTGCAACCGGTACACCAGCAGGTGTTGGAATGGGATTTACGCCACCAAGGTTTCTAAAGAAAGGTGATAAAGTTACATGTGAGATAGACAGGATTGGTCAGCTGACGAATTATATTGTCTGATTTTTACAAGAAAGTGAATTAGGATAAAGATAGGAAGAGAGGTAGAAAATATGTGTAAAATCGTTACACCAGTTGTTACAGTTTTTGACGAAAATGAAAAACCGGATTATGAAGGGAATAAAAAGGTAATTGATTTCCTGATTGAAGGAGGCGTTGATGGAATTCTTGTGTTGGGATCGTCCGGTGAATTTACAGGACTTACGAAACAGGAGAAACATGATTTCTTCAAATTCTATGCAGATTATACTGCAGGGCGCACAAAGCTTTATGCTGGAACCGGAAGCCTTAATTTTGAAGATACTGTGGCGTTGTCAAATGAAGTGAATGAAATGGGCTATGAAGGAGCAATGGTTATCGGACCATGTTATTATGCACTGGATCAGGAAAAGATTTTTGTATATTATGATACGCTTGCAAAGTCAATAAAAGGAAATCTTTATATCTATAATTTCCCGGCAAGAAGTGGACATTCCATTGCTCCGGAAACCTTGAAAAAACTGGTAGAAAATAATGCTAATATTAAAGGTTTAAAGGACTCCGTGTCAGAACCAAATCATACAAATGAACTGATGTTGGCTGTAGAAGGACATGAGTTTGAGATGTTCTCAGGATTTGACGATCAGTTCCTTTATAATCTTACATCCGGAGGAGTAGGATGCATAGGAGCGCTTTCTAATATTGTGCCTGAAATCTGGAGTGATCTTGTAAAATCAACAAAGGAAAAAGATTTTGACAGAGTTATGAAGTTATCAGCACTGACACATGAACTGATGCCACTCTATGATATGGATTCAAATTTCTCGCTCTTGTTCAAAAAACTAATGCAACATAGAGGAGTAGAAGTTTCGGATCGCGCAATTTTCCCATACAATCAGATGGATGAAGAAGTGTATAAAAAAGCAGAAAGCTTGATGGATAAGGTGATTGAGGAGTATCAGAACCTGAAATAAGAAGAAACAAACAAAGCAGACATTCTGAAATGGAGAATCATCCGCTCCGGTATCAGCCGGGGACTGGGAGAGATTCTCCATTTTTATTTAATCATGATTTATTCATTTACTTCAAAACGCCATTGCTGCCTGATCCCCGGATATTTCTGGTGATCGACTTCGCTCATAAACATATCGTATGGTCTTGCACAGATTTTGAATGGGGTATACATGGCCTGGTAGATGACCAACTTTTCGTCTGTTTCGGTATGTTCAGCAAAAGCCAGTACCTTGTAGAGATATTTGGTGCTCTCTTCTGATACCCATTCTCTTTTGAAATGGCGCACGATATCGCCAACATGGATTTCATGGAGGGGTTCTGCGTTATTTTTTTCGGTATTGGCAGAAAGCGTAGAAGCAGGTTGTGCTTCTGGGATAACCGTACTGGTTTGTGTTGAGGCAGACGATTCCGGGTGGGAAATTACAGACGAAGAATCTATTTTATTTTCCGGATCTGCATCCAGATAAATATACTCATCTTTATCAAGAGAAACCGGTGCGCCGGTTTTACCGATGATATGAACACCACCATACCAGGTGCCCTCGATTTTAAAAGTATCTCCGATCTGATATTCGGAAGAATATTCATCGTTCTTTTTTATGATTTTGATTTTATTCATAGATAATACACTCCTGTTTGTATTTGAAAACTAATCTAATTATATGTGCATTTTCCAATTTTTCCAACCTAAAAATGGGAAAAATCGTGTATACTGGAAAGTACTAGTTGCTGGTCACAGATACTGTAAACAGTAACTAGTACTACGGAAAGGGGAAAGATAAAATGGTAAAACCAATTATGAGAGATCTCTTTTTTCTGCGCCAGAAGGCAGAGAAAGCAACGAAAGGAGATTTTCCAGTTGCAATTGATTTACTGGATACATTAAAAGCGCACGAAGATGGCTGTGTGGGAATGGCAGCAAATATGATCGGGGTAAATAAAGCGATCATTGCAGTCAATATGGGATTTATGAATGTTGCGATGTTCAATCCGAAGATTGTAAAGAGAAACGGAAAGTATGAGACAGAAGAAGGATGCCTGTCTCTGGATGGTGTAAGAAAATGTGTGCGCTATCAGGAAATAGAAGTAGAATATGAAGATATCAATTTTAAACGGCAGAGACAGAAATACAGCGGATGGACAGCGCAGATTATTCAGCATGAGTGCGATCATCTGAATGGGATTATTATTTGATGGTATCCCAAAATCAAAGATCCGGCATTATGGTTTCGCGTTTTATGGAAAGAAAGTCTTGATTGGAACAGATAAATCGGAATAATGTTGTTATTACAACAGAAATGAAAATCCAGAAACCGTATACTTATCCATACAAAAAAAGAAGGTCATTAACAGTTAAAGATAAATTATAAAATCATATAAGTAGATATTGAGTTTTATAAGATATTAGACTAGAATATTATTGAAAGG
>ERZ836441.3466-NODE-3466-length-10528-cov-7.753461_pt1 | contig 10528 bp, 11 predicted proteins | sample MGYA00519686_ERZ836441 | MGnify/ENA primary metagenome ERZ836441 (study PRJEB31850, sample SAMEA3708800) | human gut metagenome | biome: human gut; feature: human-associated habitat; material: faeces | place: China | collected 2014 ... | reverse complement strand
AATGTTGGTGAGGGTGAGGAAATCCCTTACAGCAAGTTTACTGTAAAAGAAAAGAACTATGCGGAAATGACTATCGAGAAGTACGCAAAGGCTGTATCTATCGAAGCAATCAAGGATCACGGTTACGAGAACGCCGTTCAGATGACTGATGATGAATTCCTTTTCCAGCTTCAGACTGATGTTACCGGAAGATTTTACAACTATCTGAAAACCGGTACGCTTACTTCCACAGAAACAACTTTCCAGATGGCTCTGGCAATGGCCAAGGGCCGAGTTGAGAACAAATTCAAACAGATGCACAGAAATGTGACTGGCGTTGTTGGATTTGTCAACATTCTGGACGTATATGAATATCTCGGAGCGGCTGAGATTACTATTCAGAATCAGTTCGGTTTCCAGTATATGAAAGATTTCATGGGATTCAACACAATCTTCCTGTTATCTGACAGTGAGATTCCAAGAGGACAGGTTATTGCAACACCTGTTGAGAACATTGTTCTGTATTATGTAGACCCTAATGAATCTGACTTTGCAAGAGCTGGTCTGGTGTATACCGTATCTGGCGAGACAAACCTGATTGGATTCCATACGCAGGGCAACTACCACACAGCAGTGTCCGAAGCGTTTGCGGTTATGGGACTGACTCTTTTTGCAGAATACATTGACGCAATCGCAGTAATTACCATTGATGAAACACCAACACTTGGTACCCTGACAGTAACATCTGCAGCTGGAACAGCAACTGGTGATACGAAAATCACTGTAAATCCGGCTAAGGAAAATGCTAACAACGTATATAAATACAAAGTTGCAACAGACGCAGTAACTGTTGGATATGGACAGAATCTCAGAAACTGGAGTACTTGGGACGGAAAATCTGATATCACAGCGGCAACCGGACAGAAGATCACAGTGGTTGAGTGTGACGGAACATACAAAGCGCTGAATGCCGGAAGTGCAAGCGTAACAGCAAAATCATAAATGTAGGAGGTAACTGGCATGGCTTATGCAGATTATAAATTCTATACAGAATCATTCGGTAATGTCGTGCCAGAAACTGACTTTCCACGACTGGCAGAAAGAGCCAGTAGCTTTGTGGACACAATGACGTTTGACAGGCTGATGGACGGACTTCCGACAAATGAACGCTCACAGAAACGTATCAAAAAGGCGGTCTGTTCATTGGTTGAATTAATGTATCAGATTGAGCTTGCTGAAAAGAATGCAATCAATCAGGCATCGGCAAATGTAACCGACATAAATGTCGGGAACATCTCAACAGGCATTGTAACATCTGTATCATCTGGCAGTGAATCCATCTCTTATGCAACGCCACAGCAGAAAGCATCAGGCGCAAAGGAATGGAGTGCAGTGTATGCCGCCGCCGGAGATGTACAGAAAACGAACGACTTACTCTTAAAGACAGCTTTACCTCTTCTGATGGGAGTAAGGACGGATGATGGAATACCAGTTTTGTATGCAGGAGTGTAACTATGGCTAATTATGGCGTGCCGTATAAGGGCAGTAAAAATAAAATTGCAAAGCAAATTATTGATTTCTTACCTTCCGGCGGTACGTTATATGATTTATTCGCAGGCGGTTGCGCAATCACACATTGCGCTATGGAATCTGGAAAATATGACAGGTATATCGTTAATGATATTGAACCAGGAATTACTCAACTTTTCATTGATGCAGTTAACGGGAAATATGCAAATGAAAAAAGATGGATTAGCCGAGAAGATTTTTTTAAATTAAAAGAATCAGATCCATATGTAAAATATTGTTGGAGTTTTGGAAACAATGGACGCGATTATCTTTATTCAAAAGCAATAGAACCATTAAAAAAACATCTTCACAATATATTTTTTGCAGAAAATTTGCAGGAAGCAAGGCTTGAATGGAAAGCGTTTATTAGAGATTTTTGCACAAGCAAACAAAGTCTGCAAAGTCTGCAAAGTTTGCAAAGTCTGCAAAGTTTGGAAAGGCTGGAAAGTCTGGAAAGGCTGCAAAGTCTGGAAAGGCTGGAAAGGCTTTGTACGGACTACGGAAATATAAGAGTAGAGTCAGATGCTGTAATTTACTGTGATATTCCATATAAAAATACAAACAGATATGGAGATGAAAAAGCAGAATTTGACTATAACTCTTTTTATGAATGGGCTTGTTCACAGAACGTTCCTGTATTTATATCGGAGTACGATATGCCAGAAGATAGATTTGAATGCGTACTTGAAATGAAAAAGCAATCTTGCATGGCTGCTACAAAAACGCTTTCAGTAACTGAGAAATTATATATTCCTAGGAAGAAAGGAAAGATAAAATGAAAGTAGGAGGTACCTGAATAATGGATATTTCAACATTAGGCTCATGTATAGCAATCGTTATGATTTGCTACATCGTAGGAATGGGCTGTAAAGCATCAAAAAGAATCTCTGATGAATGGATTCCGGTAATCATGGCGATTATTGGTGGTGTTCTCGGAGCAGTCGGAATGGGAATTATCCCGGATTTCCCGGCAACGGACTATATCACGGCAGTTGCAGTCGGTATGTTTAACGGACTGTCGGCCACTGGCGTGAATCAGATTATTAAGCAGACAGTGCAGAAAGAATAATTAAGGAGAGGATATCATGTATTCGTCTAAAATTACACTTTTCAACTATTACGAAAGTGCCACGACAGGAGATGCGTACTGGTATCCTCATGTGCTATCTGACGTTGACCTTATTACTGACAAAGGGGCAATCCTTAAAAAGTACGGTCCAGACGCAACAGACAACGCACAGTTACACATCCATTATACTGTCCAGAACGGCGATATAACCATTGCTGACAGGAATGGTAAGATTCTCCCATGGGTACCGCCTAAAGAGTGGAAAAGACAGATTAACAACGCTCTGGAGGATACGATTACATTCTCAGATGAATCGTTCTTCTGGGAGGGTGAGTGGACTGGTGGAACGGTAATTGACAGTGACTATCGGAACGGATTCTACCAGTACATGAATGAGAACAAGGATAACGTGTTTAAGATTACCAGTGTAGGCGGTCCATATACACTGATTCTGCACTTTGAAATTCTAGGTAAGTAATATGAGCAAGATTCATCATTTCAAAGGATTCTCCGTAGTTGATGGAGATATGAAAATTAAACTGAATATGGATAGATTCTCCAGACAGTATCAGGAAGCGCAGTATTTGCTTGATGGAATGGTAATGGACGGCATGGTGCCGTTTATGCCGATGATTTCAGGAGACTTTATCAATAAGACAAGGGCAAGAAGTTCCTCTATGCAAGGCACAGGCTTTGTTTGTGCGGCGGCAGAACCTTATGGCAGATTCCTTTATATGGGAAAAACGATGGTGGACGAGCTGACTGGAAGTCCTTACGCTCGGCAGTATGCGAAGAAAGTCCTTGTCAGTCAGTTCTCTGGTCGGACAGCTGCAAAGGAGAATCTTGAATACACCAGACAGGCGCACCCACAGGCGCAGGCAAAATGGTTTGATGCCGCAAAGCGACAATACGGAGCTACATGGATACGTAAAGTAAAAGCACAGGCAGGAGGTGGACGACATGGCAGATAAGCCTATCGGTAAGGATGCAACCGGATATGAGATTCTGACAGATGCTATGAAGGCACTTCTGAACCAGTATCCAGGGCTATACGAAAATGAAACAATCAAATTCGAGGAACTCGGCAAAGAATCCGGAATTGCGTTCTCAGCAGACAACGGGGCCTTGATTTATTCAGAAAAAGAAGATGTATGCGGAGTAATGCATCAGGTATGTCAGTACCCATTTTATGTGGTTTACCGCACGGCATCCGACAAAGAACGGCAGAAGTTATCTGTTCAGAAGTTTCTGGACAATCTCGGTAAATGGATATGTCGGGAACCAGTTGTCATAAATGGCTCTGAGACGCGCTTAAATGTGTTTCCAGAGCTTTCACAGGGGAGAGTGATAAAACGTATAACCCGTGATAATTCCTATGGTTTAGAGCCGCAGGAGAGTGGTGTACAGGACTGGTTATTGCCATTATCGGTACGCTACGAAAACACTTATGAAGTAATATAACGTAACAACCGGCTATTAATTAGAGATAGTCGCTAACCTACACAGCCTTTTAAAAATTATAGGCAGAAAGGACATTTCTATGGCAGTTACAGGCAGGATTGACCGTAAATACATGGCTCACTATATCGACGCAGGTTCTCTTTGTGGAGGGCTGACACCAAAATATGAGCGTCTTGGAAAGGATCTGGAAGAGTACAACATCGAACTCAACCCGGATACTGAAACATCTAAAAATATTCTTGGAGAATCCACATTCAAACACAACGGCTACGAAGTTTCTTCTGACGCTGATCCGTTCTATGCAGACACTACTTCTAATCTGTTCACAGCATTACAGAAGATTGTAGATGGGCGTCTCAAAGACGACAACCTCAAAGCAAAAGCAGTCGAGGTTCATCTCTGGACAGAAGCCACAGCAGGCAAGTATGAAGCATACCAGCAGGATTGCTACGTTGTGCCGACCTCCTACGGCGGTGACACATCTGGTTATCAGATTCCATTTACCGTGAACTATGTTGGAGAACGTGTAAAAGGAAAATTTGATATCAGTTCCGGCGCATTCACAGCTGACAGCGAATAAGCACATATACAAGGAGGGCACGCCAAATGGCAAAAATAATTAACACCAAAATTGATGATGGGATTTTTACATTCACATTCACCAACAATGAAGATGAAGTCTTTTCTTCTTTCAAACTGAATCCGACGGACATTAATGTAGCAGCACGTGCAGAGGAATCGGCAGGGTACTTTGAACAGCTTAAAGATTCTATTCAGAAGGTCACTTCCGGCAAAGAAATGGCTGAACTGAACAAACAAATTGAAGACAAAATCAACTACCTGCTCGGATATGAAGCATCAAAAGACCTGTTCAAGGAGCCAATCACGGCAACCACTGTATTCGGTAATGGTCAGGTATTTGCTTATATCGTTCTGGATAAAATCAGTGATGCAATAAAGCCGGAAATCGAAAAGAGAAAAAAGAAAATGCAGGCAGCAGTCAATAAGTATACGGAGAAGTATACAAAATGACCGCCTATGAGCTTCCCACCTCACTAAACATCAGTGGGGTGGATTTTTCTATCAGGACAGATTTTCGAGCAATCATTGATATTCTTATAGCTATGAACGACCCGGAACTGGACGAGCAGGCGAAAGCAGTTGTTATGTTGCAGATTCTGTTTGAGGACTGGCAGAGCATACCGCCTGAGTGTCTGGACGAGGCCTGCCAGAAAGCGTCAGAGTTCATCGACTGTGGACAATCTAACGATAATCCGAACCACCCTAAACCCCGTTTGATGGATTGGGAACAGGATGGCGATATGATCGTTCCGGCGGTAAACAAGGTCGCTGGTAAAGAAATCAGATCGGTGCCGTATATGCACTGGTGGACATTTTTTGGATATTTCATGGAATCCGGTGAATGCCTGTTCAACACGGTTGTTGGAATCCGCAGTAAAAAAGCAAAGGGCGAAAAGCTCGATAAATGGGAAAAGAAATTCTATCAGGAAAATAAGAACATTATTGATATAAAAACACGTCTCAGCGACGAGGAGCAAGCTTATAAAGATAAGCTGAATGAGATGTTGAACCTCAAATAGTTAGGAGGTGGACACATGGCTGCTGATGGCTCAATTATCATTGATACCAGAATAGATACTGACGGAATATCGTCTGGTGTCAAAGAAGTACAAGCGGCATTTAAAGATTTAGCAAACTCGGTCAAGGAAATAAATGCAAATATTAATAGCATATTTCACGATGGATTTGAAAAACTCGAAGATTCGTTTCAATCTTTACAGCAAAAATCAGAAAAAGTCGAAAACTCTATGGACAAAATGGGGAATTCGGCAAAAAAAACAGGCACCACGGTTTCTAACTCATTTAATAAAATGGACATTTCCGGTGCAAGTAGAAAAGTAAATCTTTTAGGCCGTCAGTTTGAAGGATTGGGAACGATAGTAAAGCGAATTGGTTTTTTGGTTGGTTCTGTATTTGCTGTTGGCAAGCTAATTCAGTTTGGTAAAGAGTCTATAGAACTTGGTTCCGACCTCGCAGAAGTGCAGAACGTGGTCGATGTTACATTTACCACCATGTCGGATAAGGTGAACGAATTCGCAAAGAATGCTATGACCTCAGCCGGACTATCAGAGACAATGGCAAAGCGGTATGTTGGTACATTCGGAGCAATGTCTAAGTCGTTCGGATTCTCAGAAGCACAAGCTTACGATATGTCAACAGCTCTGACACAGCTAACTGGTGATGTGGCATCATTTTATAACATTAGTCAGGATCTGGCGTATATCAAACTGAAATCAGTGTTTACGGGCGAAACGGAAACGCTGAAAGATTTGGGTGTCGTTATGACACAAAGTGCACTTGACCAATATGCACTTGCAAATGGCTACGGCAAGACCACATCTGCAATGACTGAACAGGAGAAAGTTGCTCTCCGCTTTGCTTTTGTGCAGGAACAGTTATCAGCCGCATCTGGTGACTTCATTCGTACTTCTGACAGCTGGGCGAACCAGGTGCGAGTGATGCAGTTGCAGTTGCAGTCCCTCAAGGCAACAGTCGGACAAGGGCTGATTAATATTTTTACACCTGTTTTGAAAGTAATCAATATTCTTCTCGGCAAACTGGCGACTCTGGCAAACGCATTTAAGTCATTCACGGAGCTTATTACTGGCAAGAAATCTTCCGGTCAAACGAGCGGAAGTGGAGCGGGTCTTGCCGGAACAGATACAGTCGCAGATACAGCGGACCAGTATGGACAGGCAGCCGATAATGCAGAGAAACTGGCAGATGCCACGAACGACAATGCAAAAGCCACAAAAAAAGCGAATAAGGAAACAAAAAACTATCTTTCGTCACTTGATGAAGTTCACAAAGCCACATCTACTGGCAGCAATTCATCTTCCACACCATCTTCATCTGGTGGAAGTGGTGGAGCAGGTAACAGCGGTCTTCCGAGTTCAGTTGGTAATGTGGACTACGGAAATCTCGCAGAAGGTGAAACCGCGCTTGATAAGATTAGCGATTCCGCAAAGAAACTTGCTGACCTTCTCAAAAAACTCTGGAAACCGTTCCGGGAAGCATGGAAAAAAGAGGGTAAAAATACCATTGAAGCGGCAAAAAACGCTTTGTCGGGAATTGCAAAACTCGCTAAGAGTGTAGGTAAAAGCCTTGTAGAGGTCTGGACAAATGGCACAGGCGCAACGATGCTTACAACCATGCTGAGGATTGCTCAGAACGTTCTTAAAACTATCGGGAATATTGCATCCGGTTTTGCGGATGCGTGGAATAAGAACAATGTTGGAACGCAGATCATACAGAACATTGCAGACGCCCTTGTAGTAGTTATGCAGTTTGTCGAAAAAATCGCAGAGGATACAGCAACATGGGCGGCAAACTTGAACTTCTATCCGTTGTTGGAATCTATCAGTAATCTGACCAGTACATTTGCGCCAATTCTGGAATCCATTGGAAATGTTCTTGAATGGATTTACAAAAATATTGTTCTTCCGATGCTTGAATGGGTGATTGAAGTAGGACTTCCGACAGTGATCAATCTGGTATCGGATTTGGCTGGATTCTTTGCGGATCATCAGTCAATTGTCGAAGCATTCGGTGCAGCTCTGATTGGGGCTTTTGCGGCAACAAAGATTGCAGGTTTGGCATCGAGCATCGTTAAAAGCATATCCGGGATTATTGCAATCACTAAAGGGCTCATCACACTCATGACCGGAACTGGCGGAATTATGGGTGGAATCAAAGCTATTGCGACAGCTGTCGGGCCGGGTGGAATTTTTATAGCAGCAGTAACGGCTTGCATTGCGATTGGTGTTTTGCTGTACAAAAATTGGGACAAAATAAAAGAAGTTGCAGGCAAAGTATGGGATTGGATTAAAAGTAAAACATTAACATTTGTCAGCACTATAAGCTCTGGCCTTAAGAATCTCGCGTCTAAAATTGTGACGATTTGGGATAACATCAAATCCAGCGCGCATCAGAAATGGACTGCAATTTGGTCGACAGTAGGAAATCTTGTTGGAAAAATTAAAGATGGAATTGTGAAAAAATTTACATCTGCCAAAGATAAAGTCATTGATACGTTCGATGGTATTAAAAACAAAGTTAAAGAGATATTCAACAAAGTTATCGGTATCGTAAATGGTGCAATTGGTACGGTGAACGGTGCAATCAGTGGAATTGAATCCGCGTTTTCTTTTGGCCCGTGGGAAGTGCCTACTCCATTTGGTAAGAAAACAATAGGATTCAGTGCTACATTTCCGCGAGTTCCAACTATTCCATATCTTGCAAAAGGTGCCGTTATTCCTCCAAGATCAGAATTCCTCGCTGTATTAGGAGATCAGAAGCAAGGAAACAACATTGAAGCACCAGAAGCACTGCTCAGAAAGATTGTTCGTGAGGAATCTGGTGGACAGCAGAGTGGTGGAAATTATCGTTTTACTGCTCAGATTAACCGAAGAACAGTATTTGACGAAATCATTGAAGAAGCAAAGTTAAGACGTGATACAAGCGGAAGAAATCCGTTTGAACTGGCATAGGAGGTGGAAGCGTGGCGTCTATATTATTAAGTAAATCTATAACGGATAGATATAAGATAAATGGCAAGCGCATGCCTCAGCCAGATAAGGATATGGCGTGTAATTTTGAAACAACTTACTCTGAAGGAAGCAACCGCACACAATTCGGAAAAGCCATATTGGTTCCATTGTTTACAGTTATTCAGTATAGCTATGAGGCTAGCAATATACCGGTAGATGAAGCAAAAGAACTCATAAACGCAATAATACATGGGAAACCTTTTAATTTGTATCACTACTCCATCAGACACCATGATTGGCGTACAGAATCATTCTATGTCGGAAAAGGGACATTTTCATTGGCTTGCGTGGCACCTGGCGAAGAATACTATTCAAAAATATCTTGCAATATGCAGGGGGTGAATCCACTTGATTAATGTATCAGACGCATTTAAGCAAAAACTACAGGACGGAAAGAAAGTCTGGCAGGAAGTGGAAATCACTTTCCCTGACGGAACTGTAAAAATCGTAAAAGATGAAATTATGGGTGGAAACTGCACCTTTTCTGATTGCGCTGAAAGTAGCAGTTTTCCAATTGGCTGTGTTATTTGCAAATCAATGACACTTGAGTTAGACAACTCTCAGGATCAATGGAAGAATTATTATTTTTATCAAGCGAAAGTCCATGCATACCTCAAAATGCAGATTGACACCAGTACAATCGAAACCATCGATAAAGGCGTATATACAATCACGACGCCGGAGCAATACGGTGAAACGCTTAATTTTACGGCTCTTGATGATATGTATAAAGTGAACGCCACGTATACATCAAAACTGGTATTGCCTCAGACAATAATAAGCCTTGTCAGAGATGCGTGTGAAACTCTTGATATCCCATTTGGCGGAACAATGCAACATGGTAATCTGATTATATCAGAGATTCCAGAGAATATGACATTTCGCCAGTTATTCGGATGGGCGGCGATGCTCGAAACTGCGAATGCTCGCCTGGACAATAAAGGATACTTGCAGTTCATCAAATGGGATTTTTCCAATGTGCAAGAAGATTGCAACGCAGTAGTGGACGCTGATGGAAATGTAATATTTAAAGGTGGTGCAAGTATTGATTCAGAGAGTTTTATCAGTCCGACAGGGAACTGGACAATTGATAGTGATGGATTCTTGACACTGATTGAATCAGTTACTGACGCATCCGAAAAGCTCAAAGACTTTTTTACAAGTCCAACTGTTTCCAGTGATGATATTATAATCACTGGAATCAAGCTAAAAAACAGAGAAAATGAATCCATGTACGGAAATACAGGATATGTTCTTGAATTGGAGAACGAGCTTGTTGCGGATTCGAGCTTGGATACGGTGGCTGCCCAAATTGGCGATTCCATAATTGGAGCCAAATTCCGCAGCATGTCTGGCGAACTTGCATATAACCCATTCATTGAGTTTGGAGATATGGCATATACTTATGACCGCAAATGGAACAGATATATAACTCCGCTGACGGACGTTTCTTGTTCCGTTAATGGAAAAACCGCTGTGAAAACTCAAGCCGACGATCCCATCAGAGGAATGAGCAAGTTTGTTTCTGATGGAACGAAAGCTATTGTTGAAGCAAGACGACTTGTCAAAAAAGAACGTTCAGCCAGAGAGAAAGCAGTAGAGAGACTGGAGGAAACCTTGAAAACTTCTTCTGGTTTGTACGAAACTTCGGTACCTCAAGAAGACGGAAGTATTATAACTTACCTGCATGATAAACCTACACTCGCAGAATCTAAGAATGTCATCAAATTTACAGCAGAAGCTATTGGTGTGTCCAATGATGGTGGTAAAACATATCCGTTTGGTTTCCAATTAACCGGAACCATGATAGCAAAATTGT
>ERZ836441.3462-NODE-3462-length-10537-cov-4.877695_pt1 | contig 10537 bp, 10 predicted proteins | sample MGYA00519686_ERZ836441 | MGnify/ENA primary metagenome ERZ836441 (study PRJEB31850, sample SAMEA3708800) | human gut metagenome | biome: human gut; feature: human-associated habitat; material: faeces | place: China | collected 2014 ... | reverse complement strand
CCCTATAGAAACCTTATAACAATGAATATATTAAGACGAAAACGCAGATCTTTCAGGATTTTCAACGCGTCGAAATTCCTTTTTCCAACCACAACACAGATCTGAGTCATCATGTGTTACTATGTTCAGCGTGTGAGTGATCATACGGAACATCGGCTGGCCCCGATAAGTGAGGCATCGGTATTACTGCAGGAATACCGGTGCCTCTTTTCTGTACGCTTCTACAAGCCGATGCCCATAATTGAACAAAAATATCAAGATTGTTGTGCAATCTGCCTTAAAATTCCGTTGGAATCTGCCAGATATTATGCTATAATAATCAAAAAAGAGAGAATAAGCATAAAATACAAAAGGAATTTCAGATTATTTTCGCGGACAACGCGTCAAAGACCATGCTGGCATGAGAACTTGACGACTGCCGCGATAACGGGCCAAACGTATAACGCGTGTTTTGACCCGTAGTGACAACATTTTGTCCCCGAACAAACACGGGAGAACAGGAGGCATCTTATGCGTCTTACATTTCTTGGAGCAACACATGAAGTGACGGGCAGTTGTTATTATCTGGAGGCTGCCGGAAAGAAGTTTTTAGTGGACTGCGGTATGGAGCAGGGACCGAATATTTATGAAAACAAGCCGATTCCGGTCCCGGCATCCCAGCTTGATTTTGTATTGATCACGCACGCGCACATCGATCACACCGGAAATCTGCCGCTGCTGTATGCGCACGGCTTCCGCGGCCCAATCTATATGACTCCGGCGACGGTAGCGCTTTCGGACATCATGCTCCGCGACAGTGCACACATTCAGCTCGCCGAGGCCGAGTGGCGGAACCGCAAGAACCGTCGGGCGGGAAAAGAAGATTACGTCACACCATACACAATGGAGGACGCCCTCGGCGTGATCCGCTTGCTGGAGGGCATTCCGTATCATCAGCGTGTGACACTATCGGACGGCATTCAGATCCGTTTTCTCGATGCCGGTCATCTGCTCGGCTCCGCATCCATTGAGCTGTGGCTGACAGAGGACGGTGTGACGAAAAAACTGCTCTTCTCCGGCGATATCGGAAATATCCATCAGCCGCTGATCAACGACCCGGAGTACCCGGAGAGCGCTGATTACGTGATTATGGAATCCACCTACGGTGACCGGAGCCACGGTCCGAAACCGGATTATGTACCGGAGCTGGCAAAAATCATTCAGGAAACGCTCGACCGCGGCGGCAACCTCGTGATCCCGTCGTTTGCTGTTGGAAGAACGCAGGAGATGCTGTACTTTATTCGTGAAATTAAGGCAGAACATCTGGTTCACGGCCACGGCGAATTCCCGGTTTACGTGGACAGTCCGCTTGCCGTTGAGGCAACCAATATTTTCCGCGATCACCAGAAAGAATGCTACGATTCCGATGCAGCTGCGCTCCTTGCGCAGGGCATTAATCCGATTCTGTTTCCGGGCTTAAAGCTCTCGATTACATCCGATGAGTCGAAAGCCATCAACTTCAACGAAACCCCGAAGGTCATCATATCCGCAAGCGGCATGTGCGATGCAGGCCGAATCAAGCATCATCTGAAGCACAACCTCTGGCGGCAGGAGAGTACGGTTCTCTTCGTCGGCTATCAGGCCGTCGGTACACTGGGACGGGCGCTGATCGGAGGCGCGAAGGAAGTGAAACTGTTCCAGGAAGAGGTTCATGTGAACGCGCACATCATCCAGTTCCCGGGCATGAGCGGCCACGCAGATCAGGAAGGACTGCTCAAATGGGCGGGCAGTCTGCGGGCAAAACCGGACCGCGTTTTCGTGACGCACGGAGAGGATAAGGTGACGGAACTTTTTGCAGAAAAACTGTGGGATGAATTCCGTTATCCGGCGATGGCTCCGTTCTCCGGCACGGTATTTGACCTGAAAGAAAATGAATTCATCGAAAAAACCGTTGGCATTCCGATCCAGAAGGAAACAACGGCAAACGCAGGAACACTGCGCACGAAAAGCAGCGGAAATGCCGTCTTCGATCGTCTCGTTGCGGCTGGTCAGCGGCTGCTTACGGTTATTACAAGAAACAAAGGCGGCGCCAACAAAGATCTTTCCAAATTTGCTGACCAGATCAACAGTCTCTGCGACAAATGGGACAGATAAAGCAGTCCGGTGGCTGGAAGAAAGACTGTGCTATTAATATAGAAGAAAAACCGGAAGAAAGCAGGCGGCAGGGAAGCTGTGCTGCATCAGAAAAGAAAAAACAGAAGTGGATAAATTACAAACTCCCCGGGGTGAGCATTCCCCGGGGAGGTATTATAATAAAAAAGAGCAAGCGTAAAAAAAGTTATTTCTGGATAGCCTGTTCCAGTGCTTTTGCAAGCTGGTCTGGACATGATGTTCCGCGTCCGTTGCAGTCGATGCCTTTCATGCGGGAGATGGCTTCGTTTACGTCCATGCCCTCAACGAGTCTTGCAACACCCTGTGTGTTTCCGTTGCATCCGCCTACGAACTGTACGTTGTGTACTTTACCGTCTTCTACCTCAAACAGAATTTTTCTGGAACAGGTACCTTTTGTTGTATATTCCATCGATAGGATCCTCCTTTGTGAATAAAAAATTAGAACATTATCGTGAACTTCAGCCACGATAATTCTTCGGTTCCTGCTATTATATCATAGATTACGAAAACAGCAAAGAAAAAAGATACCACAGATCCAAAATTTATTGTATACTGTAACAGGAATTACAAAGAAACCAGAAGGAAAAGAAAATGGACTCCCGGAGTTTTCCGTTCTTACTTTAGCGGCTGACCGCTGACAAAAATGATTTCATAAAAGCAAGAACAGAAAGAATCGGGGAGTACATGTAAAGTTATTGGAGGATATCATAAACATGAAGTTAATTGGAATTATCGGTGCAATGGAAGTTGAAGTTGCAAGCTTAAAGGAAATGATGACGGATGTTACAATCCGCACGAAGGCATCCATGGAGTTCAACCACGGTTACCTGAACGGAAAAGAAGTGGTTGTTGTGCGCAGTGGAATCGGTAAAGTAAACGCCGGTATCTGCACGCAGATTCTTGTGGATGATTACGGCGTGGACTGTGTCATCAACACCGGAATTGCAGGCTCCCTGCGGAATGAAATTAACATCGGCGATATCGTGATCTCGACCGATGCTGTTCAGCACGACATGGATGTGCGCATCTTCGGATACCCGCTCGGCGAGATTCCGCAGATGGGTGTTTTGAGCTTCCCGGCAGACGAGCACCTCGCAGAGGTGGCAGAGGAAGTCTGCAAGGAAGTCAATCCGGAAATCCAGGTATTCCGCGGACGCGTGGTCAGCGGTGACCAGTTTATTTCCAGCAAAGAAGTGAAAAACCGTCTGATCGAGGAATTCAACGGTTCCTGCGCCGAGATGGAGGGCGCTGCGATTGCGCAGGGCGCTTATCTGAACAAGATTCCATACGTCGTACTCCGCGCCATCTCCGACAAAGCAGACGACAGCGCAACAATGGACTACCCGACCTTTGAGAGCGAGGCAGCCCGCCACTGTGTCAACCTGCTGCAGGAAATGGTAAAACGCCTGTAATCTAAAAAAAGCAAGAAGAAAAAATCGACAAACGGGCAGGCGAAAACCAGCGAAACCACGCGAACCGGCACGAAAGCAGTCCCCTGAAGGAACGAAAAATAAAAATTCACGCGAAAAAGCACAGAATCACAAAGAATTTGACGAACGTTTTTTGTTTCCAAATTTTTCCGGCAGTGCTATACTGTGGCACATCGGAGGAGGAGACGTCCTTCTGTCCGATATGCCAGCGGAAGAATCCTGTGCGCGCAAATTCTGCCGCGGCATCCGCCGATGCACCGCAACGGAACGGGAGCACCGGCATATGATCATGACAGGCAAATTCAAAAATCATCAGGGGGAATAAGAATGCTGGAGTTTTGTGTGAAACAAAATGTGTTCTTATACGCAATGATAGCAGCAGGAATCGCCGGTGTGTGGTGCCTGTTCTGGAATAACCGTTTCTACACCCGGGCCATCCGCGATCTCGGAAGGCTGAAGGAACCAAAGTCGAAATGGACCAGGTCGGTGCTGGAAACGTGTCAGAGAAAAGCGCATCCCTTTTCGAATGCCGGGGCGTTTATGCGCAGCCAGATTGCACAGGGCAGGTCAGCGGGAATGGCAGTCCCGACGCTTCTGCGCGGAAGCCAGAATATGATCCTCACGGTTCTGGCGCTGTCGATTCTTTCGCTGTGGGCGATCTACCGATACCGTTATGGAGAGGCGGAGCTGATGCGCTACCTCGGAACGGGCACCGCGCTCGCCGGATGCCTTGTCTTTTTCCGGCTCTGTCTGGATTTCGGCGGAAAAGAGGAAATTCTGCTGAACGGCTGGACAGACTATCTGGAAAATGAGTTTGCAGCGACGAAACAGAGTGCGGTGCTGGAAACCGAACGGCAGCCGGTGCAGGCGGAAACCATGGCACAGGCAGGAACCGGAGCGGCGAAAGCAAAAGCGCAGACTGCGGGAAGCGAGTCCGCCAAAGAGAGGAATGAACTGTTCGCAGATCCGGAAAAAGAAGCGAGGATTTCGAAAGTCAGGGAGGGCATCCGCCAGACCGCCGCGGCCGAGAGCAGGTTTGCCGGAATGCTGACGCCCGAGGAAGAGAAGCTGATGAGGGAAATTATCAGCGAATACGTGTAAATACCAGGGGATCAGGCCGGGGAGCATGTCATATCGACATGACCATATTTCCGAATCGGCAGTCCGCAGGTATCTAAGATAAAAATATTTCAGGCAGTGCCGTTTTTCAAAACAGACAGGCGGCACTGCTTTCCCGGATAAAGCAGAATCATCATCTGCAAAAGGAGGAACCAACATGAGACTTGTAATTCTTGAGGCAGAGTCACTGGGAAAGGACATGGATCTGTCCGGCTTTTCCCGTTTTGGAGAAGTGACAGTATATGAAAAAACAACGGAGGAGGAATGCCCGGAGCGTGTGCGGGAGGCGGATATTGTCATCTGCAACAAGGTGCGCATGTGCAGCCGCACCCTGTCCGGCGCGGAGAACCTGAAACTGATCTGCGTCACCGCGACCGGCATCAACAACATCGATCTCGATTATGTGAAGCGCCACAACATCGCCGTGACGAACGTCGCCGGCTATTCCACCGTCAGCGTGGCCCAGCACACCTTTGCGATGTACTTCTATCTGGCAGAAAAACTCCGTTATTACGATGATTACGTAAAAAACGGCAGCTACGCCGCCAGCAGTCTTTTCACCTGCATGGACAGACCGTTCACCGAGCTGGAGGGCAAGACGTGGGGCATCATCGGCCTTGGCGCGATCGGCAGAAAAGTGGCTTCGATTGCACAGGCATTCGGCTGCCGTGTGATCTATTACTCCACCTCCGGTGCACACGACGATCCGGACTACGAGCGGGTCGATCTCTATCGTCTGCTGAAGGATTCTGATGTGGTTTCCATCCACGCCCCGTTAAATGAGGCGACCGAGAACCTGATGAATATCGAAACGTTTGCCAACATGAAGCGGAACGCAATTCTGATCAACGTCGGCCGCGGCTCGATCGTGAATGAGCGTGACCTCTGCTGTGCCCTGCGCGAGGGCCTGATCGCCGGAGCAGCGCTCGATGTACTTTCCAGCGAGCCGATCCGCAGTGACAGTCCGTTGCTGAAAATGGCGGACGATGACCGCCTGTACATTACGCCGCACATCGCCTGGGCATCGAAGGAAGCCCGCACGCGCCTGATCGGACTGGTGCAGAAAAATATTGCTTCGTACCTGGAAGGCGGCATGGAAAACCGCGTGGTATAAAAGGGGTACAAAGCCAGGGACAAAATACATAAAAAGAGCCGGACATCCGACGGAACCGCAGAGGGGACTGTAAGAACAGCCGCTCCCAAGTTCCGCCGGATGCCCGGCTTTTGCATTTGCTTTATTGCTGCAAAAACGAGAGAACATTATTCCTCTGTAATCTGAATTTCCAGATAATCAAACTCCAGCGATTCAATAAAATTATCTTGTGTGAACCGCGTTTTCGATCTCCGTTTAAACTCCGAAATATTCGTATCGAGCCAGATCGGCTTCGCCAGATTCCAGGCATCACAGATTTCATCGAGCGCACGGAAGACCTTGTGCGTTCTGGTATCCTCATCGTCGATGCAGACGGTAAGATCCTGAAGAACATGATTGTTTTCCACTAATTTTCCCCACATCTGAAACATATTAAAAATCCTCCTGAAAAGTACAAAGTGAACAGTGCATTTGGAACGACCGTGTTAATCGCTGGTAACGGTATGCAGTTCTTTAAAATCCTTCGGCGAGATCCCGTACTCTTTTTTAAACGCGCGGTAAAAACTCGAATAGTCGTGAAATCCGAACAGCAGATACACCTTCGTGACCGGTACATCGCCGAGCAGCGCTTCACGGCACCTTGCCAGCCGCTTTTTGGAAATGTACTGGTGGATCGACATGCCGATTTCATCCTTGAAAACGTGTGCAATGTGATATTTGCTCACAAAAAGTTCCGCCGCCAGCCGTTCGAGCGACAGATCCTCGGACAGGTGCTCATCAATATAGAAACAGAGCTGTTCATACAGCGAGAGCTGTGCTTTCCGGGTGAGCGGGTGATGCTGCTCATACACCGTTCGGTTGATCTGCATCAGCAGGTCGCTGACGTAGAGAAAAATCTGCGTCTCTTTTCCAAAATGATCGGACCGCATTTCTTCGATCAGGCGGATGGTGCGGTACTGGATCGTGTTGAACTCGACGGAATCGAGCGGGAACAGATATTTCTGATTTTCGGCAGCGTATTCCATCAGGTAAACGTAGTCGGCGGAACGGGCGCAGAGCTGCTCTGCAAAAGCGGCGCTGACCCAGAACACAAAGCGGCGGTACGGCACAGACAGGTCGTGCATCACCAGATGATGCGGCACGCCGGGCGGAATCAGAAGAAGATCGCCGGGCGTCGGTGTGTAGAGCACTCCGTCGATTTCCAGTGAGATCGCCCCTTCGAGAAAGAGATAGAACTCATAATGCGTATGCGTATGTTCTTTTACGCCGGGCACATCGATGGTGCTGTAATAGTATAACTCAAATGTATCCGAAATCATGTACTGCCGGGTGGCAAATTTCGTCTGCAGTTTTTCTTTCATAATAAAAGCATCCTTGCAAAAAAATGATATTTTTGAACCATAACAACAATTCCCAGCATATCACAAAACAGCAAGTTTTACAATGTATTCGGCAATTCGCACAATAGAAAAAAACAACTTGTCCGGTTATGATACAAGGGAATAAAATAAAAACAGAATGCAGAATAAATTTCAGATAAAGATCAAAACGGAGGAACAGCTATCATGAATCAGATTCTCGAACAGCTTGGAACATACGGCATTGTGCCGGTTGTCGTTTTACAGGATGCAGCAAAAGCAGAGCCGCTTGCCAAAGCTCTCTGCAAGGGCGGACTTGCCTGCGCCGAGGTGACCTTCCGCACCGATGCGGCAGAAGAATCCATCCGCATTATGAGCGAAAAATTCCCGGAGATGCTGGTGGGAGCCGGAACTGTGCTCACAACCGAGCAGGCGGACCGCGCCGTGAAAGCCGGAGCAAAATTTATCGTCAGCCCGGGCCTCAACCCGGAGGTAGTAAAATGGTGCCAGGCACACGAAGTACCAGTGATCCCGGGCATCGTGACCCCGACTGAGATGGAGCAGGCAATCGGTCTTGGGCTCACCATGGTGAAATTCTTCCCGGCAGAACCGGCAGGCGGACTGAAATACATCCGTGCCATCGCAGCACCGTACACCATGATGAAATTCATGCCGACCGGCGGCATCAACCCGCAGAATGTAAGAGAATACCTGGCATACGACCGCATCGCAGCATGCGGCGGAAGCTGGATGGTAAAAAATACGATGATTGAAAACAACGAATTCGACCGCATTGAAGAGCTGGTGAAAGAGGCGGTTGAGATCGTAAAGGAAAGCCGGACGTGACGACATCCTTCCCGCAGCCGCTGGGCACCGACCGTTGACCTCGAGCGTGATCCGAGATGGGGAAGAAACGAGGAGGGCTACGGCGAGAACCCTGTGCTGACCGGAAAAATGGCCGGCGCTTACATCGAGGGAATGCAGGGCGACGATCCAAAATATCTGCGCTGTGCATCAACCCTGAAACACTTCTATGGAAACAACACCGAGGTCGGCCGCGGCTGGAAGAACTCTTCGATTGACCCGCGGAATAAATATGAGCTGTATCTCGAGCCGTTCCGCAGATGTATTGAGGAGAGCGGTGCAGAGGGCATCATGACGGCGTACAACAGAATCAACGGCACCGTCGGCGGAATGGTCCGGGAAAACATGGAAATCTCGGAATCCGTCATCATGAAACAGGCGGACCAGAAGATGTATGAAAATAAAAAAAGTTCACGGTGAATCGCCGCAATGGATTGTCCCCGCGGGTCTTTTCGTGGTACAATGAAACATAACCGATAAAAAGAAAAACGAGGGCAGAACATGAACGAATTATATGAAATGATTGAAAAGAAAATCAAAGAATCCGGCTATCCGCGGCCGATTTCGGGAAGCGATGTTTACGATGACATCTGCGACCAGATCGAGGGAAAAGAGAACGGTTCCTATGTGGTATTATCGAAATTTGATGATGATGTGATTTTCGAGTACCACATCACGGTGATGGATGATGAATTCAACCTCGGCGTGCTGACGATGCGCACCCCGGAGGGTGTGTTTGAGACAGATTTTGACCAGTAAAAGAGAAAAGAAAGAGGTTGTTACTTATGCCGAATGTTGAAAAAATCACAAAACAGACGGAAAATCCGTTCGTAAATCTTTACCTGGTGGAAGGGACAAACAAAGTAAACCATCACTTCCGCTATTACGTGGCTTCCCGCGCAAAATCCATCGAGCAGATGAAGATTAAAACAAGGAAAAATACGCCGGACGGTGTGCTGATGTACAGTCTGTACGGGGAAAAACGCGACAAAATTGTCCTGGTGCGCCAGTACCGCGTTTCCATTGATGACTACATCTACGAATTCCCGGCAGGCCTGGTGGAACCGGGCGAGGAGTTCCATGAGGCTGCCGTGCGCGAGATGCATGAGGAGACCGGTCTTACGTTTCACCCGTTGAAAGTAGATCCCTGCTACGAGAAACCGTTCTTCACCACAATCGGCCTGACCGATGAAGCATGCTCTGCCGTTTACGGCTGGTGCGAGGGCGAGATCAGCCGCAAATACCTCGAAGAGAGCGAAGTGATCGAAGTTGTCCTTGCTGACCGCGAGGAGGCAAAGAGAATCTTAAAGGAAGAAAATGTAGCAATTATGTGTTCTTATCATCTGATGCATTTTATTCATGATGAGGAGCCGTTTGCATTCCTGAAATAAGTGGAGGGGAGCCAGAAAAACACAACCCCTGGAAGTTCTTAGCACGAACTGCCAGGGGTTGTGTTTTTCTGACTCCCATTTACGTTGTGGGGGACGGGAGGGTGAGGACTCAGGTGTAGTATTGGGCCTGGGTTTCGTAAAGATTGGCGTAGATGCCGTGGTTTGCGAGGAGGGTGTCGTGGGTTCCGTCTTCGGCGATGCGGCCGTGGTCGAGGACGATGATGCGGTCGCAGAATTTGCAGCTGCTCATGCGGTGGGAGATGTAGACGGCGGTTTTGCCGGCAGTCATCTGGCTGAACTGTTCGTAGATTTCGGCTTCGGCGATGGGGTCGAGGGCGGCGGTCGGCTCGTCGAGGATGACGAACGGGGCATCCTTGTAGAGGGCGCGGGCGATAGCGGTGCGCTGGGCCTCGCCGCCGGAGAGGTCGACACCAGAGCCGTTGTTGTTGTAAAGGCGGGTGCGGACGCCTTGCGGGAGTTGCTGTACACGGTCGGTGAGACCGACTTTTGCAAGAGAGGATTGCAAAGCAGCTTCATCAATCTCGGTTCCGGCGGCGATGTTTTCGTCGAGCGGGAGGGAAAACAGGTGGAAATCCTGGAAAACGACGGAGAATGCCTGCGTGTACTCTTTGTAGCTATATTTGCGGATGTCAATGCCATTCAGGGTGATGTAACCTGAAGTTGGCTCATACAGGCGGCAGAGCAGCTTGATGAGTGTTGTCTTTCCGGCTCCGTTACGGCCAACGAGGGCGGTTTTTTCGCCGACGGCAAAGGACAGTGTCACATGTTCGAGTACCGGAATATTCGTACCGGGATAAGAGAATGAGACATCGTGGAATGCAAATTCGTACTGGCCGTCGTCGCGTTTCTCAATCGGCAGTGTACCGTCGTAGGCCATAGACGGCTGCGCAATGAAATCCTCATAGGTCGAGAGATAGGAATTGATATAGTCGAACTCCGATCCGGTTGCGAGAAATGTCTGAAGATCACTCATGGCGCGTGTCACGGAACCGGCATACAGAAGAACATCCCCGATGGGGAGAACGCCGTACAGAGCCCTGGCGCCGATCACAAGGTACGCAGCGAAATTGGAAAGGAGCGCAAAAAAAAGAGATCCGCACATTGGCTGAA
>ERZ836441.3445-NODE-3445-length-10576-cov-2.888604_pt1 | contig 10576 bp, 9 predicted proteins | sample MGYA00519686_ERZ836441 | MGnify/ENA primary metagenome ERZ836441 (study PRJEB31850, sample SAMEA3708800) | human gut metagenome | biome: human gut; feature: human-associated habitat; material: faeces | place: China | collected 2014 ... | reverse complement strand
GGAGCATCCGGTCATATGGAAGGAAATGAAAGCCGCATGGTAAAAACACCATGGTCGGAGCAGGAAATTCCATTTACGACAGCTGCGTCGATCGGTACTCAGAAAGTGATCCGGGATCATGCAACGATCGGAATCGTTGTGACGACCGATGGCACGATCGGGGAACTGCCGCGAAATGCATATGTAAAAGCGGAAGAACAGACGGTGGAGGAACTGAATGCGATCGCAAAACCATATGTCATTCTGTTAAATTCACAGAAACCGTACAGTGATGAGACGATGGAACTTGCAGCCGAACTGAAAGAAAAATATCAGACTGCCGTTTTGCCGGTCAACTGTGAGCAGCTGCGGAAAGATGATATTGTCCGCATTTTAGAGAATATCCTCTGTGAATTTCCAGTGACGCGTGTCGAATTTTTTATTCCAAAATGGACGGAGATGCTTGCAGCAGATCATCCGGTCAAAAGCGAAATCATCACGCAGGCATCCGATATTTTAAGTCATATGGAGCAGTCATCCTATCCAGGACTTCTGGGACTGCTTCACTGTTCAGTATCAGATCTGAAAAAGATACATGGGATAGGAACGGTCAAGGCAGTTCAGCTGAAGTGCATCGGAGAATTATCCAAAAGGATTGCCAGTACGGCTGCAAGGATTTCGCTTGACTTTAACAGTCCGGATTCTATTGCAGCATATTATATGGAACAGCTGCGGCATCAGGAACAGGAGATTATGATCTGCATGATGCTGGATAATCAGAATCATTTGCTCGGAGATACCATGCTGTCAAAAGGAACCGTAAATGCAACGCTGATCACACCGCGGGAAGTATATCTGGAAGCACTTCGATACCATGCGGTCAATCTGATACTGATTCATAATCATCCGGGAGGAAATCCGGCTCCCAGTAAATGCGATAAAGAAATTACTGAACGAATCTGTCAGGCCGGCGAAATGCTGGGAATTAATCTGCTTGATCATATCATCATAGGCGATCACAGATATATCAGTTTCCGGGAAGAGGGACTGATGGGAGCGTATCCGGAATGAAGGGAAATTTTTATGCTTTTAAGAAAAACATATGGAATAGATCTTGGAAGCAGCAGTATCAAGGTTTATTCGTTTTTTAAAAACAAAAGTTATATGGAAAAGAACATGATAGCGTCAAAAGGGCGCAGGATCATCGCCGTGGGCAATGAAGCATACGATATGTTTGAAAAGGCTCCTGCCAATATCGTGGTGAATTCGCCGATGGCTTTTGGTATGATAGCCAATCTTGAACTGCAGGAGATTGCGTTGTACAGTATGATGAAAAAGATTGATCATTTTCTGGGAATTGGATCAGATATGTTTTTTTCTGTTCCGCTGGATATGACTGCAGTAGAGAAACGGGCATATTACCATGTCGCAAATGGCCATTGGCTCAGGCAGAACCGGGTATATATGGTAGAGGCTCCAATTGCAGATGCAATTGCCATGGGTGTGGACCTAAACCGAAATGCTGGAAGTATGATCGTAAATATTGGAGCACAGAGTACACAGTTCTCAATCATCACGGATGGAAAAATCATCATTGCGAAAAAAATTCCGATCGGTGGACGCCAGATGAATGAAGCTATCTGCAGTGAGATCAGGAAACGTTACAATCTGCAGATTGGCACGCGTACCGGAAAACGCCTGAAGATAGCCATGGGACGGCTCAATGATCAGCGCAGAGAAGCACGCAAGGTGGTTGGAATTGATGGAATATCAGGACTGCCGAGAGAAGAGATCATATCCGGATATGTGGTAAATGCCGGAATTATGAACTGCGTAAATGAGATTGCGGCAGAAATGAAAACTTTTTTGGAGAGAATTCCACCGCAGATTTCTTACCATATTTCAAGAGAAGGAATCTACCTTGCCGGGGGAAGTACCAAGATTCCTTACATAGATAATTATCTTGCGAGTTATACGGGGGTATCTTTTAACTTATCTCCATTATATGAAAAAGCGACAGTTGCAGGACTGGAAAAAATCATCCGTGACCATGAACTGATGAAATGGGCGCAGCCTGTCAAACAACGCAAATTATAAAGACACAATTATAATTCTTTAGGGGTATGATAATACATGAAAAACCTGAAAAAGAAGTTTCGATTTCGAATACATTTAAAAAGTAAACATCTTCTTGTGATCATGACATTTTTCTGTGGAAGTGCTGTGGTTGCCACACTTGCCTCCGGGATTACATCAGCTCCGCTTCAGGAAGCGGCAGGAATGATCGTTGTTCCTTTTGAAAAAAGTATCACAACAATCGGACTCTGGCTTACTGATATCAATAAATCTTTTCAGGAAAAACAGGATCTTATAGATCAGAATGAGGAACTGAAAAATACTGTAGATACTTTAACAGAACAGAACAATATTCTTATTCAGAATCAGTCCGAGCTTTCCAGACTGCAGGAACTCTATGATCTGGATGCGGAATATTCGGATTATCCGAAGGTCGCAGCCAGAATTATATCCAAAGATCCGGGTAACTGGTATGATACATTCATGATCAATAAAGGAAGCAAAGACGGCATCCGTGTAGATAACAATGTAATTGCAGGCAAGGGACTTGTCGGCATTGTTACCGAGGTGGGCAGTAACTGGGCAACTGTTCGTTCCATTATTGATGACAGTAGTAATGTCAGTGCCATGACAGTCGGTACAGATGACAATTGTGTGGTGGAAGGTGACCTGGAGTTGATCGATGAAGGGAAACTGCGTTTTACACAGCTGTATGACAAAGAAGATAAAGTAACAGTAGGTGAGCAGGTTGTTACTTCAAATATCAGTGAAAAATACGTAGAAGGTCTGTTTATCGGATATGTCAGCGATATTCAATTAGATACCAACAATCTGACAAAATCAGGAACAATCGTTACACCTGTAGATTTTCAGCACTTGAAGGATGTATTTGTAATTACTGTCAACAAGAAAGATTCCACAGAGGAAGGGGCCGAGGAATGAAAAGTAAGATCGTTCTGTTTTTTACGATCATTGTCTGTTTTCTGATGCAGTCAACAGTGCTGCATCTGATCTCTATTGGCTCGATCACACCGAACCTGTTACTGATCCTTTGCGTATCTATGGGGCTTATGCGTGGGCGTAAGAGCGGATTGTGGACAGGCTTTTTCTGTGGTCTGCTTGTGGATCTGTTTTATGGATCCGTTTTTGGGTTTTATGCACTGATCTATATGTATGTGGGATTCCTGAGCGGTTATGCATTTCGTATTTATTATGATGATGATATAAAAGTACCGATGCTACTGACTGCGATTATGGATTTTCTGTATAATCTGGCGGTTTATGCACTTCAGTTCCTACTGAGGGGCAGACTGGGTCTGGGGGTATATTTTACCCGTATTATTGTTCCGGAAATTTTTTATACTGTTTTTCTGACAATGATCGTATACAGAGTATTTCATTATATTAATTATCATTTTATGAGTCCAACCAGGAAAGAAAGTGAGTCTATTTGGGTATTAAAATAAAAAAAATCATCAAAAAAATTCAGTTAAAGAGAACAACAGTACTGTTACTTGTATTTATTCTCATGGCGTTTGTTCTTGTGAGACAGCTGTTTGACCTGCAGATCATCCAGGGTGAGAACTATATAAATGAATTTCAGACACGAACAACGAAAACGCGTGTGCTTAAGAGTACAAGAGGAAATATATATGACAAAAACAATAAGCTGATCGCATCGAATGTGTTATCTTATTCTCTTACGTTTGAGGATAATGGAACTTATGACAGTACCCGGCAGAAAAATCTGACGCTGAACGGGGTGGCTTATAAAGTCCTGAAGATCCTTGCAGAAAACGGCGATCAGCTGTCGAATTCTTTCCATATTAAGCTGGATAAGGATGGAAACTATGCGTTTGACGTAGAGGAAGGATTTACACTGAGTCGTTTTAAGGCGGATATCTATGGACATGCACTGATCGATGACCTGACAGAAGATGAGGCGGCGGCAACGGCAGAAGATATGGTTGCTTATCTCAGTGGAAATAAGGGATTTTCTATCGTACTTTATGGAGACGATGCTTATACAGATGAAGAATTAAAAAAATATGGGCTTCCGAAGGAACTTACCAAACAGGAAGTTCTTGATATTGCAATCATGCGGTATGAGCTGAGTACGAACAGCTTCCAGAAATATATGGCGGTTACGATTGCAACGAACGTTAGTGAAAGTACAGTTGCAGCAGTTATGGAAAACCAGAATGAACTCCAGGGAATCGATGTTCTGGAGGATTCTGTACGTCAGTATGTTGATGACGAGAGCATGGGACCGCTTCTCGGTTATACCGGACGGGCATCATCAGAAGAGTTGGAAAGTCTTAAGAAAGAAAATCCGGATTATTCCAATGATGCAATTGTAGGTAAAGCCGGTATTGAACAGTATATGGAGCTGGAACTTCAGGGAAAAGATGGTCAGGAAACGGTAACCGTTGATAATCTTGGAAAAGTACTGAAAATCGATGATAACACAACAGTAGAACCGGTTGCCGGAAATGATGTTTATCTTTCAGTAGATGCAGACTGGCAGAGTGCGATTTATCAGATCCTGAAACAGCGTGTGGCTGGTATTCTTCTGAATAAGATTGAAGCTGTGAAAGAATACGATTATAAAGGCGAAAATGATGCAAGTAGGATCATCATTCCGATTTATGATGTATATAATGCACTGATAGCAAACAGCGTCATCGATATTGATAAATTCAGCAGAGAAGAAGCTTCGGATACAGAAAAAAATCTTTATGCCAAATTTCAACAAAAGCAGCAGGAAGTTTTTGATACAATAACTAACAGGCTTACAAGTTCTGATCCGCCGGCTTACAAAGACGAAAGTACTGAGGTGCAGGAGTATCTTACATATATTTGCGATACAGTGCTCCGGGATACGCTTGGTGTGATCGATAAGAATGAGGTGGATACATCAGATGCCACTTATCAGGCCTGGGCAAATGATCAGAGCATTAGTCTGAAGGATTATCTGAATTATGCAGCCAGTCAGAACTGGATCGATATTTCTGTCATTTCTCCAAAGGGAGAGTATCTTGATTCAGAAGAAATATATCAGGCACTGACTTCCTATATTACAGATTACCTGAAAACAGATACAGGATTTTCAAAACTTCTTTATAAATATCTTCTCATGAATGATCAGATTACAGGACAGGATATCTGTCTGGTCCTTTATGAGCAGGGAGTACTGTCAAAAGAAGATGATTGTTATGCAAGTCTTGCATCGGGTGCCATGTCTGCTTACGATTTTATGATCAATAAGATTTCCAATCTGGAAATTGAACCGGCACAGCTGGCACTTGCACCTTGTTCTGCATCGGCAGTCATTACCGACGCAAAAACAGGAAAGGTACTTGCCTGTGTATCCTATCCGGGATATGACAATAATCGTCTTAGCAATAATATGGATACCAGCTATTATACGAAGCTTGCATTGGACAAGTCCAGTCCTTTCTTTAATAAGGCAACACAGCAGACGACAGCACCTGGTTCTACGCTGAAGCTTCTTTCGGCGGTTACCGGTATGATGGAAGGCGTGATCGATGATGATACTTATTTTGATTGTACCGGTGAATTTGATCTTGTAACTCCGTCGATTTTCTGTTGGAACAAGCAGGGACATGGATCGCTGGAGATAACCGGAGCGATTGAACAATCCTGTAACTATTTCTTCAATATGGTTGGTTTCCTTGCTGGTAAAAATTCAGATGGAGATTTCTCAGAAAATCTCAGCCTTACCAAGCTGCAGAAATATGCTTCGGAATTTAACCTTGATAAGAAAACCGGAATAGAGATTTCAGAGGCAAGTCCACATGTTTCGGACAGCAAAGCGGTTCCTTCTTATATTGGACAGGGTAATCATTTGTTTACAACCAGTCAACTGGCACGTTATGCGACAGCACTTGCTACATCTGGAACAGTCTATGATCTTTCACTTCTGGATAAAGTTACTGATTCACAGGGTAAGACATTGAAGGAATACGGTTCATCTGTTGTAAATCAGATGAGTGATGTTCCGGATAATGTATGGAATGATATTCATGAAGGTATGCGACGGGTGGTTCTGACTCATGAGCAGTTTAATGGACTGGGAGTTACACTTTCAGGAAAAACAGGTACCGCCGAGCTGGATATTTATCACCCGAACCATGGCCTTTTCATTGGATATACGACATCTTCAGATACATCTGAGCCGGAGTATTCTATTGCAGTGCGAATTGCAAATGGATACACTTCGGGAAATGCATGCCTGACAGCAAATGATATTCTGAAATACATTTATAATCTGGCAGATGAAGATACCATTCTGACTGGCTATGCCTCCAGTGATACCAGTAATACCTCGAACGACTAACCATATACAGCAGTCTTTGGCTGCTGTATAGCAAAACCACATAAGAGAATACCAGAAGTCTGGAAATATCTATGAGGAGGAAAATAAAATGGGAGAAGTCATTGTAGTAACATCCGGAAAAGGGGGTGTGGGTAAAACAACCACAGTTGCCAATATCGGAACGGGACTTGCGATGCTTAACAAAAAAACAGTTGTAGTGGATACGGATATAGGCCTTCGTAATCTGGATGTGATCCTTGGCCTGGAGAACCGGATTGTGTATAATCTGGTGGATGTTATCAATGGAAGCTGCAGAATGAAACAGGCATTGATCAAGGACAGACGTTATCCGGATCTTTTTCTTCTGCCTTCGGCACAGACCAAAGATAAATCGGCAGTGTCTCCTGAGCAGATGATCAAACTCACAGATGAGCTCAGAGAAGAATTCGATTATGTATTGCTGGATTGCCCTGCGGGAATTGAACAGGGGTTCCGCAATGCGATTGCCGGAGCTGATAAGGCAATCGTTGTCACAACTCCGGAAGTTTCTGCAATTCGCGATGCGGATCGTATCATAGGGCTTCTTGAAGCTTCTGATTTGAGAGATATTCATCTGATCATCAATCGCCTGCGACCGGATATGATTGCCAGGGGCGATATGATGTCAGTGGATGATGTGACGGAAATTCTTGCGGTAAATCTCCTTGGTACGATTCTGGATGATGAGCAGATTGTGATTGCGGCCAATCAGGGTGAACCCCTTTCCGGTCAGAAATCGCAGGCAGAAGAAGAGTACCGTAATATCTGCCGGCGCCTTCTTGGTGAGGAAGTTCCGTTTGTGGAACTGCAGCAAAAGAAAGGCATGCTGAAAAGATTAAGTGAGATTTTTCATAAATAACAGGATTTTTTTCTGTTAAAGGAGGGGATTTCAGTGAAATCTTTTAGTCAGATAAAAGGTCGGTCTGCGGAATATGCCAGAAACAGAATAAAACTTCTACTGGTATCCGAACGTATCGACTGCTCTCCGCAAATGATAAGCATGTTGAAAAATGATTTGATTCATACGGTAAAAAAATATATCTCCATAGATGAAAAACAGGTGACTGTGCAGATCACACAGGAACCACCGGTTATCCATGCGAAGATACCCGTATGCTCCAAAAAGGAACAAAGGACAAAATGTTAAAACAGTATAAATTACGATTTTATAATTTCAGACTGGTAATTTTTCTTCTGGCGATCAGTGTGATCGGAATCGTTCTTGTGGGAAGTGCGAGGGAAGATCTGAAATCCAAACAGCTTGTGGGTGTGATTCTTGGTCTGATCATTATGGTTATTCTGTCATTGATGGATTATTCCTGGATTTCAAATTTCCAGTGGATCATGTATGGCGCAAATATTGTGCTTTTGCTGATCGTACGACTTTTTGGTGATTCTGCCAATGGTGCGGCACGTTGGATTGATTTTGGATTTATCCGTTTTCAGCCGACGGAGCTGTCGAAAATTATTATCATACTATTTTTTGCCAGGTTCTTTATGGATCATGAAGAAGATCTGAATACATTCAAAACACTGGCAAAATCAGTGATTCTTCTGGCAATTCCGCTGTTTCTGATTTATGAACAGCCGGATATGAAAAACACACTTATGCTTCTGGCTGTATTTTGCATCCTGATTTATATTGCAGGGCTCAGTTATAAGATCATCGGAGGAATGTTTCTGATCATTATTCCATTGGCAATTATTTTTGTATCGATCGTGGTACAGCCGGATCAGAAACTGATCAAAGACTATCAGAGAAAACGTATCATGGCATTTCTGTATCCTGAGAATGAAGAGTACAGTGATGATATTGAACAGCAAAATAACTCCAAAACAGCAATTGCTTCGGGAGAACTAATAGGAAAAAAACTGTCTGGTGATAAAGAAGTTGCATCTGTAAATGATGGTAATTTTGTGTCTGAGAATCAGACAGACTTTATTTTTGCGGTAGCCGGTGAGGAATACGGATTTATGGGATGCTGTAGTATTGTAATCCTGTTACTGGCGATTTCTGTGGAATGTATCCGGATGAGCCTGCGGGCAAAAGACTTGTCCGGAAAGATCATATGTTGTGGTATGGCAAGTATCATATCATTGCAGAGCTTCCTGAATATATGCGTGGCTACGGGAATCGCGCCAAATACCGGTACACCGCTTCCATTTGTCAGTTATGGACTTACGTCACTAATCAGTCTTTATATCGGAATGGGTATGGTATTGAATGTCGGACTTCAGAGCAGCGCATACAATAAAGAAATCCGAAGAAAAGCAATTGACCAGAAAGAGGACTATTTATGACAAAACAACAAAAAGGTAAAACATCTGCAGGTCAGCAGAGAAGGTCGGCACGTCCGGAACAGATGCATGCTTCCCGACAGCATCCACAGAAACGTTCATCAAAAAGTTCAGCGAGAATGCGGCGTATGCGTAAAAAGAGAATGAAAAATACAATTCTTCTGATTGCATTGCTGCTGATTCTGGTATGTGGTGCAGGAGGACTGTTTTATATGCTGCGGGGCGGAATAGGTTCCGAACCGGTAATGGCTTACAGTACAGACAGAGAGTTTCAGCATCAGAAGATTTCAGGAATAAGTCAGAGAGCAGATGCATTTGCAGCTGATCTTTGTGTGGTGACTGGTGATCAGACACTGGATTCTGTTTCGCTGGAACAGGCTCAGAAGGGAGTTCTGCTGGATCTTAAAGATAAATCCGTTTTATATGCCAAGGGAGCCTATGATAAAGTTTATCCTGCAAGTATTACGAAAATTATAACTGCGCTTCTTGCTTTCAAAAACAGTAATATGGATGATGTTGTAACGATCACACAGGAAAATATCACTCTTGAGGAAGGATCACAGGTAGTTGGTTTTCAGGTGGGGGATCAGGTGACGATGGATCAGCTTGTGCACTGCCTTCTGGTTTATTCCGGAAATGATGCGGCATCTGCGATTGCGACTCATGTGGGTGGCTCTACAGAAAACTTTGTTGCAATGATGAATGAATATGCAGCGCAGCTTGGATGTACAGGAACACATTTTACAAATCCACATGGTCTGCAGGACGAAAATCATTATACAACACCGTACGATATCTATCTCATGTTGAAAGAAGCATTGAAATATCCGGAATTCACGGAAATTACACAGCTTCCGAGTTATACAGTTACATTCCAGCACAGTGACGGCTCTGAAGATAGTGTGTCACTTACTGCGACGGATCATTATCTGACAGGTGAGGCAAATGCTCCAAAAGGAGTAACGGTTCTTGGCGGAAAGACCGGAACGACAAGCAGCGCAGGAAACTGTCTGGCATTGCTCTGTCAGAATTCATATGGGGAACCATATGTTTCAATTGTTATGGGGGCTTCTACAAAAGAACTTCTTTATCAGCAGATGACATCCCTTCTTGAAAATATAAACACAGTATAAGCGAGAATGTTCAGACTGTTTGGAGAAAGTGACAAAAAAATCCAAATTACTCTTGAATTTTAAAACAAGTTGCACTATAATATTAACCATATTCAACATCGTTTTTATTCAAAAATTATATATTGTGTCTAAGGAGGAAAACAGCATGGTTGAACTGATCGTAGGAAAGAAAGGCAAAGGCAAAACAAAAGTACTGTTAGACAAAGTGAACGGCGCAATTAAAGAGGCAAATGGCAGCATTGTTTACTTAGACAAAAGCACAAAACATATGTATGAACTGAACAACAAAGTTCGTCTGATCGATGTATCTGTATATCCGATTAAGAATGCAGATGAGTTTGTTGGATTTGTATGTGGTATTATTTCACAGGATCATGACCTTGAGCAGGTTTATCTTGACAGTTTTCTTACAACGGCCAAACTGGAAGGTAAAGACGTTACAGGTACACTGGAGCAGCTGAATGCTGTAGGTGAGAAATTTAATGTTAAATTTGTCGTTAGTATGTCCCTGGATAAAGAAGAGATTCCGGAATCCTTACAGGATAAGATCGTAACTGCTTTATAAAAAGTAAAAAAGAATCTGGGATCAGTCTTTTTGGACTAATTTGGACAAGAATTACATAAGATGGGGTAATCAAGGGATTCTGTTGGGGGACAGGATCCCTTTTTACAGGGAAACCTTCATAAAATATATAAAATTTTTAAAAAATAT
>ERZ836441.3439-NODE-3439-length-10601-cov-2.691637_pt1 | contig 10601 bp, 6 predicted proteins | sample MGYA00519686_ERZ836441 | MGnify/ENA primary metagenome ERZ836441 (study PRJEB31850, sample SAMEA3708800) | human gut metagenome | biome: human gut; feature: human-associated habitat; material: faeces | place: China | collected 2014 ... | reverse complement strand
AACGAACCAACGTCTTTGGAACGGACGCGTTGACGCCATACATGGACATATGGTCGCCGTTGTAAGTTGCCCAGCCGAGTGCCAGCTCTGACATGTCACCGGTACCGATCACCATACCGTTTGACTGGTTGGCAAGATCCATTAAGATCAGTGTGCGCTGTCTGGCCTGTGAGTTTTCATACGTAACATCATGGTTGCTCGGATCATGTCCGATGTCCCGAAAATGAAGTTCAACTGCTTCGTGGATCGGGACTTCTTTTAGTGTTGCGCCGAGCTGCTTTGTGAGTGTGCAGGCGTTTTGGTAAGTGCGGTCGGTTGTGCCAAAACAAGGCATCGTGACGGCAACGATTCCACTTCGGTCAAGTCCAAGCAGATCAAAGGCTTTCGCAGTAACTAACAGAGCCAGAGTTGAGTCCAATCCGCCGGATATGCCGATCACAGCGCTGGTGCAATGGGTATGCGCCAATCTTTTTTTGAGTCCCATCGCCTGAATGTGTAAAATTTCATCGCAGCGACGGTCGCGGTCTGTCTTACTGTTCGGGACAAACGGTGTTCGTTCATAATGTCTTGTGAGCGTTGTCTCTTCCACCTGCTGAAATGTAAAATGAATAATCTGATAAGCATCTTTCTCTGACTCGTCGGTGCCCGGAACAATTTGTGGAAACGTGGAAATGCGTCTACGCTCACTGGTTAAACGCCCCAGATCGATCTCAGACAGGATCATACCGTTTTGGAAACGCTTGCTTTCGTTGAGCAGTGTACCGTTTTCGGCGATCAGATTATGCCCGGCGAATACAAGATCCGTAGAGGATTCGCCTTCTCCTGCATCTGCATAAATATATGCACACAAAAGGCGGGCAGACTGTCCGGTTACTAACTCACGGCGATAGATATCTTTGCCGGTTGTTTCGTCGCTGGCCGACAGATTAACAATGACGGTTGCACCGTGCAGAGCGTGTGTGGTAGAAGGTGGCGCTGCAGTCCATAAGTCCTCGCAGATCTCCGCACCAATGATCAATCCCGGCATATTATCTGCTTGAAACAAGGTCTTGCTGCCAAACCAGATGAGATCTAATCCCTCCTCATCGCAAAGTTCCGGCATATGAAGGAAAATGCCCTCTTTCGGGGCGGCTGTAAAATGCCTTGCTTCATAAAATTCGGAATAATTCGGAATAAAAGTTTTGGGGATCAGACATATTACTTCTCCATGGAATACGACAGCGGCTACGTTATATAGCCGGTTCATATAAGAAAAAGGCAGACCAACAATGGTCATCATATCCATATTAGCAGACACTTTCCGAATACGGTTCAGGCCGGAGATAGCACCGTCTAATAACGCCTTTTGTAAAAAGAGATCGCCACAGGTATAGCCGGTCAGACAAAGTTCCGGCAAAACCAACAGCTTCGCATGCTCTGTATTTGCTTTCTGCATACATTCGATGATCTGCTCTGTATTGTAATCGGGATCTGCAACACGGATGTCCGGCGTTGCAGCAGCAACTTTCAAAAATAAATCGTTCATAGGCACTCCTTATTTTTCTATTATGATCTAGTTATCATTTTAAGCGGTAGTTCAAATGTACCACGTTGGCATGGGAATTGCAACCAAAGTTCAGTCTTGCGTATTACGTATTACGGCAAATCGCTTTATTCCTGCTTGCGTATTGCGACAAACCGCTTTATAATGTGTAATTGGACAAAAAATGAAGGTGAATGCGGAGGCATAGTAATGCAATTGGATATTTTAATTGATATGAAATTGCTGTTGTGTAGCGCGACATCGCCAAGAATAGCTTTAGCAATTCTTGCAAAGCAAAGCGCTGACTTTGCTTTTTTATATCGTTTTTTTTATATTGTGATCGCAATGGAAGCGGCGGCTGTGAGTTTGTTCCTGCCGCTGCTGTTTTTGCGTGTGGTTATAAGTGGTCTGCCAAAGAAATATATGGTATGGCTGTGGCGGTTGTATTTTTTGCGGATCGTGTGTCCAATCCAGATTTCCAGTACGTTTAGTATTGTTCCGGCGTGGAATCGCAGTTACCATCGATTTTTAGCAGATGTAGGACTTGATATCGATGCGCAGCATGGCGGACTGCTTCGCAGTCTGCGCGATGTATGGCAAGCGAACATACAAGTAACGTCTCTCTATCGGATCATGGCGATAGGATACTTTGCAGGAATGCTGATATTGGTAGTTCTTTTGGTGATTCGGGCGGGAAAGGTGCGTTCCGCGATCCGTATGCGGGAAAAAAGACTGGAGGGTACTTTGTACCAGTCAGCGGTCGAATTGCCGGTCATGACAGGTCTGTTCGTGAATCGCGTGTTTTTGCCGGAAACGATGAATGTGCAGGAGGCGAAATATACATTAGCACATATGGAGTGTCGACGTGCTCGCAGAAGCAATCTTTGGAATGCGTTTTATGTAGCGGCGCTGTTTTTGCATTGGTACGATCCTTGCGTATGGGCTGCCGTATTTTTGGTTAGACGGGATGAGCAGATGGCGTGCGATGAATGTGCCGTGGACAGATGCAGTGCGGCAGACAAGAATGCGTATATACAAGGGATTTTGAATATTGTACCGCAGGAAAGCCGTGTGCCATTTACTGCGTGTGCAAGCTTTGAAACAGACTTAGAGAGACGGTCGCAGCGTTTGCTGCATCAGGGATCCGACCGAATGTGTTATAAAATGACCGGTGTGATCCTTTTGCTTTTGATGTTTTTCTGGCTTTTTTTGTTGCGTCCGGTTCAAAATGTATGGGCAGGAGGAACGTGGAATGCCGGGAGTGAGAAACTGTCCGCAAATAAGGACACGAGGAAAACGAATCTCATCATTTCGCAGACAGATGTATTGTCGCCAAGTGGACTGAAACAGACAGTTTCCTTGCGGCATAAGCGTAATGAAGCCAACGGCAGGATCCTTGCAAACAGTTATGAGCTGCAGCTTGCGGATGCAGCAGGCAGTGAATTGGCAGTTGTTGACCTGCAGAAAGTGTTTCGAGAGCAGGGGATTGCGAAGGATGCGCTTTATTTCCCGGAGGGCTTGAAGCTGCAGACCGGTGACTATAATAATGATGGGATTCAAGAACTGCTTTTGGGACAGCAGAGAGCGTGGGATGCAGCAGAGCAAAAGCAGATCGGGAGATTGCTGTCCAACAAAACGGACAGCAAGTCAAAAACAGCGTCAAGCAAGGTTGCCGAGAACGTCACGCCGGCGCCGGCAAAACAGGTTAAGAACTTGCGGACGTATGTGTACGTAATGTTTCAGATGCAGGAGACCGGTTTGCAGATCGTCTCAGGCGGTATATGGGGAACAGGCGGCATCGATGCAGTCTGTGAAGCCGAGTCAGGAATCGGACGTGAAGGACTTGTTTTATATGCAGCTCTCCGATGGAAAGCTGTACTATATTTGGGACAGCGATGCAACAAAGTTCCTGGCAAAGAAATTATCGTCTGATGAATTGAATCAGCATAGAAGGGCGTCACAGGGAACAGAGGAAGCGGGCGTCAGCAAGACAGAGACTTTGGAAGATGCCGATGGCAACGAGTGTATGCGCGTGCAGACGACCACTGACACGACCGGAAGTCCGGAAATCGGTCAGATCATGATGTCCCAAAACAAGAAAAAGATGAACGAGGTCAAGGGATATTTTTGCGAGTTGAAGTGGGTGCCGCAATCTGATGCTTCGACCGGACGATATGCAGTATTGATCTATAATGGCACCAAAGCACAGACATTTGTGCTGTATGATGTTGATAAAGCTACGGAACTGTACCGGCAGGAAGACGGTAATGATATTCTCAGCAGTATCTTTGCCAAATATAATGACACACAGATTCAGTTTAAAAGTGGAGCAATTGCGGTGTACAAGCTCGCGGAACAAAATGGGAGCAGGCTAACGATTGATTTTGCGGCAGAAGCAGAAGATGGCGTAGATGTGAGTGGAAGTTATGTTTATGATATGGATAGTGAACAGATTTCCAATCTGCAGTATAACCAGTCGAATGATGATACGCAGACCAAGAATTCGTCAAACGGGAATGCCGGGACAGACAGCGATTCTTCTTCCTCAAATAAGGGAACAGACAGCAGCTCGAAACGTAAGAACACAACAACGCCACAGCCTGTTCCAACAATAAATAGCAATTTGGGGGATTATTTGGATCCGTGATGGTCTTGGACAAGCAATGTTCCAAATTTACGAAGTCTGGTTCGATCGTATCTTTTCTTGACGGTATTTTCGTAGAGTGCTATTCTTATAAGAGCAGAAAGTTCGTGGCAGCCGGCTTTATGAATAAAGGCAGCTGCAGAAATATGAGAAGAGGAGGGAAAGTATGATCGTAGATAGAAATCGTTTTGGGGATTCGGAGATAAAGAGCTGTAAACAGTGTGGACGCAGATTACATCCTAAATATAATAAAGATATATGTCCGGCGTGCATGGAAATGAATCTGTTTAATGAAGTGAAAGATTATATTCGTAAAAATGATGTGAATGAATCTCAAGTGGCTGATCATTTTGGCATTTCCAATGCGAAGGTACGCGCATGGATCCGTGACGGTCGTATTCAGTACAAAAATACAGATGGAAAAACAGTGTCGCAGGTGTATTGTCAGATCTGCGGTAAGCCGTTGGATTTCGGGAATCTATGTTCTGAATGTCGTCATTTGCAGGGATTGGAAGTTGTTGCAAAGCGTTATGGAGAAGAGGCAGGACAGATGCGTTTCATCAACAAAGACAGGACGTAAAATTACAGCAATAATTATAGAATGTTGCAGTAAAATTTCCAACAATCGGAAAAAAATATATTAGTAGAGGTAGAATTTTCCAGGAAGATTCGCCTCTTTTTTTATGATATGCTTTTTTGGGAGTCAAAGTATGTTGGGAGTCAAAGTATGTACAACGTGAAAAAGGAGGGAAATATGCAGCAAGTAAGAATTAAGTTGCAAAATATTTCGAAGTATTATTATTCCGAAACAGCAGTGACACAGGCATTGCAGGGTATCAATCTGGAGTTTCGCATGGGAGAATTTGTTGCGATCACAGGGGAAAGCGGCAGCGGAAAGTCAACATTGCTTAGGATCATTAGCGGTATGGATACGTTTGATGATGGGGAGCTTTATGTGGATGGACAGCCGACATTTCAGTATGATGAAGATGACTGGGAAGAATATCGTCGTACTAAGATCGGTTTTGTTTTTCAAGATTATAGTTTGATCGGTCATTATACCGCCAAAGAAAATATTGTCAGTGCGCTTTTGATCATGGGAGTGCCTGAGAAAGAAGCTGGAGACAAGGCAATTCATTATTTGGAACGGGTAGGCCTGAGTGCACAGAGAGACCAGCGTGCGTCTAAGTTGTCCAGTGGTCAAAAGCAGAGATTGTCAATTGCTCGTGCGTTGGCAAAGGATACGGATATTATTGTGGCGGATGAGCCAACCGGTAACTTGGACAGTGAAACCGGAGCGCAGATCGTGAAATTGCTTCGAGATCTTTCGCAAGACCATTTGGTTATAATGGTAACTCACAATTATGAACAGGTAGAAAAATATGTTACCAGAAAAGTGCGATTGCATGATGGATCATTGATCTTGGACGTATCCGAAAATATGAACACGGATCAGAAGTCAGACGTATCCGAAAATATGGACACGGATCAGAAGTCAGACGTATCCGGAAATACGGACACAGATCAGAAGTTGGAAGTATCCGAAAATATGGACACAGAGCAGAAACCGGAGATGTCCGAGAATGTGGACAACAACGAGAAAACGTCAGCCGGTAAAAAGTCTGAAAGCAATGAGGAACGACTTCGCGATCATACCATAGGGCGGATCTTTGTGCGAATGAATGCAGTGAGACAGCCGGAAAAAATCGCATTGTTTATGGGCTTTTTCTTAGCTGCTGCTATCGTATCGTTTTTATTTATCGGGCAGTTGCTAATGAATGCAGATGATATTTACACCAAAGAGTATTCAGCAACATCCTTTGCGCGCAAGGACGATAAGCGCATTTCACTTAGACGCAAAGATCAAAAGTTTATGACGAAAAAAGATATTGACCGACTCACCAAAATGAAGCACGTCGTTTCGGTGGATCAGTACGATATTGTGAATGATATCAATTATTATTTTGAGGAAGGAAAAGATTATAGACAGGAGTACGGCTATAATAGGATGAGTACGAGCAATGAAGGGTGGCTGTATGACTCACAGAACGTTGAATATGTCAAGAAAGATCAATACATGCGATCGTCTTCCTGCTTAAAGAAATCGGATCTCGCAAAGGGCAGTCTGCCAAAGAAGATCGATGAAGTTGTACTGTACGATCGGGGAAAATATAAGGTTGGTGATACGATTACATTTTTCTATACAAGCGATGTGCTTTGGTCATCAACGGAGAATTATATACAGCGGAAGATGAAAGTAAGCGGACTGTTAAAAAATAAGGATAAACAGGTGTACTTTTCGCCGGAGATATGTACAATGCTGCAAAGTACCGTAACCGGTGGCAAAGTATTCTATGAATATGCCTATAATCAAAAACTCGGAAAATATCAGGGACAGGCAACATTGTGGCCGATTGTTGGCGATATCGTGAAGAAGGATAACGAACTTTGTGTATCAGGTGAATATGAAGCAGCGGTGTATCGGGCAGAAGATAATGACTTAACTCTTTTAGGTCAGTCCGGTTTATTGCATATTGATCAGTATGACAAGGATATGAAAACCAAGGATGTCAAACAGATCGAGAATGTAGAAACCGGTGAGAAGATAAATGGCTGTGGGGCAAATTTTGCAGAGGTTTCTCAGAATATTTATGCGAAGTATTATCGCACCGACAGCAGGCAGGCATCGGTATATATTACAAGTTATGCCAAAATGGATCATGTGTTAAAGGCATTGGATAAAGCCGGGTATGAGGCTGTGAGTACACTGCGTTTTGGTGCAGATAAATACGATTCAGATCTGGTACAGGAACGTTTAAGGACGATCGGCATTGCAGTGGCAATACTATTAGTGATGATGGCTGCTGAGATATTGATCTTACGTTCTATATTTAAGATTCAGATCAAAGACCAGAAAATCTTAAAATTCATGGGTATGTCCACAAAATTGATCGGCAAGATCAATTATATGGAGATGCGTCGATACAGTATTACTGCTATTATCGTGGTTGCGGTAGTGATGAATGTAGTTGGAATCTTTGTGCCGGCGCTGCGTGCTATGCTCTACTATTATGAATGGCCCGGGTACCTAGCGTACTTTATGTACAATTATGTGGCTGCGATGGTGATGGTAGCAGCGTTTAATCATTTGTTAAAAGGGAAGGTGAGCGAATGATCAAGATAGAACATTTACAGAAATATTTTAACCGCGGTAAACGAAGTGAGCTTCATGTATTGAATGATATTACATTGGAGCTGCCACAGACAGGTTTGGTATGTATTTTGGGGGAAAGCGGTTCCGGAAAAACCACGTTATTAAATACCGTTGGTGGATTGGATGTGTTTCAGGGAGGAACACTTACCGTAGACGAAACAATATTAAAGAAGTACGAGCCAAAGAAAATTGAGCATTTGCGTTGTGAAAAATTTGGCTATATTTTCCAAAATTATTATTTGCTGCAGGATTACACGGTTGCTTATAATGTAAAGCTTGCACTTAGTCATTATGATCTGACGGATAAGGAAAAAGATGAGAGAGTATCGTATGTATTGGAGCAGCTTGGCATAGGACGTTACAAAAAGAAGCTGGTATCCAAATTGTCGGGTGGACAGCAGCAGAGGGTATCTATTGCCCGGGCACTTGTGAAATCACCGCAGATCATATTGGCAGATGAGCCGACCGGCAATCTGGACGAGGAAAATACAATACGTACAATGAGTATATTGCGTGCGATTTCCAAGGAATGTCTGGTTATTTTAGTATCGCACGAGCGCCGTATTGCTGAGTTTTTTGCGGATCGTATTCTAGAGATCAAGGATGGAGAGATTACAAAAGATTACGATAATCATTCCGGCAGCAGTTATGAACGATCTGACGATGGTAATATTTATTTGCCGGAGCTCACATGTCAGGCCATGCAAAGCGATGAAAATGAAATTGAAGTGTACCAAAATGCGGACAGCAAAGAGGAACCTATTCGATTAAAAATGGCATGGAAAAGTGGGAAACTTTATATTCGGAGTGACATGGCAAGTGATGTGATCTTTGCGGGGGAAGAAGCCGGATGTGAAATTTTTGATGAGCCAAGACCAAAACTGGAGATGGAAGATGTTGAGAACTTCTCATATGAATTATCTCCATTGGAAATGAGTAAAAAATCCGGGTTGTCCTGGAAAGCAACCTGGCGAATGACACTAGAAAATTTGAAGTTGTTGGGGAAAAAGCAGGCATTTATCGTTGTCATCCTTTTAATAACAGCAATCATGCTTTCGCTGACGATATCGGACTTGATCACAGCAGTTACGGTGCATCGGGAAGAGATTGTGAAGGATGATTCACATTATGTACAGGTGGAGATGAAACTGGCTTCTCCGGCAGAAGAATATGCCGTTGGTGATACCATGCAGGAGTGTTATAATAAGGTGCTTTCGAAAGGGAAACGTAAAGATATGATGTTTTACGATGCAGCGCGTGACCTGGTGATACAGGCAGATACGTTATATCAGATGCGGGGGAGCAGCCAGGTGATCCGCGACTTTTCCTATGTGGACATATCGAAAGTTACGAAGAAAGATCTGTTATATGGACGGCTTCCAAAGAAATCGGATGAGATTGTTATCGATAAGCTGGTTGCGGATCGTTTCTTGAAAAGTGACACGGCTATTTCCGGTCAATATGCGTCCGCAAAGGAGTTGTTAGGAGAGACACTTTCTATTAACTCATTCAGCAAAGATCTGACGGTAGTTGGCATTAGTGGCAACAACGAGGCGTCCATTTACTGCAGTCAATCAAAGCTGCTAGGAATGGTTGCGAGTTCCTATTCGGTCATGTCATTATCAGAGCTGCAGAAGATGTATCCGGGTAAGTACGATAATGTAACCTTGCAGGATGATCAGATGCTGGTTCCGCAGTCAAAATATGATCAGATCAAAAGTTATCAGGAATTTCAAGGAAACCAGAAAGAATATCCGGTGCAACAGCTTGGTAACAGTTCCGTGTTTTACGAAGAGGAACCGGTTAGTAATGCAGGAGAAAATTACATTGTAGTGGGTGGATTTGACAATTCCTGTGATGTTGATTATGTTTTGACAGATGCCGCCGGTAAGCAGTTAGCAGACCAGTTGGCAGTGGGAATGCAGAAGATAAAATATTATGTTGATGATTTGGAGCAGCGGGAAGAGCTGGTAAAGCAATTGCAAAGTGAACTGAAACCGTATCAAAAAATGTTTCGGGTCAAAGTGACGATTCCGGCAGAGCAACAAGTGAAAGCCTATCGGAACAAAATGAAAGACAAGACGAGAAGCAAAGCATTGTTTGCAATGATTGCTGTCATCTTGTCTGTGTTGATCATTTATTATACGATCCGCTCCAATGCATCATCGCGAATGGAGGAGTTGACGGTGTATCGCCTGCTTGGAATTTCCAAGGCAAGTATTATCCGTTCTTTTATACTTGAAATGCTGCTGATCAATTGCTATACGACACTTCCCGGGGTTGTGGTCACGACAGGTGTTATGAAGTTCGCCGCATCCGTGCCATCCCTTGGAATGAATCTAAGCTTTCCATGGTGGGGCGCGATAACGTTGATAGCGGCAATCATGCTGGTAAATGCAATTGTAAGCGTTATTCCGGTGCACAACATACTGGCAAAGCCGCCTGCGGAGTTAGCTGTTAAGTAACGGTTTCGCCGTGCGTTCCGGGATCAGTTGCCGGTAACGGTCGGTGAGTTTGTTGGAGCTGCCGCTGGAGTTTCTGTTGGAGCTGCCGTTGAGCTGTCCGTTGGAGCATCTGATGGAGTTTCTGTTGGTACTGCTGTCGGTACAGTGGTTGGAGCTGACGTTGGCGTTGCAGTTGGTCCTACAGCATTTGAAGGTACAGTTTTCAGTAATTTTGTAAACCGCTTCATTTCTGAGCGTGCCGATTTGCGGATCAAATCGGAATAAGAGAACAACATAAAACCGCCACAACCGTTTTGTGAGCGTAAGTATAGGAGCTGGCGTTTGAGATTAGTGCGGCTTGTACCCCACTCTGCGTCCGCTCCTAATTTTGCCTCCCGTTTAGAGATGCCGGCGCGGTAACCGCCCAGACCGACATATACTTTTACGGATTTTGCGCGTGGTATCGCGAGCCATTTGTTTGTGGTTTCGCGGAAAGGACAAGTCTTTTGACTGAATGTCCAGTAAATCTGTGGGCAGATATAATCAATATATTTGGAAGAACGCATCCATTTTTTGACATCTGCGTAATAATTATTTTTCGCATATAAATTACGGATATTGCCTGCCGGGCTGATGCCGAATACGCAGTTATTATCCAATCTATGTACGATGGTTCGGACACGTTTTAACATGTTGGATACGTTGTTTCTGCGCCAAGTTACGATCGAAACTTTTTTATTGTGATTGCTTTTTGTTTTATTGGTTTCCAGCTACTTA
>ERZ836441.3435-NODE-3435-length-10610-cov-3.140123_pt1 | contig 10610 bp, 9 predicted proteins | sample MGYA00519686_ERZ836441 | MGnify/ENA primary metagenome ERZ836441 (study PRJEB31850, sample SAMEA3708800) | human gut metagenome | biome: human gut; feature: human-associated habitat; material: faeces | place: China | collected 2014 ... | reverse complement strand
AGCGGTATTTCCCGCGGTCAGTGTGCTCTGGGCGGTGTTGAGAGGGTCGGTAATCGCCGCCTGTGCGGCAGCCTTCAAGGTCATTCCGCCGCACAGGAGCAGAAGCAGAAGCGGCCTGTATCCCTTTAATCCTTTTTCCATACGGTCTCCTTTCATTTCCTGTCCTTTGACGGGTGTCTCTCCATGTATCTGCCTATCGCTTCCTCCATCGGCATGGTCCTGGAATAGCCGTCAATCTCAGCCCATGTCTCCCCGTCGGTCTGGAAGGCGAGGAACTTCTCCCGGCTCAGTTCGTTGCGCACCACCACCGCATACCTCCCCTGGCCGCCGGTGAAGCGGATGAAGCACTCGGAATGCGGACGCTCCCCGGAAAAGTCGTTGCGGATGGACCGCATCATGTTGCACTGGGCGGGGTCGCCCCCCATCTCGAACCTTTTCTCCACGGCCCTGTATACCACATCCGTTGTGGGAAGGATGTACAGCAGCTGGGTGTTGGTGATCATGCCTTTGGTAAATTCGTCATCGGGAAGCTGGTCGGGACTCTGGACGATGGTCATCACCGCACCGTTCTCCTTGCGTATCTTCTGGTAGCAGAAGGCGACTGCGGAATGTATGCTGATATCCTCGCCTCTGGACTTCATCTGCGCCGTCTCGGCATACTCGTCAAAAATGATCATCCCCCTTCTGGTCCGGTCGGAAAGGATCTTGTCATGAATCACGTCGAAGATCAGGGCCATGACCAGGTCGGAGAGGAACTTGTCCTGTTTGATCTGCGTCAGCTCGAACACGACCAGCCGCCTGTTCCCGAAATCGGGCACTCCGTCGGTCCTGCATACATTGGCATACCGTTCACCGGGAAGGAACTCGCTGCATATGAGGCGGAAGGAGGACAGGTCAAAATAATTGGGGTCTACGTCCTTCCGCCGGCAGATATCCTCATAATGCTCCGTCACGTGGCGGTAGAAAGAGGGAAAGGAATGGGGCGGCAGGCAGGTGGTGTAATAATCCTGGATGAATTTTGTGAGGGCTACGGACTGCTCCTCCTCGTCCTTCCCGAACATGCGGCGCCAGAAACGCTGCACGATACCCGATAGCACCTCTATCTTGTTGTTGTCAAGGGAACGGCCCTCCAGATCGAAGGGATTCAGGCCCAGCGGTGTCTCCCCGTCATAGTCCACATGCAGCGAGATTTCAGGATAAAGCTTGCAGAGCTGTCCGAAAGAGTACCCGAACTCCACCACCACCACGATATAGCCCTGCTCGATGAGCTGCTGCACGATATTCAGTGTCAGCACGGACTTGCCGCCGCCGGTGGATGCCACCACGATGCCGTTGCGGGCCGGTATGCGTTTTTTCTTCGCGTCCCAGATATCCTTTTTCAAAGGTATCTGATAAATACGGTCATTGAAATACACCCCTTCCTCATCCGGGGTGAATGTCGTGTAGTTGATGAACAGACAGAGCGCGAGGGAAAGCGGGGTCAGGAACAGGAAACCGCTGTCAAGCCCTTTCTCCTGTCCGGGAACCGAAGCCAGGTATATGTTGGCCAGATGCTCGTAGGACGGTATATAGAATTTGAAGTCCGAGACGGTCAGGTATTCCCGCAGCTTCTTCTCGGCCCGGTCCAGCAGTTCCGGGCTGTCATCCCATATCATGACGGAAAAATTGGCACGGCAGAGGAGCTGCCTCTCCTCCATGATCTCCTTCTGCATGTTCTCGAGCTCGTCCGCCTTCGGCTCCAGCATGGCCCTGTCCCATCCCTTGTTGGTGCGGTAGACCGCCACACGGCGGGAGAACTCTTCATAAAGTTTCTCCGAGCCCTCGAAATAGAGGATCTGGTTGACCGCATGGTTGCAGTGCAGGTGCACGCCCAGGCCTTCCAGTTCCGCCATGTACAGGCTGCATCCGGACACGGGCAGTGTGGTGTCCTCCACATCGCTTCTGACGGTGCGGTCAGGCAGATAGTCACCGTCACAGACGGTATAGCAACGCGCTTTCTCCCGGTCGACGGTGATCTCTCCGGAGAAATGGATGTCACGGTCGCAGTCAGCCCGGGGGAAGAAGTTGATGTACCGGATGACATACTCCCTCAGGCTGGCGGCGGCCATCCTTTCCAGACGGGTGTCCCTGATACTGTTTATCACACCAATGGCGGAGTTCACCCCCTCCAGAAATTCGGTGAGTTTCTCCCGGTCGGACACATGCAGCCTCTCCCGGTAGGAGAACGGGTTGGCATTGTACGAGGCTGCCAGGGAGGACAGGCCGGACAGGGTGAATATCAGAAGACAGTCATGTTCCAGATACTCACGGCCGGAGAAATGCCTCTGTTCCGCCTTGTCGATGAAGCTGTCCCCTTCCAGCTCATGAACGTACTCCCTTTTAAGGAACACGTCCTGCTTGTGCACGAAGCTGCCGGAGGGCAGGTGTTTGAACGCCTGGTAGAGACGCGCGTTGCGCTCCTCCAGGTCGGTACGGTGCAGGCTGTAGCATTCCGGATTGTACATGCGGAACGCTACAGACACGCAGCCGTTTCTGGTAAGGATGACACCGTATTCGTCATTGATGACATCCAGTATGGAATATCCTTCGTTTGCCATTTTCTTATTGTTTGTTTTTTTATTTGTTATCCCGTTCAGTTGTTATTTATATCTTTGCAGCAATAAAACATATTGTATCTTTATATCTTTTTAGTTTATGAATGAAATCAGTACAGCCCTTAAAACATTGACTGACAGAATCACTGTAAAGTTGGAAATCGGAGAAAAGCATTTTAATGTTTTTCTATGTATTGCTCTATGCGCACTGGTCATTTATCCGCTCCTGTTCACAGCCGTGGTTCATTTCAGAACACTACCGCTTGGGATACAGTTGTTGATTGTGACAGGAATTTCGGTTGCCTATTCAGTAGTCCTCGTTCCGCTTTCCGCATTTTGGGTTTCCAAAGAATGGATCTGCTATGCACCGGTTGGTATCCTTTCCTGTATGTCAGGGATTTACTGGGTATTTGCCTGCCCTCTCTCCGGAGTTGACCCCAACTTTATAATATTTTGGAGAGTCATGATAATACTCCTTCCGCCCATGCTATTGTTGGGTATAGCCATCAACCTGTGGGAACTCCGCCATGTCAAAACCGGCAACAGACAAAGCAACAGTTTAAGGAGGCAACTCTTTATCATCTTCTTTTTTATCATTGTTTTCACCACCTATTTCCTTATTTCCAATTTCTTTAGGAGTGCTGTTTTTACGTATACGTATATTTCTTGAATCTTTTATTTCCTTGGTGATACAATAAAAGACAAAAGACACACAAAAAAAGAATGTCCAGACAAAAGCAAACAGCACTTCGGGACAGTCAGTTATAAGTCTATTCATATTTTCTGTAGTCTATCTGTTTTTTCATTAAAGCATTTCTCACATCACGGTTTGTAACCGTCTTCTCCCAATGCGGCGACCTGTTATTGGACAAGGTTTCTTGTGCTATATTCAAGTGTTGCCTACTTTAGTATTCTTCTCCTGTTTGCAAAGATTTGTTTGGGTAAGATTACATTGGGGGGCAAACACTGTTGGCAGCTCCTTAAAAAAAAGTTGAATCATGCAGACGATGAGTCGTTCCTTTCTTTAGAGGGATCATTGATTTTTTTTCGGTATCATTGCCACTCTTGCCATACTTTTTTAAGAACTCCATGTTCCCATGTATGGCAATTCTTATCAAAACATGCAGTGTCAGCATCCCCATGATAATGATGCATATATAATCAATTGGCATTCCGATTGTTTGTTCCAGCCAGTTTCTAACACTTTCCATACTGTCAATAGTTTATCTGTCTTTCATTAAAGCATTTCTCACATCACGGTTTGTAACCGTCTTCTCCCAATGCGGCGGCCTGTACTTCTTCCTTGAGGCATTCTTATAGAACTTCCTTGCCAACAACAGGCCACATCCGACAAGCAATACGAATATGAAAAGCATTTCACCGCCTGTCGTACCGTCCTCCAGCCAGCTCTTGACGTTCAGCAGGAGCACGGCCACGGCGAATCCGCCGTAACCGAGCAACAGATAGAAGTCGCGTACCAGCAGCCCGTGTATCTTGCACGGGTTCTCGATCCCTTTGCGCACCTTGTACTCCATGGCGGTCAGATTGAGAAGCTGACACCGGCTATCTTGCCCACGCAGAAGCTGATGACGGTCACCGCGATAAGGACATAGCCGACCATGTAGGCGACGTTCATCCATCCCTGTTTCTTGTTGCCCTCGCTGTTCTCGTCATTGATGAGTCTCCAGTTCTTTCCTATGCCTACGGCAAGCGCCATGACCATCACACCGAGGAAAACCGGCAGTGCGATGTCGTTCAGGACGGTGTTGATGTCACTTTTGATGGATTGTGCCCCTGCCGGAAGAACCGCCGCCAGCAGGACGGATAAAGTATAAATTTTCTTTTTCATTGCCTTTCTTGTTCTTTTTCAGTTATTGTTCCTTCATAATTGCCTCCGGGCTGCCAGCCGGTGATGGTGATGTCCTCTATCTCCACCCCGTTTCCGGCGGTTTTCAAAGTGTAGACATATTCCTTTCCGGATCGGAATGCCGCCGCCGGCATGACGAAGTCGTATGGATGTCCGCCGGCCACCAGCGCCACGTGCATGGCCGGACTGTCACCGGGATAGAGCAGCAGGCTTCCTGTCCCGGAGGATATTGTGCCTTTTTCCGGTTTTATCTCCAGTGAGCCCGTCAGAAGACTGTACGAAGCGGAGTAGCTGTAATCCGCCACTCTGACCGCGGTGACGGCGGCGGGCATTCTGAAAGTCACCTTCGAAAGAAGATGATACAGGGTGATGGAGGCGGAGGGTGCGTTCCCGGACACCATGGTCCTTTCCGAATACAGATAGTCTGTCTGGCTCCTTGCGTCCAGGCCCATCTTTCCGCCGCTGAAGGACGGGTTGTAAGGATAATACGCATATATGCCTTTATCCCCGTCCGACAGGGAAATCTCCGCGAATGTCCATTTCCCGGACCGGTTGAGGACTCGGATGTTGTCCGGATACAGGTTTCCCGCCGTATCCGTTACAAACATGCCGAACTCGCTGACGGACATTTCCTGCCCGTCATCACCACGTGCCGTGCAGGAGCTGATGGACATGACGGCGTCCTGCTCCGGACTGTCGTTAGGGCCGGAGCAGCCGCTGAGGGCTGCAACCGGCATTACAAACGTCAGACAAATAATGAGATGATTGAATGGTTTATCCATATTTATAGTTTTTAGTTTATGTCCACCGATACCTTTCTGTCCTGGTATGCAGTGATTGACAGTTTCCTTCCGCTTTCGTTCTGGGTCAGCGTAATCGTGCCGCTACGGTCGGAAGTTGTCGGGTTTTCACTGACGGTTGCCGAGTTTGTGCCGGCACTGATCCAGGACACGTTGGCGGAAGCCGACCAGCCGATATTGCTGCGGGAGGTTTCGCTGCCGTTGGTGTATGTGATCTTCTGTGAGGTGACACTGTAGGTGACGGTTCCCCCGGTGGAGACGACGTCATCACCGCTGACGGCTCCGAGCGTGAATATGTACCCGTAGGTGATTACATCGGCGGGCTTTCCATCCTGATGGATTGTCACATGGCCTGATTTTCCTCCGTAACTTGCCGTATAGGTACAATTGCGGGATGAAGTGCTGCCATTGGCCGCCACTGTGACAGTCGTGCCGCTCCGGCTGAAGCCCGACGCGCTTCCTGACCATGAGGCGGATGAGCTCACATCCACACTCCGGTATTCTGTGGTGGTGCCTGTTGTTATGCCGTTCCACTTCGTGTATTTCGGACGGCTTTGTGATGCTGTCGCACTCAGGCGGCTTGTGCCTCCGGATGAGCCGATACCGGACGGGCTGGCGGACACTGACAATGAGCCCGTGGTCCAGTTGCCGTACTCCGTTGTCTGACTGCCGGCGGACTGTCTGACCGTACAGGCGGCCGACCTGCCGTTTGAAGTGGCCGTGACTGTGCAGGACCTTTCAGACGCTGTTGTGTTGTTGCCTGCTGTCAGTGTTGTTCCGGACAGGCTGAATCCGCTGCCGGCTGCCGACAATGACGGTGTGGCCCTGTCTGTTTCCGTACCGCCGGAACCGCTGACACCGTTCCACGTCCATGTGCGGGTACGGGTTGCCGCCGCGCTGATGGAGGATGTGCCTCCGCTTGCGGCTATCGTGGCCGGATTGGCTGACACTGTCACGTTCCAGGCACTCCATGACGCATATTGCCTGTTTCCTGCAGACTGGGTGATCGTACAGCTGGCTGATTTACCGGCATGGGTTGCCGTATATGTTATACTTCGCGTGCTTGTTGAGGTGTTGTTGCCGGCGCTGACTGTTTTTCCGGACAGGCTGAATCCGGCTGCACTGCCCGAGATGACAGGTGTGGCGGTTTCCGTACCGGTCTTTACCCCATTGGTATATACGTCACGCGCAGCCGAGCAGGTCAGCGTTGACGTTCCTCCGGCGGCCGCGATAGTGGTCGGACTGGCGGATATGTTTACTTTCCAATCTCCGTAACCGGTTGTTCCGGCCGGCTGCTTGACTGTACAGGTCGCTGATTTACCGGCATGGGTTGCCGTGACTGTACAGGATCTTTCAGATGTTGTTGTGTTGTTGCCTGCTGTCAGTGTTGTTCCGGACAGGCTGAATCCGCTGCCGGCTGCCGACAATGACGGTGTGGCCCTGTCTGTTTCCGTACCTCCTGAACCGCCGACACCGTTCCACGTCCACGCACGGGTACGGGCTGCATCGGCCGTGATGACGGATGTACCTCCCGTGTTTGCAACCGTTTCCGGATTGGCCGATACGGTTACACTCCAGTCGCTCCAGGATGCGTATTGTTTTGCACCGGCATCCTGTGTTATGGTCAGGCTGTTATCCGATGTTATGCCGTTGTAACTGCCTTTTACGGTAATACTTCTGGCATTTGTCGTAGTATTGTTGACAGCCAGGACCTGATTCCCGGACAGGCTGAATCCCGTCCCGGTTCCACTGAGGGAAACCGTTACATTTTCTTTTTTATCAGGATCCCGGTGGTCGTTATAATAAGTGCTGAGAACGGCTGTGACAGCCTTGTTTCCTCCGGCAGCGGGTATGTTTCCCGCAGTTGTGCTGATTTGCAAGGTCTGCCGCGTGGTAGCGGAGGACTGTTGTACCGGCAGGATGTAAGTCCTTCCGGATTCTGCCTGGGTAAACAGGACCTTGCCGTTTCGGGGAGCGGTATTCAGGTTTTCCGCCACCTTTATTGTTTTGCCCGCCTTGTCCGGGGTTATCCAGACGTCTGTCGTTGAAACCGTGTAATCCAATGGACTCTCAGTGCCGGGCAATGGCTTCCCGTTTATTGAATAATATTTGTTTGAAACCGTTTCGTAGTTATAGATGCCGCCGGAATAGCCGCTGCCGATGGTTTCCGGACTGACGGTAAAGGTATACTGCAGCTCTTTGCCCATGAACGGAATTACGGTAGTATGCCCCGCAAGGAATTCTTTCTTTGCCGTAAGGGTGTAGTCCTTTTTTGTGCCGTCGGCAAATAAAAGGGTAAGGAATGTACCGTCGGCATCCCGGTCCTGCGCCGGAATGACCGCAGTGAATGTGCCGCCGTCATTATACATCCGTATATCCGAGGTGGCTCCAAGGGTATTGGCGGTGCCGGTTCCCAGGTTGATATTGGCTGTAGCCTTGGCCCTTTGGATGGTCACGCCGGAAAGTGCCTCTCCCGCTTCCGGCGTATAAGTGACCTGCAGCCGGGACAGCCGGTGGGAGAAGGCGAGCGTTATGACCTTATCGGTTGTTCCGCTCCTGTTGGCCGCATACATGAAGTCGGAAAGCGTGATGCCTTCCCGCTGGTCCCCCTGTATGCTGAAATCATAATCCAACGGATTGCCCATGTCTTCCCTGTAGGGGTAATAGGCATAATAATCCGTTTCATAGCCGGCGGCTATTTCGTTGGCGTCCCCGTCCGCCACGAACTGCGAGCCGTTCCAGACGAACCGCTTGTTGTCCGCATAGTTTCCGGACGTTTTCAAGGTTGCAGGCGCTGATGACATGCGTACTGCCGCATAGACGCCGATGGCATCCCCGGTCTCAAACGTTGTCTCGGTTGCCCGTGCTCCCCCTGCGTCAATTTCAAAGGACACGGTATCACGGCTGTGGATTGCGGTGCCTTCCTCATTCTCACAGCCCTGCAGGGACAGGAGGGTTGTCACGGCCAGCCAGGGGAAAAGGCTGTTTAAAATATTCTTCATTTTCATCGTTTTGTCTGATTATGGGGGATTGGCAGCCCCGATATGGTTTGTAACAGGGCGGGAAGAAAGGCTTCCCGCCCCTTAAAGTCAGATTACAGGTACAAGCTGGATTTCACCTTTCACATCGTCTGTCCAGGGTTCGATGGTCACACCGCTGCCATCGGCACCGCCGATGACCAGACCGTTATTCCCCAGTACGATGTCGTAGATATTACGGTAAGAGCGTTCCCATTTCGTTCCGGCCGGGAAGGTGAATTGCAGCTGCTTTCCGTCAATGGTGAACACGGCCTGCATATCCTTGCCCGCTGTCGCATCAACCGGAACGACAATGGATGAAAAGGATACGGCCTTGTCTGTCAGAGTGGCGCCGGCGCTGAATTCCACATTGCCTGCCGTCGTTTTTGTCAGGGAACCTGTTGAAATATCCATAGTGGCACGGGTATACAACGGAGTGGCGGAACCGACATTCTTCAGTGTGATTCCGGTAAGGACGCCTTCCTGTCTGTATCCTTCCGTTTTCTTCATGCGGAATACGACCTGTGAAAGGGCATGTTTCATCGTGATGTTCACATTACGGTTCAGGATGCTCGCCTTGGTGTCGCCCTGTCCGTACAGATGGTCCGTCTGGGTGGTGATGTCCACCGGAAGGGCGGAGGGGGTGGTCAGCGTGGCATCATACGGATAATAAGCGAACACCGTCGCCTCGTTCTCATCCAGCAGGATCTCTTCCGAAGTCCATCCGGCAGCTGAATAGGTGAAAGGGGTGTTGGTATAGACGGCATTCTGGTTGTACGGAGTGCCCAGAGTACCGTTGCAGACATAAAGCTTGTCACCGGCTTCCCAGGCGGTCTTTTCCGCGCGGGAAACAGCGGGAGCACCGATGTTGGCGTTGATTTTCAAGGAGGCACGGACATCCTTGACGGTTCCTTCTTCATTCTCGGAACAGCTGCATGCCAATACGGCAAGACACGCTGCGAACAAAAACATTTTCTTCATTTTGTAAAATTTTAAATTGATGATAAAAAAACAGTATTAATAAGTAATTATTCCCTGGCCCCATTCCACATTCTGCCAGTCCTCGATGGAAGCGGATGCGGTATGTAGGGACGGGGATACGCGGACGGTGATGTCCACACTGATACCGTCAGCGGTGAAGTCCTTGAACACATCACTCAGGTCAAGATCCGCATCCACGGGCATGTCCCCGTCCAGATGAAGACGGATGACATTGCTCACCCCGGTATTGATGCCGAACACCAGCACTTCCTTCCGGAAGAAATTCTCCTTTTCAGGGGAGACGGTGAAAGGCAGGGTGGCGAAACCGCTTCCCTTTTCCCTTGTACGTACATACCGGCTTGTGGTCACGCCGTCAAGTTCGGCGGTGATTCCGGTATATTCCAGGATTCCCGTATTCGTCACCGTGATGTTGAAGACAATCCGCTGCACCATCAGTTTGCTCTCGCAGGTGACGTGCAGGGTGTCGTCAGTCATGACCGTACCGGTCACGGAAGAGGAATACGCGTATCCCTGCTCCGCCGTGATCTTTCCCTGTTCCGTCGGAACACGCAAGCGGACGGTGGCGGCGGAGCCCGCATCCTCCAGGATGTTGACATCCTTGTTGCAGGCGAGAAACTCGTAACTCCCGATATGCAAGGTCCCATACGCATCACCGCTTCCATTAAAAGGAATGGAAAGATTGTCATATTCCGCCACGCCGTTACCGGTCAGCGGAAAAACCATCAGGTTCATCTCCGCCTGTTCCGGTGTGCCCATATCGGAAGGGTGATGGAACCCGTTACGGGCGTGCAGGTATCCTTTGTAGATACAATCCTCGGTGAACAGGCCGTCACAAGAGGAAAGTGACAGCAGGGACAGGAATATGCCGGGCAGAATTCTTACTATTTTATTCATATTGCGACAGGTTTAAATTATACGTTGTTATCAGCCGGTTGATTTCCGGATCAAGACGACCGCGATAGGCTTTGGAACCGTCCAGTTCCAGTGAGCGCATGAAGGAGGACACGGCTTTGCCGTCGTCTTTCAGACGGCTGTACAGGATGGACAGCAGGTAGCACACATTGGAACTTTCCGGCAGGGATTCCAATATTCCGGCAGCCCGTGCATCATAGCCCAGTGACATCAGGCAGATGGCCGTGTTGTAGTCGTTATAGTCCGACAGTATCACCAGCGCGTCCTTGTACTGCCTGTCCTCCATCAGGTCAAGACCGTGCATGTAGGCCGAGTCAAGGACGGTGGTGTATTTGAATTCCTCTATCATATCCCGGCGGTGCAGGTAGAATGCGAAGTTCACCGCACGTGCCAGAGGATAATAGTTCTCCCTGATATG
>ERZ836441.3434-NODE-3434-length-10610-cov-5.566935_pt1 | contig 10610 bp, 7 predicted proteins | sample MGYA00519686_ERZ836441 | MGnify/ENA primary metagenome ERZ836441 (study PRJEB31850, sample SAMEA3708800) | human gut metagenome | biome: human gut; feature: human-associated habitat; material: faeces | place: China | collected 2014 ... | reverse complement strand
ATTTCCTGCAGAAACAGTCAACGATGCTGGTGCGTGAAAACCAAACCATCTGTATCGAGGATCTGAACGTGAAGGGAATGATCCGGAATCATAAACTGGCAAAATCCATAGCCAGTGTTTCGTGGGCAAAGTTTTTTGAAATGCTGGAATACAAAGCTGCCTGGTATGGAAATGAAATCCGCAGAGTGCCAACCATGTATCCGAGCAGCCAGACCTGCAGTGCATGCGGATATCAGAATCCGCTGGTGAAAAATCTGCACATTCGTATCTGGGAGTGTCCAATCTGTCATGCAGTTCATGACCGGGATACGAATGCAGGCATCAATATTTTAAAGAAAGGACTGCAGGTGCAGTCTGCATGAAGATAAAAAACTGTACCGCAGGGCATGCGGGAACAGGATAAATATAGCTTGTGGACACTGTGTAAGACATTGCAGTACCGTAAGGTATTTGCCAATGCAGTAGTGGAAGAAACAAGAATCCCCCTGCTTTAGCTGTGGGAAGTGTCAAAAAACTATAGATTTTACGCAGATAATCCCAAAATCAGAAAATGGTGTACAACTGGATGAAAAATAAATCAGGATCTCATCGCCCCATCCACAGAAAGAATTTCTCCGGTTACATACGAAGCCATATCGCTTGCCAGGAAGAGGAATGCGTTTGCAATGTCTTCTGCCTCACCAATTCTTCGAAGAGGAATGCGGTTGATGAGTGGATCAATCATTTCTTTTGGAAGTGCGGCAACCATATCGGTACGGGTGATGCCAGGCGCAACCGCGTTTACACGGATATGGAAAGGACCAAGTTCCCGTGCGAGGGACCAGGTCAGACCGTTGACCGCATATTTACTGGATGGATAGGCAACGCCGCCCGGCTGGCCGCAGATGCTGACCATTGAGCTGGTATTTAAAATACAGCCGCCGCCCTGTTCTTTCATAATAGCAACGGTTGGAAGGATGCCGTTCATCATGGCGTTGACATTTAGATCCATGACACTGGCAAAGCGCTCTGCGGTATACTTGTCAATTGGTGTACTGTCTGAGACACCGGCGTTGTTCACAAGAATATCGATTTTGCCGTATTTTTCTTTGACTTTGTTGATCTCATCTACCATGGCAGCTGCATCGGTTAGCTTTGGCCATGCACCGGAAACTTCCCAGTCCGGGTTTTCTTCTTTTAAAGATGCAACCGCTTTTGCAACGGTCTCTTCCCGGGATCCGAACAGGACGACTTTCGCGCCGTTCTGCAGAAATTTGTGCACAATGGCATAGCCGATTCCTCTGGTTCCGCCGGTAACAATTGCAACTTTATCTTTTAACATCATACCATTCACCCGATCCCGTTTTTTCGTATCAATGAAAACTGATTATGCAGGCTGTAGTTTTTATTTTTTTAACGATTCGGAGAAAAATGAATTTTGCATGAAAAATCATTTGACTCTGAATGACGATTCGTTTTGGAGAATACAAAAAACGGGATATTTCCTTTCTCTTAAATTTTGTTGCAAATCTTTTCCTTTATTATACGGGATATCGTTGGTGGACAGTCAATGCAAATTTTTTCAGAAATAAACAGCATTCTTTTCTCAAAAGCAGAAGATTTCTATGGAAAAAGAGAATTGTTACGTGGCTTTTTGAGGGAAAACAGGATATAATAGGAAACAAAAGTATACACCAGGTGTATGCTTTTATAAAATCAAAACGAAAAAAGCGGAAAAACAGAAAGAAAAAGAGTGAAAAAAAAGAGAAACAGTCAGAATGCGGGGGAATGACTGGACAAAAGGAAAAACGGGGTGCAACAATGAGAATTCAGGAAGTAATCAAAAAAACAGGATTGTCCAGGAGGACGGTTTATTATTATATCGATCAGAAGATGATCTCGCCTGTTGTTGATGAACATAACGGTTACCATGATTTTTCAGAAGCAGATATTCAAAAACTTTTTATCATCCGCAAGCTGCGCGAGGCAGGACTTTCACTGGCGGATATCCGCGCGATTCTTCACAAGCCGCGCACAACACCATTTTATCTGCATAAACAGCTGAATGCACTCCAGTCGCAGATGCTTACCATTCAGCAGACGATCAGCGAAATGGATCGTCTGAGCGGACAGCTTCCTGTGTGCCAGTCGCTTGAACAGCTTGCGGGGATGCTTGCAGATACCGATTTTTGCCCGGAGGATCCTACCCGGAATCAGATGGAATCCCGGGATGCCCGGCTGCTGGCACAGTATTTGTGGATGGCATATCTGGATACGCCGGTTACGGAATATCAGCAGTTTTTGTGGCAGAAAATCACACAGCATACGATTGAGCACGCAGGTACGGATTTGAAAATGATGTCCCGTTATTTACAGTACATTTCTCCGGAGCAGATTGATGCGACGAATATCAACCAGTATCTGCGCAATCAGAAAATTATCTCTCTGACGGAGGAAGATTATCCGGGTTTTATGGAAGAGCTGAAAGTTTCTTTGCTTGCGTTTGCGGTAGATCCAGTACAGCAGGAAAAATGGCGTCTTCTTTATCAGCCGGTGATCCATCCGACGGCGTTGTTCTGTGTATCCGTGAGCGGATGGATGCGGGAATTTCATCCGGCATACCGCCGCTATTATGAAAACACGCACACCTGCTGCCGGATGCTGAAAGATTTTATGGACAGTGATGAGGGAGCAGCGCTGAATGCGACACTGCGGGAGGCGTTCCAGGGAAATTGTGATGTGCGTACAGGATATTACGGAGAACTGGAAGTGGCGGCAACATTCCATAAAAGTATTTATGCATTGCTGCCGCCAGAGAAGATCCGAAAATTTCTGGAAGAAAATTCAGATGAAAAATGATCTGGTTTTAGGATTCTGTTTTTATCATTCGAAGCGAGGATGCCCGGGGAACAAGTGTCACCGGCAGTACAATTTTTTCCGGTTCCGCCGCAGGGTTTTCCAGTGTGGAAAGGAGAATCCGGCTGGCTTCCCGTCCGATGCTTTCAAAGTCCTGATGAATAGAGGTAATTTCAAGACTCCGGCTGAGACTCGTGTCATCAAAACCACAGAGGCAGAGATCTTCCGGAATCCTAAGGCCAATGGTACGGCAGGCGAGAAAGATGAGTTCGGCAACCTGATCATTTTCTGCGAGAAGTGCAGTAATTCCATTTTGCCGCAGGGTAAGGAGCTGCTGTTGAAAAGGTGTGATTTCTGTTGAAAGGGCATCTTCTGTAGAAAGTGCATGTGGCCAGGTGATAAGCTGCCGGGAATCGGGCATGATTCCGGCGGCTTTTATTTCGTGCAAAAATCCGCCGAAACGATCACGGACCGACGAGGTTTCGGAAAGGGGAGCTGTTGTGAAAAAGGCGATGTTGCGATGCCCTTGTTCCAGAAGGTGGCGGGTGAGCTGCCGTCCGCCATCGTAATTGTCGCAGACAACATTGTTTAAATACGGACAGTCGGTCTGCTTGTCGATGATGACAACCGGGCGGTTTGCAAACAGGAAATCGTTTAACTGTTCCAGGTGGATATTGTCACGCTTGGGATAGTAGACAAGTCCGGCGATATTCTGAGAACGGAGCAGTTCCAGTGTGGCACGTTCCTTCGGAGAGGAAGAGCCGGTGATATGAATGCTTAAAAAGTATCCTTTTTCCGCCAGTGCGGCACTTAAGGAACCAATCGTTTCCGAAATGTTTCCCTGTGTTGTGGCAAAGGGAAGCAGCAGGGAAACCATTTTTGATTTGCTGTCGGTTTCTGATGCGGAGGAGGAAACCGGTGGGATTTTCTGCGAGACAAAGCTTCCAACGCCGCGTTTTCGATACAGGATTCCCTGCTGTTCCAGATCTTCAATCGCCCGCTTTGCTGTGATGCGGCTTACCTCATATTGCTCCGAGAGCATTTTTTCCGTGCAGAACACGGCATCGGAAGAAAACTGTCCGGTGCGGATGCGCTCTAAAAGAGCTTCTTTGATGATTTCATATTTGGGTTTCGTTATTCTTTTATTTCTATCCATGTCTATAAAATTCCTCAAATAGTATGATTGGTGACAACTGTATTTGTAAAAGTGTGATATCGACTTGCTTTGTATTATAATCTCGGGAAAAAGATAAGTCAAACTAAAAATAATATATCAAATAAAAAGAAAATGATATAAAATCATGGAAAAACGTAGAAATACTTGACAGAAGCATTGCGTTTTTTTATGATATGATATATCAAATCAACACGGCAATACAGGAACAAGACTTAATATAGAAAGAGTTTTAAGTTTGAAAATCATTTTTATAACAGGAGGAAACACATCATGAAAACAACTGTTCATATTATTTCCCATTCCCACTGGGACAGAGAGTGGTATCAGTCTTTTGAAAAACACAGAATGAAACTGATTGAGCTGGTAGACAATATTTTGGAAAAAGCAGAGAACGATCCGGAATTTGGCGGATTTTTCCTGGATGGACAGACGATTGCCCTGGACGATTACCTGGAAGTGCGCCCGGAAAAACGCGAGCAGGTGGAAAAATGCGTCCGTGAAGGAAAAATCCAGACTGGCCCGTGGTACATTCTGCAGGATGAGTTTCTGACCAGCGGTGAGGCATGTGTCCGCAATCTTCAGGTCGGCATGCAGGAAGCAGCGCGTTACGGAGCGATCGGAAATGTCGGTTATTTCCCGGATGCATTCGGAAATGCGGGACAGATGCCGCAGGTGCTGAAGCAGGCGGGCATGGATGCGGTTGTGTTCGGACGCGGCGTAAAACCGATCGGACCGAATAATGAGGTAACCGGAGGACAGTATGAGTCCACGTATTCCGAAATGATGTGGGCATCCCCGGACGGAACGAAACTGCCGGGTATTCTGTTTGCAAACTGGTATAACAACGGAGTGGAGATTCCGGTGGATGAGGTAGAAGCAAAAGTTTACTGGGACAAAAAACTGGCCGATGCGAGAAAATTTGCGGCAACACATCAGCTTCTGATGATGAACGGATGCGACCATCAGCCATTGCAGAAGGACATTACCGAGGCAATCCGTGTCGCACGGAAACTGTACCCGGACATTGAATTTATTCATTCGGATTTCAAAACCTATGTAAAGGCAATGGAAAAAGAAATTTCCGAGAATTTCTCTACGGTAAAAGGCGAGCTGACAAGCCAGGAAACAGACGGAAGATGGACACTGGCAAACACCGCTTCTTCCTGGATGGGACTGAAAGTGGACAACCGTGCCGGCGAAACAGCGCTGGAGCGGAAAGCAGAACCGGCGGCAGCCATGGCAGAGGTGCTTGGCAAAGCATACCCGGAAGACCAGATGATTTACAGCTGGAAAAAGCTGATGCAGAATCATCCGCATGACAGCATCTGCGGCTGCAGCGTCGATGAAGTAAATGAAGAAATGAAAACCCGCTTTGCGAAGAGCAGACAGGTGGCGGATGCGATTTACGATGAGAGTGTAGAATATCTGACCGATCAGGTGAATACCGCGGCACTTCCTGGAAACAGTGAAAAGATTCCATTCGTTGTATGGAATACTTCCGGGAATGCGAAAAAACAGGTCATTGCAAAAGAACTGCACCTGTTCCGCGATTACAATCTGTTTGTATGGGATGGTTATGAGGCGGCCGAGGCTGTAGAAATGCCAAATCTGGTGCTTCGCGATGCAAACGGAAATGCAGTTCCGGCAAAAATCGAAAATGCAGGAATTTCCTTCGGATATGATCTGCCGGATGACCGGTTCCGTCAGCCATATATGGCAAAGAAGGTGCTGGTAACGTTTGAGGCAGAAGTTCCGGCGATGGGATATGCAACATATTATCTGGAGCAGGCAGAGCCGGATCAGAACCAGGAAACCTCTGCAGATTTTGCGAATGAGCGTGTTCTGGAAAATGAAAACCTGAAAGTTACGGTCAATGAGGACGGTTCCTACCAGATTCTGAATAAGGAAACCGGAAGAACGTATGAAAATCTGGGATTCTATGAAGATACCGGAGATATGGGAAATGAATATATTTATATTCAGGACTCTGGAAAACAGACAGTCACAACGAAAGGCATGAAAGCTGAGATTCGCTGTGTGGAGAAAAATGCATTCCGCACGGTAGTTGAGATCTGTCACGAAATGATGATTCCGTCCGGTATGGGAGAGGAACTGCAGAGACAGCGTGAGATGTGTATTGACCCATATACGCGTGTGGCAAACCGTTCGAAGGAACTGGTTCCGATGGAAGTAAAGACGGTTCTGACACTGGAAAAATCGGGAAAAGGTCTGCGTGTCGCAACGACGATCTGCAATCAGGCAAAGGATCACAGAGTCCGCGTTGTAATGCCGACGGGTCTGAATACGTCTACGCATCTGGCAGATTCTGCCTTTGAGGTTGTAAAGAGAAATAACCGTCATAATGATACCTGGACGAATCCCTGCGGATGTGAAAGACAGCAGTGTTTTGCTGCAATGGAAGATGAGACAAATGGTCTTCTTGTGGCAAACCGCGGATTGTATGAATATGAGGTTCTGGCGGATGAGGAGAATGCGATTGCGGTAACGCTGCTTCGCTCCGTTGCGGAGATGGGTGACTGGGGTTATTTCCCGACGCCAAAGGCGCAGCAGATCGGAACGTTTACCCTGGAGTTTGAAGTTGTGCCGTATGCAGCCGGTAAGACGGGCGAGGCATTTACCGAGGGTTACGCATTCCAGCAGGATCTGACAGCAGCACAGGCCGGTCTTTCAAAGGCATGGCTCAGAAAGCCGGGTCAGGTAAAACCGGAACTCGTATCGGGCGAGATGCCGCTGGAAATGAGCTTCCTCCGCTTTGAAGGGGAAGGAATTCATCTGACGGCGTTTAAGAAGGGACTTGCAAAGGACGATCTGTTTGTGCGGTTTGTGAACAATATGCCGCAGGATGAGGTGCTTTCCTTCCGAAAGGAGAGCTGGATGAAAGAGGTTTACCGCAGTAATGTAGTGGAAGAGAAGGGTGAGGTACTTTGCCCGGATGAGAACGGGGTGTATCATGTGACACTCCGGGAGTTTGAGATTGCGACGTTTGGGGTTGTGAAATAACGGCTGGCGCGTGAGCTGGGAGTGAGAACGGGAGGAAAGTCTGGATCCGCCTGAAGGGCGGATCGGCGCAAGATGGTTGAAAAGAATAGGATGGAAAAAGCAAGAATGTGCTGGACTTTAAAGGGGACAAGTTATATGCTGGAAATATGAGAAAAATTTCCAAAGGAGGGTTTTTAAGATGCAGAAATGGACGAGCAGGATTGAGACCCCGATCAAGGCAGAGCTGATTTGTTATGATGTGAATGGAATTCATATTGTGTTTGGGGTGACGGAAGAGAATCAGCTGAAGCTGTTTCATTTTTCACATGCACCGTTTGACGCGGAGAATCTTTGCCGGAAGCCGGATGGAGTGTGGATGATGGAAGGAATGCGGGAAGCTCAGATTAAGGAGAGCTTCCAGCTGGTGCAGGTGAATTTTTCGGGGTATAACCGGCCGTATGAGAAGCATGGAAATAAGTATATTGTGACGGCTCCGGGATTTATGCTGAAGTTTGATTCCATTTCCGAGGAGAGAAATGAGAAGGGTGATGTGCTGCGGATTGTGCAGTCGGACGATGTGACAGGTGCGAAGGTGGAGTCTGTGATGCAGTTTTTTGATGGGATTCCGGTTGCGAGAATGTACAATACAGTGACGAACGAAGGAAAGGAAGACCAGACACTGGAGTACATTTCGAGTTTTAGTTACTGGGGTATTGAGAAGGAACAGAAAGAGGGAATTCCGAAGTTTGTCAGCTCGGATGACAAGATGTCGATGGTTGTGGTTCACAATGGATGGCAGAAGGAGCTGACGGTGAAGAAGTACCGGTTTGCAGATCTTGGCATGGCGCAGACGCAGCCGCATAATTATCAGAGAACTTCGAAGACGATTGAGATTACGAATACGGGCAACTGGTCGGCGAAGGAATATGTGCCGATGGGATATATTGGAAACAGTGCGGCAGATTCGAGTCTGTTTTTTGAGATTGACCACAGTGGTTCCTGGCATTATGAGATCGGAGATCAGAACTGCCATTTTTATCTGGCGGTGAGCGGTCCGACAGAGATTCAGTCACACTGGTCGAAGAACCTGAAGCCGGGAGATTCCTTTACAACGGTTCCGGTGGCTGTCGGCGTAGGTCATGATGATTTCGAGGAAGCGATTGGTACTTTGACGAAGTACCGCAGAAAGATCCGACGTCCGAACAAAGATAATGAAAATCTGCCGGTTATTTTCAATGATTATATGAATTGTCTGTTTGGAGATCCGACCACAGAAAAAGAGTTCCCACTGGTGGATGCGGCAGAGAAGGCCGGATGTGAGTATTTTGTCATTGATGCCGGCTGGTATGCGGACGGCAACTGGTGGGACAGTGTCGGTGAGTGGCAGGAGAGTAAAAAGCGCTTTCCGAATGGAGTGCGTGAGGTGACGGATTATATTCGTTCGAAGGGCATGATTCCTGGTGTCTGGCTGGAGCTGGAGGTTATGGGTATCAACTGTAAGAAGGCTTCCATTCTGCCGGATGAGTGCTTCTTCCTGCGCCACGGCAAGCGTGTGTATGACAGAAGCCGTTATCAGCTGGATTTCCGTCATCCGCTTGTGATTGAGCATGTGACCGAAGTCATCGACCGTGTGGTACGGGACTACGGTGTCGGCTATATCAAGATGGACTACAATATTGAGCCTGGTATTGGTACGGAAGTGGATGCAGACAGTTTTGGAGACGGTCTTCTGGAGCATGAGAGAGCGTATCTGGCATGGCTGGATGGCATCTACAAAAAGTATCCGGATCTTGTCATTGAGAACTGCTCGAGCGGCGGTCTTCGGATGGACTATGCGATGCTGGCGCGAAACAGCATTCAGTCGACGAGCGATCAGGAGGATTACCGCAATTATGCGACGATCTCGGCGAATGCAGCCATCGGCGTGACGCCGGAGCAGGCGGCGATCTGGTCATATCCGCTGCGGGACGGCACAAAAGAGGAAGTTATTTTCAATATGGTCAATGCGCTGCTGCTTCGTATTCACCAAAGCGGCCATCTCGCAGAAATTTCGCCGGAGCGGTTTGAACTTGTAAAAGAGGGAATTGACTGCTACAAAGAGATCCGCAGCGGCATCAAGGACGGCGTTCCGTTCTGGCCGATGGGATGGGCAGACAATGAAGAAAAACACCTCGCAGCCGGAATCCGTGTGCCGGGAGATGTAATTTATCTTGGTGTGTGGAGACGCGGCGGAGAGGCTGATTTTGAAGTTCCGCTGAACCGGGCATTCCCAGGGAAAGAGCTGGAGTTTTCCTGCATTTACCCGAAAGCATGCGGTGATGTGTTCCATTACGATGACTACAGCAAGACGCTGCAGATTCACTTCCCGGAGACGTATATGGCGCGTCTGTTTCAGATTAAAGTGAAATAAAATTACATAAATCCCCGCCCGCGGAATAAATTGTATCGGAGTGTATCTGATAGGATTTTTCTGGGGAGGGGATTTTTTGCGTTTTCTTTCGGCGCTTTCAGATCTGATGGTTCCCGTGCTGATTTTTTATGTGGTCGGACTGGGGCTTTTGATGAAACAGGATGTGTTCGGCGATTTTCTGAACGGGGCGAAGGACGGCATGCGGACAGTGATCGGTATTGTGCCGACTCTGATCGGGCTGATGGCAGCGGTCGGTGTTCTGCGGTCATCGGGATTTCTGGAGGAATTTGGAAAACTGCTTGGAACCGTGCTGGAACCGGCGGGGATTCCATCTGCCCTGGTGCCGCTTGGCATTGTGCGTCTCTTTTCCAATAGTGCGGCGGTGAGTTTGCTGCTGGATCTCTACAAAGAGGCGGGGTGTGATTCCTTCGCCGGACGGGCGGCTTCGATTATGATGTCGTGCACGGAGACGGTTTTTTATACGATGGCGGTCTATTTCGGAGCGGTCCACATCAAAAAAACGCGGTATACACTGGCGGGTGCATTGCTCTCTTCCCTGGTCGGAATGGCGGTCAGTATTGCCCTGGCAAAGGGAGTGTAAGGATTTTTTCTAATCATACCAGTGAAATGTGTTGACATTTCCATCCAACTGGAATAAGATGGAACCAACTTAAAACATACAAACTCAATAGGAAATAAGGAAATAGAGAAAAGAGCGCAAAAGTAAGGAGGAAATCAACGATGGCAAAGGTATATGACAGCATTCTGGATCTTGTAGGAAAAACTCCGCTGGTAGAACTGAAACGAATTGAAGAAAAAGAAGGACTGCAGGCGAAACTGATCGCAAAAGTAGAATCCTTCAATCCGGCAGGAAGCGTCAAAGACCGTATTGCAAAAGCGATGATTGAGGATGCTGAAGCAAAAGGTCTCTTAAAAGAAGGTTCCGTTATCATCGAGCCGACTTCCGGAAACACCGGAATCGGACTGGCAGCGGCAGCTACCGTAAAAGGGTATCGTATGATCCTTACGATGCCGGAAACCATGAGCGTAGAGCGCCGCAACATTGTAAAGGCATACGGCGCAGAGGTTGTTCTGACGGACGGAACAAAGGGTATGAAGGGTGCGATCGAGAAAGCCGATGAGCTTGCAAAAGAGATCCCGAACAGCTTCATCGCAGGCCAGTTCGTG
>ERZ836441.3432-NODE-3432-length-10621-cov-4.012966_pt1 | contig 10621 bp, 11 predicted proteins | sample MGYA00519686_ERZ836441 | MGnify/ENA primary metagenome ERZ836441 (study PRJEB31850, sample SAMEA3708800) | human gut metagenome | biome: human gut; feature: human-associated habitat; material: faeces | place: China | collected 2014 ... | reverse complement strand
TGTCTCTTGAAAACCATACGGCAGTACCTGTATTAGGAATATTGTATGTTGCTGTTATATCAATTTTATTTATTGTTATAGCCATTATTATTGAAAAGAAAAAATTACCAAATAGATAATGAAAACCTTACTTCATAAAAAAGTAAGGTCTTTTTATTTATTAAGAATTTGGAGGAGTTAAATATTTTATGAAATATATTTGCTTATTACATATTTTGGTTTGCTGCTTGTGATATGTATCTTTGTTTTGTTCTTTCTTTATTCTGCTATTATGTCTAAGATTACTATCTCATCATGATATCAGTATTTATCAGTCCATATCAAAAGACTTACAGACAATGAATATTATCTGATAGACAGACTAATATAATCCAGAGGGCAAAAAATCAAACAGAGCTGGACTCTTGTAATCATTCTCTAGGTTAAGTATAAAATAAAACACTTACAAGAAGTAAGTGTTAATCATCATATGGAGCGGGTGATGGGAATCGAACCCACGTAGTCAGCTTGGAAGGCTGAAGTTCTACCATTGAACTACACCCGCATTGAATGGTGCCCAGGGCCGGAGTCGAACCGGCACGGATTTTAAGGTCCGCAGGATTTTAAGTCCTGTGCGTCTACCAATTTCGCCACCTGGGCTTATTCAGTTAAATGGTGACCCGCAGGCGACTCGAACGCCTGACCCTCTGATTAAAAGTCAGATGCTCTACCAACTGAGCTAGCGGGTCATACCTTATGGCTGGGGTAGCTGGATTCGAACCAGCGCAATGACAGAGTCAAAGTCTGTTGCCTTACCGCTTGGCTATACCCCATTCATTAGATAGATGGTGGAGAGGAGTGGATTCGAACCACCGAACCAAAAGGAACTGAGTTACAGTCAGCCGCGTTTAGCCACTTCGCTACCTCTCCATCATGGTGCCGGCTAAAGGACTTGAACCCTCAACCTACTGATTACAAGTCAGTTGCTCTACCAATTGAGCTAAGCCGGCGTATTAAAATGGTGGAGGTTAACGGGCTCGAACCGCTGACCCTCTGCTTGTAAGGCAGATGCTCTCCCAACTGAGCTAAGCCTCCTTGACTAGTGCCCACTTATAATAACATCCTTATCCCTTTACGTCAACTCTTTTTTACACTTTTTTTGTGTTTTTTTATACCTTTTTTATTCTTATCTGGAAACGATCCTCTTTTTTCAACCTGATAGGATACTTTTTCAAGAGTTTCACGTTTTAAAGAAGCACCAATTTTCCCATTTTTTTGAATACTATTAATGAGTTCTTTTACAAAATTTTTGTCAACATTTGACAAAGCAGGTTCAATTAATTTTGAAGTAACAATTTTTTCTAACATATCTTTTATTAGAATTTCCTTGTTCTCTATTTCAGTTATAATTTCATCAATTATCGTTACGTCTGTCAGAGCATCTTCATATTTTTTAAATTTTTTAATTTCACGTAATTCTTCACCAATATGAGATTGTATCCGTTTTAAGAAGGAACTTTTTTGTTCTATAAATGTTGGCACTCTATATGGTCTGTCTTTAATTGATGATAATTCATGAAAAATGGTATCTGTCAGATAAACGTTATCTTTTACTTTATCAAGACAATTAATGATAAAATTGTAATAATCTGGAGATGCTTCAAATATATCCGATATAACATTCGTGTCTAACACAATTATTGAATCATTCAAATTAGTTTCCGATCCTTTCAAATTTGTCATTTTTAATTATAACATGACACTACCTTGATTTAAGCAGTAATTTTAGTTCCTATAAAATTTCCTCTGTAGTTATATAATATATAAACTGACTTTCCGAAAAATAACTATTTTCCCGAAAGTTGATTATTTGCCATTATAATAGACATTTCTATATTTTTCCGTTATAGCAGACATTAGCATAATCCTGTAAAATTCTTTTGGTAAAAAACTATAAAAAGATGTAAATTTTATGATAAGATTGATAGAGATTCTACTACTTTCATTATCAATTATTACGCTAATTGCTAGCTCAAAAATAATTGTTTTTTTCAATTTTTCAAATATAAACTTCTTAAAAAATTGAGGGAAATAGAAAAAGCATCCCGTATTATGGTGGAGAAATAATTACCTATTATATATAGTAGAAAAGGAGAAATTCATCATGAAAAAAATCTTATCAATTCTACTTCTTACCTTATCAGCTTTCCTTCTCTTTTCTTGCTCATCACAAGACAAACTAGATGGCAATTACTACTGGATTGATACCGAAAATGGTCTAAGAAATGAGTTGTCATTCACTATCAAGGGTATTGAAGGTACGATTGAGAAGGGAGAGTACAACAAATTCACCATCAATGGTAAAAACAACACCTTTGAACTTTCTGGTGAAGATGCTTCAGCCAAAGAAGTGACTTACAAACATTCTGATGGAGTCATCACCGTTGATATTAGTGGTACTGAACATGGGTACTATAAAGAAGGTACTGATGCTTATAAAGAAGCCGTCAAGAAATACAATGAATTACAAAACTAAAAAGGAGGTCATTTGAATGGAAATCAACTCAGAGATCTATGATAATCTATATGATTTTATCCAAAACCTAGAAATCAGAATCCAAAAGAATGTCTTTCATTCTAATCACTCAGAACAACTATCATCTTTCAGCAATGATCTATTCCAACTATGCAAGACTAAAGAACTGAATGTCTTGCTAAATGACATTACTTCACTACCTTCTTATGAAGAACTCATATTAGCTACACCTGATCAATCAAAAGGTTATGTCTTGATGAGCGTTGAAAACTTCTATACTGAGATTATTGAACCGTCAAAAATTGAATACTATGGATAAACACTGGAAAATCTGGTGTTTTTTCATAGCTAACTCAACCACAAACGGTTGAGTTTGTGATATAATGTATCTCTGTATGAAAAAAATAAATAATAATTATTCTAAAATTAGTTTTGCTCCTTTGTGGAAAAAACTAACTACTTTAGGAATGTCAAAAAATGAATTTCAAAAAATTTCTGGTCTTGGCTCAAGTACCCTAACTAAATTACGAAATAATAATTGTGTAACAACCGACACTTTATTGAAAATTTGTAATGTGTTAAATTGTGAACTTAAAGATATTATAGAATTAAAGGAGAATTCTGATGCGTAAGTACAATGTAATCGATTTGTTTTCTGGCGCCGGAGGATTAAGCCAAGGATTTAAACAAGCAGGTTTCAATATTTTAATGGGAGTAGATTTTGACGATCCAGCACTCAAAACATATAAACATAACCTTAAAGATTCAGTTGCACTTAAAGCTGATCTCTTCGATGAAGAATCTGCTATTAAAGATATTGAAAATAATTTAAACGGAAATAAAATTGATGTTATTATTGCAGGGCCACCCTGCCAAGGATTTAGCTTAACTGGTTCAAGAGATATCAACGATTCTAGAAATAAATTATATGTCGCTGTTGTCCATGCCGTAAAGCATTTTAAACCTACGGCATTTTTGATTGAAAATGTTCCAGGCATGGCGACACTATACAAAGGAAAAGTAAAAGAACAGATCATCAATACATTTGAAGATTTGGGGTACGCTGTTTCAGTAACCGATAAACCTTTACTGGCTGCTGATTATGGGGTTCCTCAAATTAGAAAAAGAATGTTTTTTGTAGGTTATCGAAAAGATTTAAATTATGAGTATTTCAAATTCCCAGAACCAACTTTAACACCTGATAAACACATTGGTACTGCTGATGCGATTTCTGATTTACCTGCACTCGTTGATGAGCTTGGAGAAGAAAATGTTCCATATCACATGGAACCTCAAAGTGAATATCAACGCCTAATGAGGGAAAACTCTCTCGTTATTCACAATCATATTGGTACTAGACATACTGATGAAGTGAAATGGGTAATTAGCCAAGTTCCTGAGGGTGGAAACCATAAAGATCTTCCACCTGGTGTAGGTGATTCTCGAAAATTCAATGAGGCTTGGACTCGTTATCATAGTCAAAAGCCTTCAAAAACAATTGATACTGGGCATCGTAATCATTTTCATTACAAATGGAATCGTGTCCCAACTGTTCGTGAGAATGCTAGATTACAGTCATTTCCTGATGATTTTGAATTTTTGGGAACTAAAACTCAGCAAAATCGTCAAGTCGGAAATGCCGTCCCTCCATTACTAGCTCAAGCAATTGCCGAAGAAATGCTTATTCATTTAGAAAAAGGATTTACTGATGAAAATAAATAACATTGAATTATTTGCTGGCGCTGGCGGACTTGCAGATGGTTTAGAGCAATCAGGTAATATTCAACTGCTTTCCGCAGTAGAATGGTTGAAACCTCAAGTTAGAACTTTAGTTAATCGTTTAGAAAGCAAGTATAACATCCAAGATGCCAAGGAGATTGTACTTAATTTTGATATCCAGAGAACTGAAGAACTAATCAATGGATGGTCAAACGATGAAGAGTTTGGCTCTTCACCAGGGCTTGCAAAAATAGTGGGAAACAAAGAAGTTCATATGATTTCTGGTGGTCCTCCATGTCAAGCATACTCTTTAGCAGGCCGAGTAAGAGATAATAATGGTATGAAGGATGATTATCGTAATTTTCTTTTTGAATCTTACATTAAAGTTGTAGAATACTTCCAACCTAAAATTATTTTATTTGAAAACGTTGAAGGAATTCTTAGTGCTATACCAACTGGCGAAAAGATTACATCATTGATAAAACAAGGTTTTAACAATATCGGATACGAAATTATTGATGACCTAAGAAAAAACGCTCTCTTCGACATGTCAGATTTTGGAGTCCCCCAAAAAAGAAAACGAGTCATTATTATTGGAGTTAGAAGAGATAATCAATCAACTGATTATCAGGAAATTTTAAACCAGATTTATTCTTTAATACATAACTTGAGTACTCATCAACAAACTAAAACTGTTCGTGATGCAATTTCTGATTTACCTCCACTTTATCCAGTTGAAAATCCAACTCGTACAAAAGCTTATACAAATGATTCCTCTATCAATGGTCACAGTTCACGTTTTCATAATGAACGTGACAAAGAAATTTTCAAAATGCTAGCAAAAGACCTTGAGGAAGGTACCAACAAGTACACTTCAACTAATGCTCTTAAGGAACTATATTTTGAAGTTACGGGGAAAAAATCAAATGTCCATAAGTATTTTGTATTAAGATGGGATGAACCAAGTAATACTATTCCCGCTCATCTGAAAAAAGATGGCTTGCGACATATCCATCCTGATCCTTCTCAGAGCAGAAGCATTACAGTACGAGAAGCTGCTAGATTACAAACTTTTGATGATGACTTTATGTTTAATGAGTCACAAATGAATAATTTCGAGATGATTGGAAATGCTGTTCCGCCATTATTTGCCAAAAAAATCGGCGAAATCATACCATCTATTCTAAAGTTAATAAAAGACATGGAAAAAGCTTAGAAGATTAGTTCTAAGCTTTTTTAGTTAGTTGTCTTTAACTGAAAAGTCAGCAAAATATACCCCCTCACCAATCAAAGACAATGTGATAGTATTCCTACCGTAATTATCTAGCATTTCTTTAGTAATCCGTTCATCAACATCAACGCCTAACCTATTTCTCAAATATCTCCCTAAGATACTTTTTTTAGAAATTCTCTTCCCATCCAAAAACGGTGTTTTAGGAGAATAGGATGCCAATTGTTTTGGATACTGTTTACCATCATGTTTTTGTTCTCCTTCTAACGAAGCTTCCATGATTGTACCATCGTCCCATATTAGCTCGATTGGATCAGAATTACGTTTACGTTTGCCTTCAGGTGTAGAAAAAGTTGGATCTATCGGAGAAATAAGTCCAGGTACCTCTTTTATTATCTCTTTAGGCAATCTTATATAAGCATCTCCTTCAGCCGTATGAGCCCCATTTAGCCTTGCCAAACCCCAATTTAGGCCACTTGATACAGGTACTTCATCAATTCGTGGATCATAAATAGGAATATCAAAGGATAGTTGAATTTCAAGATTAGCAATATCTTTCCCCTGCTTCATACTACTGTAGTCTATGACCGCCTGATCTTTCCGAAACTGTGGTTCTCTAGACGAGTTATCTAATACAAATTTGTAATAAGTCTCTAGTGGAGCGAATGTATCACGGGTAGCATCCGCTAACGACTCACGATAATCTGTCCTCAATCCATTTGAAGAAAAATTTGCTGATCCAATTAACGCTCCTAAAGTCTTACCCTGTTTTTTCCAGATATAAATTTTTGAATGGATTTCACAATTAGTAAATAAGATATCAATATGGTCGCTCTCTTTGGATATCTTTTCTAGGGAACTCCATAGCCTAGCATCTAACCCATTCGGATACATCCCTCCAATTACTGTGATTTTCATATCACTTAATTCATTTAGACGTTCCACAGGAGCTGGCCCTAGAAAACCACTTATAACTACAAGCTCATCTGGTTCTTCAGACAATAACTCGTGTTTTGAGAAGATAACTTCTTCTAAACCTTCATAATAAAGCATGTTTCTCTCCAATTCAATTAATCTTTGTCAATATTATAACAAATTACTGTAATTATCTATTGAAATCACTCACCTTTTGATGATCTCACAAAAATAAAAGAGACAACTGTCCCTCTTATTGTACACTACTAAACACCTGCAATACTGATACTTCCTAACTATCTTACTTTCATCACTCATTTTAATCTTAAAGTAAAAATAGTGATCTCGGCCGTCTTTGCTGATTTCTTTATTGAGTTTGAAATAGTTCTTTACTTACACCTCTAATGGCATAAAATCTCCTACAATTTTACCTACGATACGAGGGTTTCCATCATAAGGGATTCGAATATCTTTGTAATCTTTATTTATAGAAACAAGACGCAAGCCGTTTTCTTCACGATATACCTTCTTTATGAAGGTCTGTGAATTCCAAACAACAGCATAAACTGCACCATCATAATCAAACCCTGTCTCACGAATGAGAACAACAGAGCCATTTTGATATTTGGGTTCCATTGAATCTCCAGATACCCATGAAGCAAAATCATGAGCTAGTTCTTCATCAAAATAAACAGTATCATAGTCCTGATCGTTATAAACCGATGAACCAATACCGGCAGACATTTTTTCATAAACATGGTATTCATATAACTTCTCTGCTATTGGAACAACATTCTTACATTGTTCTCTCTGAACTAGTTTTCTGACATATCTAAGTGCTTGACCCTTCCCTTCATCTGATAGAGCATTATAAAGCCGGACGATTTCAAGCTCTGTAAAATAACCTATTGGGACATCTAGAATCTGCTCCAACTTCTTTACTTTTTCTTTAGATGGTTCTTTTACTCCACGTTCCCAAGCAGAATAGGCTTGATAGCTAATTCCTAGCTTATCTGCAATATCTTTTTGTGTTAGTTTTAGCTCTTTCCTCCGAGCTTTTAATTTTTCTGGTTGATACATCACTTACCTCACATGACTAATAATTCTAAATTTGCCTTTCTCCTAGCTTCTGTCTCTGATAGTTTGTTGCTATCCCACACATAGGCTAAAGATTTTCCCTTATTGTAAACAAGCCACACCTTGAATTTCTTTACTGCTCTAATCTCGTCCCACGTTGTCTGGTCAAGCAATTCTGGTAATTCTTGACTCGTCACGAAATTGGTTTGTTTCAATCTCTTTTTTAGCCGTGCTATAAGAGAGGGTTGATATTGATTGAACTCTTCAATCAATATTTCTTTTAGTTGATGAAAGTAATGGTGAAGGGAGGCGTTTTGACCGTCTAGGTATTCATCTACTGCCTGCTTGATTGCTGATTCAGTATCCACTTGGTAAACTCTCAATAAGTCAATCAGTCGGAAATGAAGTGCCTGCTTTGAAACCTCTAGATCCTCTTTGACCTTTTGGAAAGAATCACAAGAGTAGTAAATCTTGGATAGTAGCACAATATCAGGCATCAGAACAATAGCTGAAAACACATTGGCTTCTCGCTCTAGAATCGATTCCTGATTATCCACCGACTCTGTTAAATAAGAGCCTTCGTGTTTCAAGATAAAGTGACCTAATTCATGACACAAGGTAAAGTGACGCTTGGTTACTGGATTGTCTTGCTCATAGGAAAAACTCGTCCCTAGTTTATCAATAACTGTCAAACCTTCAATCTTATGGTTTGAAAAATGATGACTAATAACTTGTATATTATTTTCACGAATACAATAGTCAAAATAATAGTGGAACTTATAGTTCAGTGTCGAAATTTCTTCCTCTTTCATAAAAGAATAGAGGGCTTGTTTTGTGATTTCACTTACTCTTGAATATAATTCATCCAACTAACAGCACCTCCCTTAATTCATAACTTACAAAACTAAACCAAAATGGTTGAGTATATTATACATAAAAAGTGGACGATCGTCCACATAAAAACAGTTCTATTTATGATCCATTTCGACTTAAAAAATATTCATCTAATTTAAGTTTATTTACCGTATTAAATTATATTGTTCTTAACAAAGGATAATTACAGTTAAAACTTAAGAGTTTTTATATATTCTAACTTATGCTGTAAATCTGGATAGATAGATTGACCTGTGATACCTAATAATTTCAATTCAGATAATATCTGTTTTTTAAATTCCTTCTTAATTTTAATTCTAACATTTCCCGCTTCTATCCCTTGTCCGAGAAACGTTTCGGGAGAATAGTAAAATTCCATATTTTCTAGTGTATTATTAATGCCGGTTTGTATTTCCCGTAAGATTTCTCTTTTTTCAACTTCACTTTTTTGGTCTATTTCACATTCACTAATTTTATCTAAACAATCTAATCCCCAAATAATAAACAGACCGTTCTGTCTCACAATCCTTGAATCTATCTCTGACGCATAAACTATCTCAGCACCAAGTAGATAGTCTTTCAATATTATTGTTGGTTCATATCCAAGATCAGTACTAGAATAATTAATGAGTTTTCTAAGGATTTCGGATATTTCAACATTACTTTTAAATGTTAGCAATAGGTTTTCTTTATCTGTGATACTATTGATATTAACTTCCTTAAATAAGGAAATTTTCTCTTGAATACTTAGACGACTAATATTTGCTTTTACACAAACTCTCTCCGAAATCTCAGTTTCAATTTTAGGAGTTGTTTTCTTATATAAGAAAACAACTCCATCTGATATTGTATCCAAATCATTAACACCATCTTCAACAGCAAAATATAAGGCAACCAAAGCATTAGTTGTTATATCCAGAATCCTTGTTGTCATACCATAATGTTGCATTAATGCTAACTTTCCTAAAAAGGATCCCGTTGAAGAAAATTCTTTTGGACTAGATAATTCCGCTCTTTTAATGTATTCTTCTTCAAACAAAATACTTTCTAAACTTCTATAAAGCGTAGGAATTACATTATTATAGTCTTTAATTTGTCCTCGAAAATAGACGCCATTCGTAATTATATTCTCAATAGAATCTTTTATCTCGTCTCTACTAAACATATTTTCGTAATGTCTTACATCTACCGCTGTTGTTGCATATTGTAATATAAAATAATTACTATGTATCATAGTTATCGCTCTTAGATAATCAGATACAGTACTTATATCTCTCACACATACTTCTTCGCTAAGAGACTCACTATTTTCTTTACTTACATAATAAACTTTTTCTAAATTAATCATTATTATCTTCCTTCCCAAACGATTTCTTCCTCTCCTCCATAAACTCAATCAATTCTCTTTTGAAGATTTCTTTTTCTTCATCAGTCAATCCTTTTGAGTTCATACGGAAAAGTAATTCAATATTATCTAGTTCATCTGACTTATCTTCTGAGTTTCCAACTAAATAATCAACAGATACATTTAAAACTTGTGCAATTTTAACAAGATTTTCTTGTGTTGGTTTTTTGACTCCACGTTCCCAGGAAGCGTATGCTTGTTGCGAAATTCCTAGTTTTCCTGCCACATCAACCTGCGTTAGTTCTGCTTGTTTCCTAAGGTCTTTTAAGCGTTCCGAAAATTCCATTTTTAACCTCTAAAAAATATGTTTCATTTTTTTCAATTATCGCTTGACAAAATACAACTTCTGGTTGTATAATATAATCAACAACTGATAGTTGTACTTGACTTGAAAATAATAACCTCTTTCAAGGCTAAGTTTCTAGATCATTGACAATTAAATAAAAAGTGCGTCTGACAACCAGAGGACTGACTATCAAACTACACTAAACTTCGTACCTTTATTGTAAATGTTTTGATAAGTAAAGTCAAGTCCGTTTTATGGTTGAAGTGAAGATTAAAACAAGTATTTTGTGGGCTTCCACGCATTTCGGACCATTAGCACTTTTGCCGAATAGTAAAGTGAACTGGTTGCGCAAGATTGCGTAAGAGAATCCCTTGGGTGTGACAAGGACTACCTAAAGAGATTGGCCGGGTAAACGATGGTAATTGACGCAAAGCACCTTGCTAAACGTTGCCACCGTGGAAAGAGGGATCTTTCCAACCAAACAACTTTTCTTTACTGCTGTCTATCTTTTAAGATGGACTTACTCTCAAGCTACTAAGTCTTCTTTATATCTTAGTAGCTTTTTTATGCTTACAATAAAGGAGAAATTATGACTAACTT
>ERZ836441.3426-NODE-3426-length-10631-cov-4.769194_pt1 | contig 10631 bp, 10 predicted proteins | sample MGYA00519686_ERZ836441 | MGnify/ENA primary metagenome ERZ836441 (study PRJEB31850, sample SAMEA3708800) | human gut metagenome | biome: human gut; feature: human-associated habitat; material: faeces | place: China | collected 2014 ... | reverse complement strand
ACGCACGTTCGGGTGCGGATGACATGCGGCGGACGAACGGCGGCCTTCACCGCCATGGTGGACAGCGGCAACTGCCTGCGGGATTACCTCACCCATCGGCCGGTGATCGTGATGCCGCAGGCACGCGGATTCCGGCTCTTCGGGCTGGAAAACACGCCGCTGCGCCCCATCTTCGCGGATACGGCGGGCGGACGGCAGATGATGCTCTGCCTGACGCCCGAGGCGACCATCCTTGATAACGGACAAACCAAACGGGCGGTTGAAGCGCTGCTGGCGCTTTCGCCGGGGCTTGGGGGGAACGCTCCGGCGCTGCTGCCGGTTTCGCTGCTTGAGGACGGACAAGAGGGGGTTTGAACATGGAAAAACGGAAGTGTAAATCGAGCTGGGGCTGGCGCGCGCACAGGCCGCCGATGACCCTCCTGCGCACGGAGGGCACGGTGGCCTACATCGGCGGGAGCGACACGCTGCCCGCGCCGCTGAGCCGCGAGGAGGAACAGGCGCTCTTTTTGAACATGGAGGCGCAGCCGGAGACGGCGCGGCAGACGCTCATCGAGCACAACCTGCGGCTTGTCGTCTATATCGCGCGGAAATTCGAAAACACCGGCGTGGGCATCGAGGATTTGATCTCCATCGGCACCATCGGGCTGATTAAGGCGGTCAAGACGTTTGACCCGCACAAGAAGATCAAGCTGGCGACTTATGCCTCCCGCTGCATCGAAAACGAAATCCTGATGTTTCTGCGGCGCACGAGCAGGCAGAAGCTGGAGGTCTCCCTCGACGAGCCGCTCAACACGGATTGGGACGGAAACGAGCTGCTGCTTTCGGATATCCTCGGCACGGAGGGCGACATGGTGTATCGCTCCATCGAGGAGACAGTCGAGCGGCAGATGCTCGCCCGCGCGCTCTCCAAGCTCTCCGCAAGGGAAAAGGAGATCATGCGCCTGCGCTTCGGGCTGGGCGGCTGCGCGGAAAAGACGCAGAAGCAGGTGGCGGATATCATGGGCATCAGCCAGAGCTATATCTCCAGACTTGAAAAGCGAATCCTGAACAGGCTGCAAAAGGACATGACGCAGATGGGATAGGACAGACAAAATAAATAGAAAAGACGGAGGTTGTCAAGCGGATAAACCCGATATTTCAAGGAAAACGAAAAAAGAAGTATTTGCGCCCGAAGGTTTCCAAAGGGGTTTTCGGTTGTTGCTGCCGGTGGCAGAAACAAACAATCGAAAACGGAAAGCCCTTTGGTGGGGCGATGGGGCAAAGCCCCATGTCCGAAAATGCTTAGATCGTTGTCTCTTGAAATGTTTGGTTTAAGCCTGACAGCCTCTGCTTTTTGCATGCTCCCACCGAAATCCATCCGGACGGCGTTGAAATCCGCCATATGAAATGGTATAATCACAGTATTATGAAAGGGAAAAGCCATTTTTCACGAAAATCCGAACGGATTGGAGCAAAGAGGGTTTGCTTATGACCGACGAAGCATATCGAACGGAGCATTTCGGCCTGAACGAGCGAACGGCGCAGTCCGCCCGCGACGTCATGGATATTTTTGGGGGAAACGCGCTGGTGATCAGCGCGCTGGATCTGGATACCGGGGAACTGCGGCTGATTAAGCGCGGAATCGAGCTGCCGCGGATCGAAGCGGATAAGCCGGTGCTGTTTTCGACGTTTAACAACCTGCTCATCGCCAAAAGGCTGATTCACCCCGAGGACGGAGACGGCTATCTGCACGGCACGGCGCTCTCCGCGCTGCGGACGGCGTTCTTCGGCGGGGAGAGGCAGGTCTATCTGCGGTATCGGCAAAAGGTTAACGGCGAATACCGCTGGGTGGCGTTGGCGATCGTCGCGGGGAAGCGGTGCGAACCGGGGGGGCGCGCAGGTGGCGATGGTGCTCAGCGGCGCAAACGGGAGCGGCCACGCCAACCGCCCGAGCGAGGCGCGCGGGGTGGATTATGACTGCGATCCGCTGACGGGGCTGCTCAACCGCAGAAGGTTCGAGCGCGATTTGGAATGGTGGGGGCGAAACCGCCCCGAAACGCTGACGTGTGTGTATATCGACGTGGTCGGCCTGCACGAAATCAACAACCATCTGGGGCACAAGGCCGGGGACGGCATGCTCTGCGCGGTGGCCGGCGCGATGCAGCGCATGTTCCCGCTGGCGGATACCTACCGAATCGGCGGCGACGAATTTGTTGTGCTCTGGGCGGATCACACGGGCGAGCAGGGCGCGGAGGCGGCGGCGCGGATCAAGGCGCTGCTGCGCGAATCCAATTACGAAATTTCCGTCGGCGTGCACCAGATCGAGCCGGACGAAAACCTTGAGGACAGCGTGGATCGGGCGGAAAACGCCATGCGCCGCGACAAGGAGGCCTATTATCGGGAGACGGGCAACCTCGGCCAGATGCGCATGCTCAACGAGAAGCTCGAACGGATTCTGGTTGAAAAGCGCGATATGGACATGTTTCTGCGCGCGATTGCGCCGCGCTACATGGGCGTGTATGCCGTGGATAACGACACGGGGCGGATGCGGAGCATCGTCATCCCCGACCGCTTCCGGCGGATCGCGAAGGAAGCGAAGGGGTTGTTCATTCCGGCGCTGGCGCAATACGCCAAGGAGGTTGTGGCGGACGCATGGCGCGGGAGCTTCGATCCGTTTCTCGATCTGCCCGGCGTCATCCGCCGCGTCGAGCGGGAGGGCATGGTCTGCGCGACCTTCCGGCGCAAGGACGGCGCGTGGATTCGCCTGCAGGTGATGCGGTATCTGCCCGATGAAGACGAGGGCGGCGGGACGCTGTGGATTTTTTCCGCCGCAGACGCGGACGAACAGCGCGCTTGACAGTGCCGCGCATGTGCGATACAATGTCCCTTGCTGCAAAGAAAGGAATAACCGAAATTCCTGATATTCCCCCGGTAAACGGGCAATGGGACTGTTAGGATAACGACGCAGATATTTCGAAAATAAAAAGAAGTGTTTGTGCCCGAAGGTTTCCAAAGAGGTTTTCGGTTGTTGCTGCCGGTGGCAGAAACAAACAATCGAAAACGGAAGCCCTTTGGTGGGGCGATGGGGCAAAGCCCCAAATGTTGCCCGATTCGAAAGGAGCGCCTATGTTTGACTACCTGAGCACGCTGTTCAGCGAGCCGATTGCCTTTTTCGATCAGGCGATTTTTCGCACGCTCGCCGTGCTGATCGGCCTGTGCTGCCACGAGTGGGGGCACGCCTATGTGGCCTACCGTTGCGGCGACGACACGGCCAAGCGCGCCGGGCGGCTGACGCTCAACCCGCTGCGCCATCTCGACCCCGTGGGCACCATCCTGATGTTCTTCGTGGGGTTCGGCTACGCCAAGCCCGTGCCGGTCAACCCGTACAATTTCAGGGGTGACCGCAACAGGGACGATTTTCTGGTGTCCATCGCGGGCATTACGGTCAACCTGATTCTCTTTGTGCTCTTCACCTATCTGGCCGTGCTGTGCAGCGCGTTCATGTGGGACGGGCGCTTTGTCGCCTATAACGGCCTGAGCAAGGTGGTCAGCTACGAATACAACGCCGTCTGGTCGGTGATTGCGGGCAGCGCGAAGCAGGACTTCGGCGCAGTGATCGCGCGCGGCTGGCTGGTGCCGTTCGTGCGGCTGTTCGCCTACACGGCGCTGGTCAACCTGAATCTCGCGGTGTTCAACCTGATTCCCCTGCCGCCGCTGGACGGCTATCACGTCGTCAACGACCTGATCTTCAAGGGGCGCTTTCAGCTCAGTCAAAACGCCTTCCGCATCGGCATGATGATCGTGCTGGTGCTCTCCGCGCAGGGAATTCTGGGCAGAATCATCAGCTGGGTCGTCTATCCCGCGCAGGGGCTGCTGCTCGCGCCGATCCGCGCGATTTGGGGGTAAGAGGATGTATTACGTCTCCCTCAAGCAGTTTGAAGGCCCGCTCGACCTGCTGCTGCACCTGATTACCCGCGCGAAGGTGGATATCAAGGATATATTCGTTTCCGAAATCACCGAGCAGTATCTGGCCTCGATGGGCAGCGTGGACGAGCTGGATATGGACACGGCCAGCGAGTTTTTGACCATGGCCGCGACGCTGCTGGAAATCAAATCCCGCGCGCTGCTGCCGCGCCCGCCCGAACCGGCGGAGGACGGCGAGGAAACGCCGGAACAGACGCTCATCCGCAGGCTGGAGGAATACAAGCTCTATAAAGAGAGCGCCGGACGCATGAAGGAATTTGAGCAGGCGGCGATGCAGGTGTTTTCCAAGCTGCCGGAGGAATACCCGCTGCCGCCGCAGCCGGTCGAGCTGACGGGGCTTTCGCTGGATGGGCTGGTGCGCGCGCTGGAGCGTATTCTGGCGCGGCAGACGCAGAGCGAAGAGCCGGGTCGCGTGTTCCGCTCCATCACGCGCGACCGCTTCACCATCGAGCAATGCGTGTTCAATCTGACGGCGCGGCTGAAAAAAGGGCCGGTGCTGTTTACGGATATGCTGTCCGACGAGGTGACGCGGGACGAGATCGTTTCGTATTTCATGGCGATGCTCGAATTGCTCAAGCTGGGGCGGCTGCATGCCCGACAGGAGCATGTGTTTGACGATATTTTGATTTTACCCGGCAGGAGGGACGAGGATGGAGACGGAGAACCCGCAGACGAACAGCCCGGAGAGCTCGCAGACGGCGGGCGGCGCGGATAAGCCGGAGCTTAACGAGCGCGTGGGCATCGTCGAGGCGATTCTGTTTGTGACGGGCAACGCGGTGGAAAAGAGCGAAATCTGCCGCGCGATGAACCTCACGGAGGAGGAGCTGGAGGAGACGCTCAACGCGCTGGAGGGCGGGTATGATTACGACCGCCGGGGGCTGAGGCTTTTGCGCTTCGGCCGGCACGTGCAGCTTGCGACGCGGCCGGATTACGCCAAATACGTCGAGAAGCTGCTCCAGCCGGTGCAGAAGCAATCCCTCTCGCAGGCGGTGATGGAGACGCTGGCGGTGATCGCCTATCGTCAGCCGGTGACCAAGGCGGAAATCGAGCTGATTCGCGGCGTGAAGTGCGATTACTCGGTGCAGATGCTCGTCTCCCGCGGGCTGATCGAGGAGGTTGGGCGCAAGGAGGCGCTCGGCCGACCGATTCTATACGGCACGACGGACGCATTTTTGCGCCACTTCTGCCTGACCTCGCTGGGCGATCTGCCGGAAATCGACTTTTCCGCATTGGCACAGAGAATCGCCGAGGCGGAGGCGAAGCAGGCGAGCGAAGCGCCGAAGGCCGACCCGGTGGACAAGCTGGCGCAGAACATCGCGAAGGAAAAGGGCTGAGCTTTTGCGGCGAGAGCCGCTCAGACAGTAGACAAAAAGCTATTCTCCCCCCCCCGAAGGGGGGAGAATAGCCCTTTCTGCAAATGAAAGAATCGCTGAATTTCTTGATTTTGCGATTCAAGCCAAGTTTGCTTATGTCAACAAGCTGTGCGGCGGGAGCTGCTTAAAGCATAAAAAGCGAGGAGAGATACCCATGAAAAAATTCTTCGAGGATTTCAAGGCGTTCGCCATGCGCGGCAATGTGATCGACATGGCCGTCGGCGTCATCATCGGCGCGGCGTTCGGCTCGATCACCACGTCGCTGGTCAACGACATTTTCATGCCGCTGATCGGCGTGCTGACCGGCGGCATCAACTTCGGCGGCCTGTTCGTCGCGCTCGACGGCGGCAGCTACGTTTCCGCCGAGGCGGCCGCCGCGGCCGGCGTCGGCACGATCAACTACGGCCTGTTCATCCAGAACGTCATCAACTTCATCCTGACCGCGTTCTGCATGTTCCTTGTCATCCGCGCGATGAACAAGATTCACAGGAAGCCGGAAGCCGCCCCGGCCAAGCCCAAGCGCATCTGCCCGTTCTGCAAGGGCGAGATTGCCGACGACGCGACCCGCTGCCCGCACTGCACGTCGATGCTGGAATAAGCCAAAAGATTACGCCTCAAAAAAATAAGGGGCTGTCAAGCTAACAAAACCGATATTTCAAGAGTAAAATCAAGTATTTGTGCCCGAAGGTTTCCAAAGGGCGACCGGAAAGCCCTTTGGTGGGGCGATGGGGCAAAGCCCCATATCCAAAATGCTTCGATATTTATTTCTTGAAATGTTGGTTTGAAGCATGACAGCCTCTTTTTTTTGACCTCCAAAAAGGCGCGGCGCATGAAAACGGCAAACGCCCGCATATCATCGCCGGGAGGGATGAACATGCGATTGATTGCCTTTGGCGGGGACGAGAGGATGCGCGGAGCGCTGCTGGCCGCCGGGCGCGCGGGCTGGGAGACGCTGCACATCGAGGACGCGGCGGACGTTCCCGACGAAATGCCGCCTGCGCAGGCGGTCATGCTGCCGTGGCCGAGGAGCTTCCGGGAGGAGCGGCTGATTTCGGCGAAGGGCGGGCTGGAGCGGGAGCGCGTGCTCGCGCTGATCCCGGCCTGCCGCGCGGTGCTGGCGGGCGGCGATGTGAAGGAGGAGGAGCTGGCGCAGACGGCGCTGGTGGTTCGCCCGGAGAAGGACGAGACGTTTCTGCGCAAAAACGCGCGGCTGACGGCCGAGGGCGCGCTGGCGACGGTGATGCGGGTCAAAAAGCGGGCGCTGATGCGCGAGACGGCGCTGGTGACGGGCTACGGGCGCATCGGGCGGGAGATGACGGCCCGGCTCTGCGCGCTGGGGACGTTCGTCATCGTCTGCGCGCGCAGCGAGGAGCAGATGCGCATGGCGCACGCGGCGGGGGCGCATCCCGTGCCGCTGGCGCAGATCGCGGCCGCGTGCAGGCAGGCGGATGTGATTATCAACACGATTCCGGCGCATGTGCTCGGCGACGCGGCGCTGGCGGCGACGGCGCGCGATACGCCGATCATCGAGCTGGCCAGCGCGCCCTACGGACTGGAAATGCAGAAGGCGGTCAAGCTGGGGCTGCAGGTCTGCGTGGAGAGCGGCCTGCCGGGGCGGTATGCGCCGCTGGACGCGGGGGAAGCGCTGTTTGACGCGCTGACGCGGGCGATGGGGACGCGGAAGGAGGATGCGCAATGCGCGAATTGACCATCGGGTTTGCGATTACGGGATCATTCTGCACGTTCAAGGCGGTCTTTCCGCAGATGAATCTGCTGGTGGAGCACGGCTATCGGGTGCTGCCGATTATGAGCGAAAACGCCTACGCGACGGATACGCGCTTTGGACGCGCGGCGGACTGGGCGGCGCAGGCCGAGGAAATCTGCGGGGAAAAGGTGATTCACACGATTGCGCAGGCCGAGCCCATCGGCCCGAAAAAGCTGCTGGATCTGCTGATCCTCGCGCCGTGTACGGGCAACACGCTGGGCAAGCTGGCCTGCGGCATATACGACACCGCGCCGACGCTGGCGGTCAAGAGCCACAGGCGAAACGGGCGGCCGGTGCTCATCGCCGTATCGACAAACGACGCGCTGGCGGGCGCGGCGGCGGGCATCGGGCTGCTGATGAACCGCAAGGGGACGTATTTCGTGCCGCTGCAGCAGGATGATTTTCGCGCGAAGCCGACGAGCTGCGTGGCGGATTTCGCGCAGATTCTCCCGGCGGCGGAGGCGGCGCTCGCGGGGCGGCAGCTCCAGCCGATGATTTTTTGAAAAAACAGATTCGCCGGGGGGAAGAAAAAGGCGGGGGCGTTCGTCTCTTTACAAAGCGATTTCTTTTCGTGTACAATAGAGGGCAAGAGGTGATACGCCATGAAACGCTTGACAGCGATCCTGATGGCGCTGAGCTTGGCCTTTCCCGCGTGGGCGGCGGCCGAGCTTGACGTGAATATGGAACAAAAGGAAGAAAACGGGCAGACGCTGACCGTCTTTTCGGCGGCGGAGGCGGGGGCGGCTGAAACGACCGCCGCGCCGGAGGAAACGCCCGACCCGGCGCTGGCGACGGCAAACGGGCTGATTGAAGCGCGCTTTGAGCAGGCGAAGGCGGCGCAGTTGACCCAGCGCGCGGGCGCGGAGATCATCCAGAGCGGCGAAACGCACACGCTGGGGAACGTCGCGTCGCTCGTGCTGCGCTGGAACGGCACACAGCCGGACGGCACGGCGGGAAGCGCCGTGCGCGCGCTGGTGATCGACCGGACGACCGGCGAGGAAATCCGCCTGGAGCAGCTCTTTGACGACGCGGACGCGGCGATAGGCGCGATGGAGCGGATCATCGAGGATGATGTGCTGCCCGAATTGAGCGACTATATGGAATACAGCGAGCTGCTGCCGATGCCGCGCGACGCATACGCCGTGGACGAATACGGGCTGACGGTGTTCTATCCCGACGACAGCTATCGCTATTTTGACGAGCAGAGCGGCGCGGTGCAGTTTGCGTGGCACGAGCTGGCGGCGTATATCGGCGAAAGCAGCCCGGTATACGAGGCGGCGCATGCGCAGGGCGACATGAACGCGCTGGCCGACGCGGCGGGGGACGGCAGGCTGCCGGGGCCGATGACGCGGGCGGCGGTGGGGCAGAAGCTCGGCGAAGTGCTCTCCGCCTACACGCTGCTGACCGACCCGGATTACACGAAGGATTCCCGCGTGTATCTGTTCGAGGAGGCGAGCCTGCGCGGCTGGGCGGTGGAGATTCCCAAATACGCCGAAACGGACGAGGCGGAAACGCCGGTTTCCGCAATCCGCACCACGCGCGCGGACGTTTGCGGGCTGACCGTCGGCAAGACGACGAAGGCCGAGCTGACCGCGCTGCTCGGGGAGCCGCTGGAAACGAGGGCCTACGACGAGGACGCCGCCGCCGACCGCATGCTGGAGGCGGGCGAGAGCCTGTTCTTCGCGCTTTCCGGGCGCATTTTGCAGGCGCATGTGGATGAAAACAGTGTGTTACAGTGTCTGATTCTGCGTGACGCGATTCCCGAAGCGCTTTACTGATGGAAATAAACGTGGTATAATAATCTGCCTGACTATACGCGGGCAGATTGTTTTTTTTCATATTCTGAATGATTTGGGATTATAGATGATTATTATAAAAGAGAGCGGGCAGGCTTGGGGCTTCGGGCTTCGAGCCGGTTCGGGCGGCAAGCCCGAAAAGACCCCTTGGAGGCAAGAAGATGGCGAAAAAAGCGGCTAAGGGCGCGGCGGCGAAGAAAAAGCGCACGGTTTCCGGCAAGCGGGGAAAGCCGGGGAAAAAGACTCATCAGGGCGTTGACCCGCGCGGCGTTGCGGGCATTGCGGTGCTCTGCCTCGGGCTGCTGGCGCTGTTTTGCCAGTTCATCCCATCAAACGGCGGTTTCCTCAACCGGTGCATGCTGATTGTGCGCGGGCTGGGCGGCATGCTCTGCCTGCTGCTGCCGGTGGTGGTCTGCTGGGCGGGCGTGGTGCTCGTGTTCTTCGGCGAAAGAAAGCTGAGCGCCAGAACGCTGATCCTCAGCTCGCTGATTTTCCTGTTTGTGGAGGCCATGTTCCAGCTTTTTCGCATTTCCAGCGTGAACGCGGCGCTGGCGGCGGACGGCGCGCAGGCGAGCTACGGCGCGTTTCTGGCGCGCTCGTTCACGATGAGCTCGCTGGATTGCAAGGGCGGCGGCCTCATCGGCGCGCTGCTGGCGTGGCCGCTGTATAAGGGGCTGGACGTTTGGGGCGGCATGATCGTGCTCATCTTCGCGACGGCGATTGCGCTGATGACGCTCACGGGATTCTCGTTCGGCGGCATCGGCATGCGGATATCCGAATGGGCGGATGATTTCCGCGTGGAGATGCGGGAGCGCCGGGAGGAGAAGGACGCGCTGCGCGACGCGCGGCAGGAGGAAGAGCTGGAGCGCGAAAACGCGCTGGCCATCGAGAGGCAGAAGCGCAGGCAGGAGCGCCTGCAAAAGCAGAAGGAAGAGCAGGAAGCCGCCGCGCGCGAGGCCGATGAAAGAGAAAAACAGCGCAGGCGGGACGAGGAGATCCGCCAGGCGCTTGAAACGAAGCCGACGGAGGACGCGCCGCAGACGGACAAGCCGCCCCGGCGGCAGGACAAGCCGACGCTGACCGTGATGCGGCGGCCGGATGACGAGCCGCCGGACGACCAGCCGGCGATCACGAGCAGGCCGCCGAGAAAAGCCGCCGCGCCGCGAAAGCGCAGGACGATTTCCGACAGCGCGCAGCTCTACATCGAGCGGGACGACGAATTTACCCGCGCGCCGCTGGACGAGCATACGCCCACCACGCCGAGCCGCCGCAACAGCTTCACCATGCAGGAGGCGGAAAACGCCTTCCTCTACGGGATGAACGGCGGCCAGCCAACCGGCGGGTATGCGCCCCAGCGCGACGCTTACGGCCGACCGGTGGCGGAAAACGCGCCGCATGGTTCGAGCGCGCCGGGTTATCCGAACGAACCGGGCTATCCGAACGAACCCAATGAATGGAGAGAACCGAGCGAACCGAACGCATGGGGCGAGCCGACCGGTTTGAACGCGCCGGTTGAGCCGAGCATGCCGAACGACCCCTATACGGAGGACGACGAGGACGACGAGACGGCGGCCATCACCAACGTGCGGGCAGACGGCGCGGACAGACCCATCGACGAGCGCTACTTCCGGCAGGCGGACGCATCTGAGGACGAAGCGGGGGATTCCTCCGCGTGGCAGGCGGCGAACGTCGAATACGACGACGGCGACGCGCAGGTGACGGCGGGCGAATCCC
>ERZ836441.3425-NODE-3425-length-10631-cov-5.238843_pt1 | contig 10631 bp, 13 predicted proteins | sample MGYA00519686_ERZ836441 | MGnify/ENA primary metagenome ERZ836441 (study PRJEB31850, sample SAMEA3708800) | human gut metagenome | biome: human gut; feature: human-associated habitat; material: faeces | place: China | collected 2014 ... | reverse complement strand
ATATATCGGCATTTACCAACTTATGAAAAGATAATCAGAAATTTAGTAAGTTTTTTGTGATAAACAAAAGAAATCTCATACTATTTATAAATAGCAAGAGATTTCTTTGATGAAAACTTATAAAAGAATTACAGGAAATTCAAATCACATAATCCGAACTTGTCATATGGAGGAATGCCATTGTTTTCTCACTCTTGGGCTGTGAGAAGAACTCTTTGGATGGTCCCTCTTCTACGATAACACCGTCCTCCATGTAGACTACCCAGTTGGCAACTTTTCTGGCAAAATCCATTTCGTGGGTGACTACGACCATGGTGGTTCCTTCGTCGGCAAGCTTTCTCATAACATCCAGAACCTCGCCGGTAAGTCTTGGGTCAAGGGCGGAGGTTGGTTCGTCGAAGAGAACTACTTCCGGATTGTAGGCGATGGCTCTTGCGATAGCTACACGCTGTTGCTGCCCACCGGAAAGCTGGTCCGGATAGAAGTTGGCGCGGTCTGCCATGCCTACTTTTTCCAGCATTTCCATAGCTTTTTTCTTCGCTTCTTCCGGAGAATTCTTACGGGCAATGGTAAGACCCTCCAGTACATTGTCAAGTGCTGTTTTGTTGCGGAAAAGATTGTATCCCTGGAAGACAAAGCCCATTTTCATTCGTAACTGCCGGATTTCTTTCCTGGTCACAGCAGTGATATCTTTATGGAAATCATCAAAGGTGATTTCTCCTTTATCTGCCTGTTCCAGAAAGCTGATACAGCGGAGAAGTGTTGTCTTTCCAGAACCGCTGTTTCCCAGAACTGCGATCACAGAACCTTTTTCAACTTTGAAATCAACACCTTTTAATACTTCGTTTGTCCCGAATTTTTTATGGATATTCTTTACTTCCAGCATATTTTTTTCTCACATTCTTATATAGAAATTTGGTAATTGATAACAGGGTATTATGAAGAAGCTTAAAAGTCTTTCTTCTGTAGTAAATGATATAAAATACGAGTTGTTCACATATGGTGATGCTGCCGAAGGCGACATTGATTATACTTCGATCTTTAAAATATCATTAAAGTAGTTATTGGCAACCATTAGCACACCCATAGCTGTGATAACTACGATTTCTTCTTCTGTGAATTCTTCTTTTAATTCAGTATAGATTTCATCCGGAATGTTTTTCGGATCTTTTGCAAGAGCGCGGCCAAAAGAAATAAGTAATTCTTCCTTCTTTGTAAATTGAAAATTGTCGAAATCAATACCATTATCTTTCAGAAGCTTTCTGAAATAAGTACTGCATACCAGGCAGTCATTTTCTTCGGAAATTGCATATTCAAAGAAGTCACCGGCTCTTTTTCCAATCAGTCTCTGCAGCTCCCGGTCAAGGGTGTAGGAGCTGTCTTCGATGGCTTTGAAGGCTTCTGCATTATGGAGAAGAGTAAGCTTTTCATTAGTGAGCCTGTATCCTTGTGCAAGATGGTCCCTGATTACTTCTTTCTCTTTTTCGCCTGCTGTTTCCGGGTCGATTTTTGAAATATAAGACATGATTATTCTCCTTTCACTGGTGCTGGAGCATTCCATACCAGCTTTTTCTCAAAATAGTTTTGTACCCATGTAAGGACGGTACAGATCATAAGGTAAATAACAGCAGCCTCGCAGTACAGGGCGAAGGGCTCGTAGGTTCTGGCGGCAATCTGCTGTGCGGTGGTGAACAGCTCCACAACTGTGATACTGGAGGCAAGGGAAGTGTCCTTGGTAAGTCCGATCAGTGAGTTAAATAGTGGTGGAAAAGCGATTCGGAATGCCTGGGGCATTACAATCCTGGTCATGGTCTGGCGGTAACTCAGACCCACCATATAAGCAGCTTCTGTCTGTCCTTCTGGTACCGCCTGGATTGCAGATCGGAAAATCTCAGCGTTGTAAGCGCCAAGGTTCAGGGCAAAGGCAATCACAGCGGATGGAAAAGCGTCCAGGATAATTCCGACAGACGGCAGGCCAAAGAAGATGATGAATAGCTGTACAATAAGTGGGGTTCCGCGGAAGACCCATATGTAAAATCTTGCGAACTGCTTCAGGCCTTTTACATTGGCAATCTGTACCAGGGCCAGAAAAAGGGCGATGATGCAGCCAAAAACAAAGGATAATAAGGTAAGGGGGATTGTAACTTTTATTCCGGGTATGAGGATTCTGGTGAAAGAAGATACCAGAATCCCTGCTAAACGTTCACTCATAATTGTTTCCTTTTACTTTCAATTGTTGGATGATTGTCTGTTGTTCTGGACAATAGCTGTGGAAAAGTAATTAGTTTTCATCAGTGCTTTTTGCTGTTGCATCCTCAGAAGCGGTGTCTGTATTTGCTGCATTTTCATCCTGCGGCTGTGTGAAGTCTGTGCCGAAGTAATCCTCAGAAAGCTTGCTTAAAGTTCCGTCTTCTTTCAGTTCGTCAATAGCGTTCTGAACTGCATCATATAAAGCTGTTTCCCCTTTCTTGATCGGGACAGCGTAGGTATCCACAACGTCCGGGATTACGAAAGCAACTTTCAGATTTGCATCCGGGTGCTGCTGAAGGTATTCATTAAATACAACAGAGTTAAAGGTTGTGAAGTCGGCACGTCCGGATTCAATCAGGGAAACCGCTTCGTCTGCTGTGCTGATCTGTACAAGAGAGGCACCGGCGTCTTCCAGAATATCAAGGTAAGCGGTTGTGGCAGTGTTTGCTACTTTTTTGCCATCCAGGGAAGCCATATCTACGATATCATCATTGTCCTTGGCTACTACGATCTGCTGTGTGATGTAGAAATATGGTCCTGCGAAATCGTATTTCTCTTCACGCTCAGGTGTGATACTTACTGCATTGATAACTGTATCAAGACGTCCACTGTCGATTCCTGCAAGAAGGGAATCCCAGTCAGATTCTGTGAAATCTGCTTCCACACCAAGCTTGTCTGCAATTGCCTTTGCTACCTCCACGTCAAATCCGGTAAGCTCTCCGTTGTCGTCATGATAGGTGTATGGAGGATAGGTTCCTTCCACACCGACTTTCAGTTTTCCTGATTCCTGAATCTGTGCAAGCTCGTCATCAGCTGCATAAGCCATACTGCATGTTGCCAGAACTCCTGTTAATACTGCTGCAATTCCTAAAGTCAAGATGCTTTTTCTCATAATTGTATCCTCCTCTTATTTTGTTTCCTATTTAGTAACTAGGATTAATATGAATTGAATGATAGCATAGAAATCTGGCCTTGTCTAATATGGAATAAAGATAGCTGGCTATAGGAAATGACTATAACATGCTTAAATTGAAAGTACACAGCTTGACTTAATAGGAAGATATGGTAAAGTGGAAGAAAGAAATCTGGTGGGAGTGAGGCTTAATAATTCTCTTTGGGGCAAGGGCGCGTGGAGATTTCAAAAGGACGAGTGACATTGATCTTGCAGTCAGTGGAGGGGATTTTTGCAGATTTGCACTGAATGTAGATGAGGAAACATAAAAACAGAACGAAAGCAGATGTAAAAAGACTGAAGCTTTCGCCAGAGAGGGAATAGCTATGTTAGATCTGAAGCAACTGAAATATTTTATAGTGTGTGCTGAAACTGGCTCTATCAGCGAGGCTGCCAAGCTGCTTTATACAACCCAGCCCAGTGTGAGCAAGGCAATCAAAGCGCTGGAGGAGGAAATGGGAATTGTATTGTTTGAGCGTATGCCAAGAGGAATTGCGCTTACGGCGAAAGGCCGGGAGGCATACCGATATGCGTGCAGGATTATAAATGATTCCCGGATACTGGAAGAGATGAGCCATGGGAATATGGCAAAATATCTACGGATTTCATTGAATCCCAGTTCCTGGTTTACGAATCAGTTTGTGGAGTTTTATAAGGAAAATTATGACAAGGATTATCATTTTGAAATCTATACAGCCGGTGTGCGCACGGTCATGGAACGTGTGCGGGATTACCTTTCAGACATTGGCTTTGTATACGTGATGGAACAGCAAAAAAAGGAATTCCAGTATGAGCTGGCGAAAAACAAGCTGGTTTTTACCGTTATGCAGGAAAGTACGGCGACATTTTATCCGGGAAAGTTGAATATATTGGATCAGGAAGCAGCTGACAGAGAGAATGCACAGACCGTAAATATGGAAGCGATGAAGAACTTCCGATTTATCCAGAACTTCCGTGATGAGTTTCTGGAATTGGGAGAGAAAGAAAAACGTAGTGTGTTCAGCTGGGAAAATCTGAATGTTTCCATTATTACAAACAGCGACTACATTATGGAAAAGATGCTGAAAGAGACCGGACTTTGCAATATCAGCGGCAGTTATCTTTCCAATGATAAAAAGGCAGCAAACAAAGGCATTCCGCTGGAATTCAAAAAGAATAAGGTGGTTTTCGGATACATCAGAAGAAAGAATGACGAGACGGATGAGCTGATGGAGGAATTGCTGGGATTTTTAAGGGAAAAATTGAAGCTGGAGAATGGCAGCTGAATATGAGAGGGATAAAAGAAAAACGGAAGCAGAATCGGCTAAAGGAACGTGTGCCGGTCTGCATAAATAGAGAAAAGGTATTCCTGAAAATTGAAAATATATTCCAAATAAGAATAGCTTATAACCCCCTGGGCGGGTTGTAGGCTGTTTTTTATTTTGCTAAACTACACCAAGGGATGAAAGAATGAGTAAAAACCTACTTGTACAGTATGGAATGGAGACAATTAAATGAAAAAATATGCAATCAAACGTATCCTTCAGCTGATTCCCATTCTGTTTGCAATTACTTTTCTTTCTTATGGAATGATGCGTATTGCAGGAAGTGATGTTGTAACGCGGAAAATGGAGAATACAGGAGGGGTAGTGTCAGAAGCTGCACTGGATGCGGCAAGAGAAGAGCTGGGGCTGGATAAGCCATTTTTAACCCAGTATTTTGTATGGCTTGGAAAACTGCTGCGTGGAGATATGGGAAACAGCTATGTATCAGGAGTTTCGGTCTTTGATACTTTTATATCAAAACTGCCGGCAACCTTGCTTCTTACGGCTACTTCCATTCTGCTTACTATTATTATTTCGATTCCTTTGGGAATTTTGTCTGCGGTGAAGCAGAATACAATTGCTGATTACCTGATTCGTTTCTGCAGTTTTATAGGAAACAGTCTTCCTAATTTCTTTGTATCACTTTTGCTTATGTATTTTCTTGCAATCCGGGTCAGGATTTTCCCTGTTATTGCCAAGGATGTGAGTCTGAAAAGTGTTGCAATGCCGGCCATAACCCTGGCCATTGCCATGTCTGCGAAATATCTGCGGCAGGTAAGGGCTACTGTGTTAGATGAGCTGAGTAAGGATTATGTAGCAGGCGCCCGTGCCCGTGGGGTGAAGTTTTCTGTTACCTTATGGAAAAGTATTATGAAAGCATCCCTGGTTACGGTCATTACCCTGTTAATGCTGTCAGTGGGAAACCTCCTTGGCGGTACGGCAATTGTGGAGTCCATCTTCATGTGGGACGGTGTTGGAAAAATGGCAGTAGATGCTATTTCCATGCGCGATTATCCCATTATTCAGGCGTATGTTATGTGGATGGCGATCATTTATGTGCTGGTGAATCTGCTCACAGACCTGTCTTACCGGTTCCTTGATCCGAGAATCCGTCTGGGAGGTGCGAAGCAGTGAGTGTAAAAAAAATGGACGAAGTGCCAGAAAAGAAAACGGAAAGTAAAATACTGGTAAAGATGGGTAAGAAAGAACAAGGTAGATGTCAAAAAGAAAGTGTAGTGCTGAAAAATGGGCAAAGCACAGATAATGGAAAGCACGTAACCGTGCGTGTGCAGAGGATTAGAAAGATCCATATAAAACAAAAGCTGATAATTTTCAGCGTTCTGGCTGTCTGTCTTGTAGTCCTGGCAGTTTTTTCAGACCATCTCTGTCCTTATGACCCTTACGCCCAGGATCTTTCCAGCGCCCTTCAGGCACCCAGTCTTCAGCATCCAATGGGGACAGATACTTATGGCAGGGATATGCTGTCCCGGGTGATCAGCGGAGCAAGAGCCAGTATTTTTTCCACTTTTATACTGGTGGCTGTGATTTCCATTTTTGGTACGATTGTGGGATTATGCTGTGGCTATTATGGCGGAATTCTGGATTCTGTTATGATGAGAATTTCTGATGTCTGTCTGGCATTTCCAGGGCTGGTGTTTGCAATGGCGATCGCGGCCATTCTTGGGGGAGGTATCCAAAATGCTATTATTGCGCTGGCAGTGGTCAGCTGGCCAAAGTATTCACGTATAGCCAGAAGTCAGACACTGGCTTTGAAAGAGGAACCTTACATCCATGCGGCGATATTGGCTGGGGACAGCTCTGCTCAGATCCTTGTTAGACATGTTCTTCCCAATATGATCGGACCGGTTCTGGTAACAGCTATGCTGGATATTGGAACCATGATGATGGAGCTTGCAGGACTTTCCTTTCTGGGTCTTGGAGCGCAGATTCCAATGGCTGAGTGGGGAAGCATGATGAGCGGTGGACGAAGTATGATCCAGACATATCCATGGGTGGTTCTGTCGCCGGGAATTGCGATTTTTATATCGGTGGTTATTTTTAATCTGCTGGGAGATACCGTCCGGGATTACCTGGATCCGAAGAATAGCCGGATCAAGTGATGCGAGACAGTCAGAAGCTGAAATACGCGGCTTCCAAAACACAATTTTGGACTCTTTGTGCTGGCAAAGCGGAAATGAAATATGTAAGCTTTGGAAAAAAGCATGTTAAATATAAGAGTATGAATAAACACGAGGAGGAATGTAAATGAAAACAAAGAAGATTCTTGGAATTGCACTGGCTGTCTGTATGACAATGGGATTAACTACAGTGCCCGCAATGGCGGAAGATAAGAAAACATTTGTATTTGGTGATACCACCTTTAATGCGGAGAATGAAGAAGCGGATATCAATCCACAGAACACCTACGCCGGCTGGGCCTGCATCCGCTATGGTGTCGGCGAAACCCTGTTCCGCTATTCTGATACCATGGAAATTGAACCATGGATTGCCAAAGAATATGAAAATGTAGATGAGCTGACCTGGAAAATTACTTTGAACGATGGTGTTGTATTTTCCAATGGGCGTGTCTGTGATGGACAGGCGGTAAAGGAAAGCCTGGAGTCTCTGGTTGAAAATCATGAAAGAGCAGCGGGGGACCTTTGCATTGACAGTATTGAGGCAGATGGAAATGTGGTTACCATTAAGACCACAGAGCCGAAACCGGCACTGATTAACTATTTAAGTGATCCCTATGGCTGCATTATTGATGTACAGGCTGGAATTACGGACAATGGAATTGTAATCGGTACAGGCCCTTATGTGGCTACAGATCTGGTAACGGACGATCATCTTACACTTGTAAAAAATGAAAACTACTGGAACGGTGATGTAAATGTAGATGAAATTACCGTCCGCACCATTTCCGATGGTGATACACTGGCATTTGCACTTCAGGCAGGTGAAATCAATGCTGCTTATGGTATGGCATATGCAAGCTATCCTTTATTTGAGAATGATGATTTTACGTTCTCCAGTGCTGCAACAAGCCGCGCATTCTATGCATGGATGAATTTTGAAAGTACGGTAACTTCTGATCCGGCAGTCCGCAAGGCAATTGCCATGGGAATTGACAAAGAGAGCTTCGTATCCGTACTTCTGAATGGATACGGATATCCGGCAGTTGGTGCATTCCCGGATACTTTTTCATTTGGCGGACAGAATCTGACTACAGAGAGCTATGATCCGGATGGAGCCAAAAAGGTTCTGGAGGATGCAGGCTGGGTTGATTCAGATGGTGACGGAATTCGTGAAAAGGATGGCGAGAAGCTTGTAATCCGCTGGCTTACCTATCCAAGCCGTCAGGAGCTTCCGCTGCTGGCAGAATCAGCCCAGGCAACTCTGAAAGAGATTGGTATGGATGTTCAGGTTAACTGCACATCTGACAGCAATACCATCCGCAAAGATCCTGCGCAGTGGGACGTATACGCAAGTGCCATGGTAACAGCCCCAACAGGAGATCCGGAGAATTTCTTCACAACCTGTGCTCTGGATAACTCTGTTTCCAATAATGGACATTATCACAGTGATAAGCTGGAAGAGCTTGCAAAAGAGATGGGAAAAGAATTTGATGTGGAAAAACGTTCCGAACTGGGAATTCAGATGCAGCAGACCGTTCTGGACGACAACGCTTATGTGTTCTGTTCTCATCTTAAAATGAGCATGATCATGCAGTCAAATGTAACCGGTCTTGTGTCCCATCCTTGTGATTACTATGAGCTGACAGCAGATCTGGATATTAACTAAGGAAAAATACGCTTTGTGAGTTTGACCTGCCTATGGTGTAAATGAGAGCCAGCTGCCATGTATGGATAATACAGGCAGCTGGCAGAAATATTTTTTGGATATCAAGGAGGAGTTTGCACGACAATGGAGAATAAAATACTGACCTATGATTCGGTGGAGATATCCTTTGACGGGGAAGCGGTAGTCCATGATGTAAGCTTCTCACTCACACCGGGCGAAATCCTGGGGCTTGTAGGAGAATCCGGAAGTGGTAAAAGTACACTGATCAAAGCTGCTATGGGACTTCTTGGTTCAGGAGGCCTGGTAACCAGAGGCGACATCTGTTATATGGGACAGAATATTCTGGATATTTCAGAGAAGGAAAAAAGAAAAATCCGGGGAGCAGGAATCGGCATGATTTTTCAGGATGCAGGAGCCTCTCTTTGCCCTATCCGTACGATTGGTGACCAGATTTATGAGAGTATGCGCGCCCATAAGAAAGTGAGCAGAAATGAAGCAAAGGATCGTGCCATGGAATTGTTTGAAAAGCTGAATTTTAAAGACAGCCAGCGCGTGTGGGACAGCTATCCCTTTGAATTATCCGGCGGAATGAACCAGAGAGCAGGGATTGCCATTTCCATGCTGATGAATCCACCGATTCTTTTGGCAGACGAACCTACAAGTGCACTAGATGTATCGGTTCAGCGTCAGGTAGTAAGAGAAATGTTAAAGCTCAGGGAATTGTTTGGAACAGCAATTATAATTGTAACCCACGATATTGGTGTAGTTCGGGCAATGGCGGATACCGTTCTGGTTCTGAAGAATGGAAAAATGGTGGAATATGGAGAGGCAAAAAAGGTGTTGAACCATCCACAGGATCCCTATACGAAGAAGCTGCTGGCAGCAGTTCCAAGGCTTAAGAGAAAGGAAAGATCATGAACACACTTTTGGAAGCTGAACACTTAACGAAGGTATTTGCGCAGATGGGAAAAGAGCCTTTTAAAGCTGTGGATGACGTAAGCTTTTCTTTGCAGGCAGGAGAAACACTTGGAATCGTTGGCGAATCTGGCTCCGGAAAAAGTACACTGGCGAAGATGATCACAAGGCTGACGGATATTACAGATGGTACTTTGAAATTCCAGGGAAAAGACATTACGAAATTAAAACAGAGCCAGTTGAGGGATGTATATGGAAATATCCAGATGGTTTTTCAGAATCCGACAGGTTCCTTTGACCCGAGAAGAACTTTGGGGGATGGAATTGGAGAGAGCCTTCGAAATCGTGGCATGAAGAAGGCAGATATTGCAATAAGGGTGAAAGAACTGCTGGAACAGTGCGGACTTGAAGAAGAGCTGGCAAAAAGATATCCACATGAGGTCAGTGGAGGACAGTGCCAGAGAGCTGCAATTGCAAGGGCACTGGCAGTAGAACCGAAGGTGCTGATCTGCGATGAAGCTACCAGCTCACTGGATGTGACCATTCAGAAGCAAATCATGGAGCTTCTGGAAGAGCTGAAGGATACACATGGCTTATCCTTTATATTTATCTGCCATAATCTTGCACTTGTACAGAGCTTCTGCGATAAGGTGCTGGTTCTGTATGACGGAAAAGTGGTGGAGAGCGGGAAGCCGGATGCTATTATCAATGAGCCGAAAGAGGCGTATACAAAGAAGCTGGTGGATGCAGTATTTGAGTAAAATAAACACAGAAGAAAGCCCTGCCGGGCAGGATTGCACTGCGATGAAAGGGGAGTTGCCGTTCGAGGCAACCCGCCGCAGTCGGAGAATCCTGCAAGCAGGATTTTTTTTTCTTGAAATTTCCTTGTAGGATATTCCATAAAAGAAGAAAAATATGCAAAATGGGAATGGGTAAATATCCCCCTGGGGAGCTTGTGATACCTGTTGATTCTGGTACAATAGGTTTCAGCAGCAAGGCAGAAAACGCCTGAAATGCGAATTTTTATACATAGTTACATGTAACACCTCCACTCATTATTACATGTAAATACAGACCTTCTATAGAAAGACAGTTATAGGACAAAAGCTTATAACTGCCTTTCTTATCTGGAGCGTATTTGAAAAAAATTCCGCAGTCTGCACGCCCCACTTTGCGGTATATTTCACCCGAATTCGGGAAAAATCTCCACAAATTGTGATGTACATCTTGCAGAAAGCCTTTTTCAGACACGCGCTGAGAAGAAATGAGGAATGGGAGAAAAAAGAATCAGAAATCTTCAGAAAATAATATTTCTGCTGATAATAAAAACAAGAGGGAGAACTGCTATGAAAATCAAGCCTGCAAATAAAAAGTCAAGGCTAAATTGAAGAACATTGAAAATTTTA
>ERZ836441.3415-NODE-3415-length-10665-cov-4.386711_pt1 | contig 10665 bp, 8 predicted proteins | sample MGYA00519686_ERZ836441 | MGnify/ENA primary metagenome ERZ836441 (study PRJEB31850, sample SAMEA3708800) | human gut metagenome | biome: human gut; feature: human-associated habitat; material: faeces | place: China | collected 2014 ... | reverse complement strand
CCCTCCCCAAACCCCACCCCCTCCACTTCAAAGATTTTCGGCTGGTGGGGAGGCTGCACGCAGGGAGTCCCGTTGTATGGTAGAGAGGGAAAGCCGTAGTAGGTATCGTGCGTGATTGGAATGTACGGGCTTGTAAGGGGAGGCTTTGGATTTTACTTATCGGTAATGGCGAAGCGTTCCGTGGCGGAGAAAACGGATGAGAGGGAGAGATGCTTTGATTGGGTGGAAAGGGGGTGGAGTGAGCGTTTTTAAAGAAGGTGGAGGGTGGCGGAGAGAAAGATTTCGTTTATTGGCTTTGCAGTAAGAGAGGCTGGGGTAGCTGAAGCAGGGGAGAGAGCGCTGGTGTGGAGGCTCTCTCCCCTATCCGGTTATTGCCGCTGTTTTTCTGGCAGGGCCGCAATGATGACGCCCACGAACGTGAGCCCGACGCCGAGGGTTTGAGCCAGCGTGAGGCGTTCCCCGAGGATGGTAAAGGCGAAGATAAGGGTGAATACGGGGATGAGGTTGCCGAAGAGGGCGACGATGCCCGCTTCAAGATGCTTGAGCGCGAAGTTGAAGCTCAGGTACACGAGGAAACCCACGCCGAGGCCCATATAGAGCAGACCGCCGATTGCGGGCATGGTGACGTTGACGGGCATGGGCGTCGTGAACACGAAGGGCAGGAACACGATGGTCCCGCCGAGCGCCTGAATGGCGGAAATACTCAGGAAGGAGTAGCGCCGGGAAATGAAGCGCACGCACACGGCGTAGCCCGTCGCGGACAGGACGGCCCCGACCATCAGCAGGTTGCCGAGGATGGGGTTGGACGCCTGATCCGAGCTTTCGGCGGCGAGGGAGGCCCCAGCCACGCCCGCCACGGCAAGCAGCATGGCGATAATGGTCTTCTTGGTCAGCTTTTCGCCGAGGAACAGCCATGCGGCCACGGCGGTGCAAAGGGGGAAACAGGCCGCGATGACGCCGCCCTGCGATGCCGTGGTGTAGGTCATGGCGAAGGTTTCGCAGAGGAAGAACAGGCAGGGCTCGAACAGGACCATCGCCAGCAGGTATTTCCAGTCGCCCTTTTGATAGGGGATATGGCTCCACAGGCGGTACAGCGCCAGATAGATGACCCCGGCGAACGCCACGCGGGCAAAAACCACCTGCATGGCGGTGAACGACTCGAACGCGTATTTCATGGCGATCATGCCGCCGCCCCACGTTGCATAGCTCAGGATCAGCAACGCCATCAGCACGTTCTTGGATACGGTCATGGTTCTCTCCTCAAAGTGCCCGCCGGTTGTGAAAGAACGGGCTATCATGATGTTTCCACGGACTTTAGATGGTTGTGCCCGACAAATCTGATGCAGATGCGACACTTTTGCAAAAACGGGAAGATGAAAGGAATGGGGGCGGAAAGGGGGAAAACGCAAAACGCGGCGGTCTTGTTCAGAAAAAACCGTGAAGGCTAGTGGCCTTCACGGTTTGTGCATATACGGTACGTTGAGGATAATCAGGCCATGCGTTCGCGGAGTTTGCGGCGTTCGCGGTCGATTTGTTCGTCCGTGGCTCCGAAGTCGCGCATCAGGTGTTCGGTCATGGCGACGGCGACTTCACGTTCGCCGGAGAAGACGGCTGATACGCCCTCGGACTTGAGGTTTTCCGCCACGCGCAGATAGGTGGTGTGGACGAGGATGCGCAGGTTGGGATTGATGGCGCGGGCGACTTCCACGATTTCCCCGGCCGGGGCGCTCGACGAGGAAATGATGAGCCCCTCGGCCTCTTCCGCGCCCGCATGGAGCAGGACTTCGCGTTGTGTGGCGTCGCCGTAGATGATCTTCTCGCCGAGCGCGCTGACCTGTCGCACGGTATCGATGTTCATTTCCACGACCACCACGTCGAGGTTGTTGTCGCGGAGGATGCCCGTGAGCTGCTTGCCTACGGGGCCATACCCTACAACAATGATACGCTGTGCGCCTTCGGGGTGGGAAAGCTCGTTTTCATCGAGGCGGGGGAGCCCGATGCCTTTGGATTCCAGCCAATGGGCCGCCCCGTTGATGCGCCGGTAGAGCAGGGGGTTGAGGGTGATGGAAACGATCGCGGTCACGATGATCGCGCTGGAAGCTTCCTTGGGCAGTACGCCGAAGCTCACGCCCATCGCGGCGAGGATGAAGGAAAATTCGCCGATCTGCGCCAGTGCGACTGCGACGGAAAGGGCCATGCGCAAAGGCTTGCCGAAGAGCTTGACCACAATGAAGGCGGCCAGGGGTTTGCCGATGAGGACGATTCCGAGCGTGGCGAGGATGAGGGGCCAGTCGCTGATGAGCGAGGCGGGGTTGAACAGCATCCCCACGGAAACGAAGAAGAGGACGGCGAAGGCGTCGCGCATGGGCAGGGCCTCTGCGGCCGCCTGCGAGCTGAATTCGGACTGGCCGACGACCATGCCGCTGAGGAAGGCGCCAAGGGCCATGGAGGCGCCGAAGAAGTTGGCCGCGCCCACGGCCACGCCGAGGGCCAGGACAAGGACGGAGAGGGTAAACAGATCCCGGGTTCCGGTGCGGGCCACATAGGCAAGGAGCTTGGGGATGATCCGCTGGCCGACCACCAGCGCGAAGACCACGAGCGCCCCGAGTTTCAGTGTCGTAACGGCAAGGACGTGCCAGACGCTTTCGGACTGTTCGTTGCCGCCCACGATGGCGGGCAAAAGCACCAGCAGAAGGATGGTGAAGAGATCTTCCACCACCAGCCAGCCGAGGGCCACATGGCCCGTTGTGGTGTGCAGCGCTTTGTTGTCGGAGAGGACGCGGGTCAGGACGACCGTACTGGCGACGGAGATGGCCATGCCGAAAACCGCCCCGGCGGCCCATGACCAGCCGAAACCGTGCGAGACGACCATGCCGAGCAAGGTTGCCGCCCCGATCTGGGCGGCCGCGCCGGGCAGGACGATACGCTGGACGGCCAGCAGGTCTTTAAGATGGAAGTGGAGGCCCACGCCGAACATGAGCAGGATGATGCCGATTTCCGCGCATTGGGAAGCCGTGTCCGCATCGGCGACGAAACCGGGGGAATAGGGGCCTACAATAATGCCTGCCAACAGGTAACCCACAATGGGGGACATGCGTAGTTTCTGGGTGATGAATCCGAGCACGAGGGCTGCGCTCAGGCCACCGGCAAGCGTCAGGATGAGATCGACGTTATGCAGCATAGAGTCCTTTGCATGTGCGGTTGTCCGTTCACGTATTCATGATTGCGTTCTTTTTCAGAAAGAAAGAATGCCGAAACGGGGAACGAATATCAAGGGGATGGCTTTGCCCGTTTCATGATTACCTTCCAACGCCGCCATAAGGCCGGAACTGGCCGTCTGAAAGAGGTGCTTGCTCCTCTTCACGATGCGTCGGGGCGGAAGGGGGCTTGCGGCGCGGAGCGGCTGCCCATACGGGAGAGGCCCCGAAAGAGGGGAATGGATTATCCTGCGTTTTTTTTCGATCGGAGTAAAGGTTTTGGGAAAAATTTTGATGTCGGATGCTCGTGCCGTTTTTGCAAAAAAGATACTTTTAAAGAAAAAAACGGCGTTGATATGATACTTTTTATAGCCTTTTCCCCTGTTTTTTCGAGAAAAGCGCTCCTGTAGGGATTGTCTGTGAAAAATATCGTTAACAAAAGAGAAAGGAGGAATTTCTGTTGAATAAAAAAATGAAAAGGACTATCCTTTTTTGAAAGAAAAGTTCTTGCAAAAAGCGTACTGGTTCTGGGAGTGTATCCCGGCTTTCGCAAGTCCCCGACCCATCGGAATGTCATGAAAACCAAGCTCGACGAAACCAATCTGGCAATTATCAAGGCGCTGCGTAATGGCCGCGCCTCTTTTCGAGACATCGCCGCGGATCTGGGGCTCTCCGAAGTGACTGTCCGTACCCGCGCAGCCCGGCTCATCGAAGACGGCGTGCTGGACATCTGCGGTCAGGTCGATGTGGAAAAGCTTCCCGGACACACGCTGGCGCTGGTGGCGATCAAGCTGCGCTCCCCGGATCTTGTGGGCGAGGGCGAAGTGTTCTCCCACTTGCGGGGCGTGGTTTCCGTGGCTGTCCTGACGGGGCGGCACGACCTTATCCTGACCGTGCTGCTCAATGAGGAGTTCGGCCTGCTGGATTTCTACACCAACGAGTTCTCCAAGTGTCACGACAGGGTGTCTTCCATCGAAACCTTTATCGTCTATAAGGGATTCAGCCTGAAGGTGCCCTATATTCTGTAGCCGCCCCGGCGGTCTGCGGAGTTTTTCGAGTCGGCGGGGCGTCCCGTCGGCTTTCTGGCGTCGCACAGGCGGCGCGGGATTTCGCACAAACAGGGACTGTTAAACGGAGTCATTCATGTTGCATCAAACGGCATTACACGCAACGCATGAGGCCCTCGGCGCCACGCTGGTTGATTTCGGCGGTTGGGATATGCCTCTCTGGTATCCCACCGGCGCGGTGAAGGAACATCTCGCCGTCATCCAGCACGCCGGACTGTTCGATATCGGGCATATGGCCGGGCTCATGGTTTCCGGCCCCGACGCGCTGGAAGCGCTTCAGTGGGCCTTTACCAAGGATTTGTCCTTGTCCGGTCCGCGTGCCGCTTACGGCGCGTTCCTCGATGCGTCCGGCGGCGTGGTGGATGACGCCATCGTATACCCCCTGAGCGAAGGCCGTTACTTTGTGGTGCTCAATGTGGGCAAGGGCGAACGCATTGCCGAATCGCTCAGCGCATGGGCCGCTTCGGAAGGCAAGAGCGTAACGATCCGCGATCTCGCCGGGACGTACGGCAAGCTCGACCTTCAGGGCCCGGCTACGGTCCGCGTCATGACCAAGCTTCTCAAGGACCCCGAGGCCGTGTTCGACAAATTGCCCTATTTCTCCTTCAAGGGCGACATCGAACTTGCCAACAGCGATATTTTCCTTGCCGACGGTACGCCGATCTTCCTGTCCCGTACGGGGTATACCGGCGAGCAGGGCTTTGAAATCTTCGTTCCCTACGACAAGATCGTGGATATTTGGAACCGGATTCTCGAAGCCGGGAAGGACGAAGGCGTCATCCCCTGCGGTCTGGCCGCCCGCGACTCCGTGCGCGCCGGGGCTGTGCTCCCGCTTTCGCAACAGGACATAGGCCCGTGGGCGTTCGTGAACAACCCGTGGCCCTTCACCCTGCCCAAGGATGAAAACGGCAATTGGACCAAGAATTTCTTTGGCCGTTCCGCCCTTGAGGAAGCGCTTGCTTCCGGCAATGTCACGTATACCTACGCCTACTGCGGCTTTGACCCCCGCAAGGTGACGTCTCCCGATCACGACACGCATCCGCAGGTCCTGCTGGATGGTGAGGTCATCGGCGACGTGCTCACCTGCGTGGCGGACGTGTCCATCGGGCGCGTCGACGGCGTGATCACGAGCGTCGCCAGCCCCGAAAAGCCGGAAGGTTTTGCGCCCAAAGGCCTTGTCTGCGGCTTTGTCCGCGTGAACCGCCCGCTGGAGAACGGCACCAAGCTTACGCTCGCCGACCCGCGCCGTAAGATTCAGGTCGAGACCGTGACCGATATCCGTCCCGCCCGCACCGCCCGCAAGAAGCTGGGAAGTCTGTAGGAAGGGAAAAGATTTTGAGATTGGGGAGGGGAGGGAGAAGCCCTCTGAAGAAGGGCTTCTCCCTCCCCTCCCCAAACCCACCTCTCCCTCTCCTAAGACGTTTGTAATGGGGGCGGGGGAGGCGAGTGAGCCTTGTTGAAAAACGAAGAGGGAACTCCTGACGCGCTCGGGGCCGTCTGTATCCGCTCCGGTTGAAACGTTGTTTCGGCCGGAGCGGATACAGACGGTTTTGAGGGGGTCCGGGGGGAATCATTCCCCCCGGGCGGGGTCAAGGGGCGGCAGCCCTTTGCCGCCGGAGGCATACCGCAAATATCAACCGCACGAGAGGAACACGATCATGTCCAACATTCCCGCCGAACTGCGTTACTCGGAAGATCACGAATGGATCAGCACCTCCGCCCCGTGGAAGATCGGCGTGAGCGATTACGCCCAGAACGCCCTCGGCGACCTCACCTATGTGGAACTGCCTTCCGTGGGCGACACCTTTGAGAAGGGTCAGGAGTTCGGCACGCTCGAATCCACCAAGTCCGTGAGCCCTCTGTTCATGCCCGTCGCGGGCACCATCAAGGCCGTCAACGAAGCGCTGGTGGATGCCCCTGAAAAAGTGAATCAGGATCCCTACGGCGAAGGCTGGCTCATCGAAATCGAATCCGCCGAGGGCGTGAGCGAACTGCTGGATGCCGCGGCATACAAGGCGCATCTGGAGACCCTGTAATGCATCGTTATTTCCCCCACACCGCGGAAGACGAAGCGCAGATGCTCGGCGTCGTCGGCGCCGACAGGGTGGAGGACCTTTTTGCCTCCATCCCGGCGGATTGCCGCCACGAAGGCGCGCTTCCTCTGACCGCCATGACGGAGTGGGAACTGACGGCGCAGGCTGAAGCGCTGGCCGCTTCCATGCCCGCGGCCGGTTCCGCGTGGATCGGCGCGGGAAGCTACCAGCACTACATCCCCGCCGTTGTCCCGGCCCTTGCCGGCCGTTCCGAATTTTACACCGCCTACACGCCGTACCAGCCGGAAATCAGCCAGGGTACACTGCAGGGCATCTTTGAATTCCAGACGCTCATCGCCCGTCTGCTCGGCATGGAAGTGGCCAACGCCTCCATGTACGACGGCGCGACCGCGCTGGCCGAAGGTGCGCTGATGGCCTGCCGCCTGACCAAGCGCAACGCCGTGGCGGTTTCGCAGGCCCTGCATCCTCATTACCGCACGGTGCTGGACACGTACTGCAACGCCAACGGCATTGAAGTGCGCGACCTTACGATGACCGAAGAGGGCGGCACCAGCCTTGAGCACCTCAAGGACGATGCGGAACTCGCCGCGCTGATCGTGCAGTCCCCCAACGTCTTCGGCGTGGTCGAACACCTTGCCGAACAGGCCGAATGGATCCATGCCCGCAAGGGGTTGTTGATCACCGGCTTTACCGAAGCGATGGCCTATGGCCTGCTGGCCACCCCCGGCAGCCAAGGCGCGGATATCGTGTGCGGCGAAGGGCAGAGCTTCGGCCTGTCCCAGGCGTTCGGCGGCCCTTATCTGGGGCTTATGGCGACCCGCAAGGCCTTCGTCCGCAACCTGCCGGGCCGTCTCGTGGGTCAGACCGTGGACAACAAGGGCAAGCGCGCCTTCGTGCTCACCCTGTCCACCCGCGAGCAGCACATCCGCCGCGAAAAGGCCGTGTCCAACATCTGCTCCAACGCCGGGCTGTGCGCCATGACCTGCGCCATGTACCTTGCGAGCATGGGCGGCACGGGCCTCCGCCATATGGCCCAGCTTAACCGCGACAAGGCCGAATACCTCAAGGCCGGCCTCGCCAAGCTTGGTTTCCGCCCCGTGTATTCCGGCCAGACCTTCAATGAGTTCGTGATGGCCGCTCCCGCCGGTTTCGACGCCAAGTGGAAGCGCCTCCTTGAAGAAAAGAAGATCATGTTCGGCATGGATCTGTCCAAGTGGTACCCGCTTGCCGACAGCTACCTCTTCTGCGTTACGGAAACCCGGAGCCGCGCCGACATCGACGCCATCCTGAAGGAGATCGCCTGATGAGCAATCAGTCTTGGCCCGGGGTGTCGAGTCTCGTACTGAACGAGCCCCTGCTGTGGGAAAAAGGCCGCCCCGGACGCGTGGGCGTGAGCCTGCCCGAATCGGACGTGCCCCCCGCCCCCTATGAGGCGGAAGGCATGGTGCGGACGGATCTGAATCTGCCCGACCTGGCTGAGCTGGATGTGGTGCGCCACTACACGCGCCTTTCCACGTGGAACTTCGGTGTGGACACGGGCATGTATCCGCTCGGTTCCTGCACCATGAAATACAACCCCAAGATCAACGAAAAGATCGCCGCGCTGCCCGGTTTTGCCGGTGCGCATCCGCTGTTCCCCTCCGAATATTCGCAGGGCGCGCTGCGGGTGCTGTACGAAACCGAGCAGATGCTGTGCGCCGTGACCGGCCTTGAGGCGTGCAGCCTCCAGCCTTCCGCCGGTGCGCACGGCGAACTGACCGGCATCATGCTCATTCAGGCATGGCACCGGGCGCAGGGCAACACGCGCACCAAGATGCTCATCCCCGACACCGCGCACGGCACCAATCCGGCCAGCGCCGCCCTGTGCGGCTTCTCGTCGGTAAAGGTTCCGCTCGGCCCCGACGGCATCCTGACCGTTGAGGACGTGGCCGCCCTGATGGATGACGACTGCGCCGGGATCATGATCACGAACCCGAACACGCTTGGCCTGTTCGAGTCCAACATCAAGGAAATCGCCGAACTCGTGCACGCCCGCGGCGGCCTTGTCTACGGCGACGGTGCGAACCTGAACGCGATCATGGGCTATGCCCACATGGGCCATATCGGGATCGACGTCATGCACATGAACCTGCATAAGACGTTCTCCACCCCGCACGGCGGCGGCGGCCCCGGCTCCGGCGCGATCTGCGTGAGCAAGACGCTTGTGCCGTTCCTGCCCGGCCCCCGTCTGGTCGAAACCGACGGCAAGCTCGACTGGGTGGACAACTCCGTCGACGCCGGAGGGCAGTCCATCGGCCGTATGCATCCCTTCTGGGGGCAGTTCGGCGTGGTCTTGCGCGCGTGGGCCTACATGAAGACCCTCGGCCCGGATCTGAAGCGTGCCAGCGAGCTGGCCGTGCTCAACGCGAACTATATCAAGTTCAGCCTCAAGGATCTGTACGATCTGCCCTTCCCGCAGCCTTCCCTGCACGAATGCGTGTTCACGGACAAGAAGCAGGAAGAGTTCGGGGTCAGCACGATGGACATCGCCAAGCGCCTGATCGACTGCGGCATCCATCCGCCGACGATCTACTTCCCGCTGGTGGTGCACGGCGCGATCATGATCGAGCCCACCGAATCGGAAAATCTCGAGGATCTGGATGCGTTCATCGAGGCCATGCGTTCCATCGCGGAATTGGCCGAGACCGATGCCGACCTGTTGCATGCCTCTCCGACCCGGACTAAAGTGGGTCGCGTCGATGAAGTCGGCGCAGCCCGCAAGCCCGTTCTGACGGGCGATATGTAAACGAGAAACAGCCAAGGAGAGGGGAAGGGATCCGCAAAGAACGCTTTGCCGCCGTCGTCAGGATTACGGGCGACGCCCGACGGTTCGCTGTCGGGGATTCCTTCTCCTTTCTTTGCCGTTTTCTCGGCCCTTTGGGACTTTCATAATGGGACTGCGCCATTATGAAAGTTTTTTTATGGAGTTCCGCATGTATTGGATCGTGAATCATTCCCTCGACCCGACATTCAACCTCGCGCTTGAGGAATATTTCTTGGGCCGGATCGAACCCGGCCATCCCGGTTACGCCATCCTGTGGCAGAACAGCCCGGCCATCGTGGTGGGGCGGTTCCAGAACACCCGTCAGGAAGTGAACGCCGATTTCGTGCGCGAACGCGGGATCAGCGTGGTGCGCCGGATGACGGGCGGAGGCGCGGTCTATCACGACGCCGGGACGCTCAACTATACCTTCATCCATCATCTGGACAAGGAAGGAGCCCTGCCCGCCTTCAGCGAAGCCGGAAAACCCATCGCCGAGGCGCTGCAAAAGCTCGGGTTGCCCGTGACTTTTTCCGGGCGCAACGATCTGATGCTGGACGGCCTGAAAGTGGCGGGCGTGGCGCACTGCCGCCGGGGGATGCGTTATCTGCATCACGGCTGTATTCTGGTAAACAGCGACCTCGATGTACTGTCTCAGGCGCTCAATGTGGATCCGGCCAAGTACAAGTCAAAGGGCGTGGCCTCTGTCCGCAGCCGCGTGGGGAATCTGGCTGAGTATCTGGCCGTGCATTCTCCGGATCTGCCGCCGCTGACGGTGCAGCGCGTGCGCGATGCGATCATGGAGCACCGTTCCGGGGATGAATACCGGATGAACGCGGCGGATTTCGTCGCCATCACCCGTCTGCGGGACGCCAAATACTCGACGTGGGATTGGACGTACGGCGCGTCGCCTCCGTTCACGGAGCGCAAGGCGCAGCGTTTCCCTTGGGGCAAAGTGGAGGTTTCCTACGATATCCGGCAGGGCAGCGTGGTCGAGTGTCATTTTTACGGCGATTTCTTCATGGCCGGGCCGGGCAAGAGCCTGACCGACGAGGTGAGCAGTTGCGAGATCTATGATCTGGAAGAGGCCATGCGCGGCGTTCCCTACACGAATGAGGCCCTTTCGCCCGTGCTTGACCGTTTTCCGCTGCATCTGCTGTTCGGCGGCTGTGACCCGGATGAGCTGAAAGCCTTTTTATTGCCGGGTAGATAGAGTAGGTTGGAAATATTGTGGAAGGGAGGGGAAACTTTTCTTCAGAAAAGTTTTCCCTCCCTTCCACAAACCCCATCCCTCCCTTTCCAAAGACTTTCGTGTTTATTGAATCCCTGTTCTCAGCTTTCCTTGGAGCAGATCCTCTTTAGAAAAGGGAACCTGCCTCATTCTTTTTCTCCTTTCTTATTCCAGAATATGACAAAAGAGCCTTCCCCCATACGGAGGAAGGCTCTTTTATCCAGTAAAATCGAGAGCGGGGATTCGATAAAGTCGAACGTCTTGGGAGGGAGAGGGGGGAGGTTTGGAGGGGGAGAGGGAACCCTTCTGGAGAAGG
>ERZ836441.3410-NODE-3410-length-10676-cov-14.127954_pt1 | contig 10676 bp, 9 predicted proteins | sample MGYA00519686_ERZ836441 | MGnify/ENA primary metagenome ERZ836441 (study PRJEB31850, sample SAMEA3708800) | human gut metagenome | biome: human gut; feature: human-associated habitat; material: faeces | place: China | collected 2014 ... | reverse complement strand
CGAATTCTATCAGCCTACTCTTGCTTTCTTCCAGTTCGAGGTTGAACTTTGCCATGCGCTCTTTCAGAGCTGCATAGTAGTGTTCTGCATCCGATTTGTATTGAAAACCTGCAACAAAATCATCAGCGTAGTTCACGAGAAAGCTCTCGCCTTTTGCCTCTTTCTGAATCACCAGTTTGAACCAAAGTGTCAATACGTTGTGCATATATATGTTTGCCAGCATCGGGCTAATATTTCCACCCTGTATGGTTCCTTCATCCGTATCTTCATATTTCTCATCGACCATAACACCCGCTCTCAGATACTTTTGTACCAGCCACAGGATATTGGGGTCTTTGATATGCCATTTCAGGAATCTCATCATCCATTCATGGTCGATGTGGTCGAAGAAGCCTTTTATGTCGGCATCCACGATGTAGTTTATCTTTCCGTGTGATACACGTTGATAAACTTCCTTGATTGCTTCATGGCATCCTCGCTTGGGTCTGAAACCGTACATGCAATTCAGAAACTTTGGCTCATATATTGCTTCCAGTATCTTCTTTACTGCCAACTGTACTATTTTATCCTCATAGGACACAATTCCCAGTGGCCGCAGCTTTCCGTTCGCTTTGGGAATGTATACCCGCCGTGTCGGAAGCGGCTTGTACGATTTGTTCCTCAATCGTTGTACAAGGTCTGCGATGTTGCTCTCAAAATGCTTTCCGTATTCTTCCTTGGTCACCTTGTCAATTCCTACTGCCTTCTTGCCGTCCAGTTCCCTGTGACATTGTTTCAGCAGTTCAGTATTTATGAGGTGATACAGGCTTGTGAATTCTGGTCTCTTTGTTGTCGCTGATATCTCCGCTATCCTCTCCAATTTTGTTCCCATCATTTCCCCCGTCCCTGAGTACGGATGATGTTTCCTCAGAGAGACCGTTACTGCGTAACCTCCTTCCCTCTGTCGGCATTACCCGACTTCAACAGTACTATGAAGTTATCCGACTGCCTGTCGCCCGTTTGACACCCTCCATTTTCAGTTGGTATATCATACTCCTTTTCGAGAGGTGGCAGGCTCTCCCCAGTTGATGTGTATCCTTAATGTCAAGCATGATCGGCTCTCTGACCCCGCAGCGCCATACAGTTCTCACCGTTACGACCTGTATGATGTTGCCTTCCGCACCAGTTAAGACGTCGGCCTGCTGGAATAACTAACTTTTCGAGGCTCAATCGCTTTTATCGACCCTGCTTGCTTGCTGTCTACGCTTGTCAGATACCATTACTGATGCCATCCCAAGACTCGCTAATATCTGGCTGGTTAGGCCTTGGATATACCGGATTTCCACCGGTTAGGCTACACACCCTTGGCTGGGCGCACAATTTGAATTTGTTAATTAGAATTACTCTCTAAGCAACAATTATCTTAACATTCCCAAAAATACATTCCAGTAATGTTAATGCAAGGATATCGCAAGCCACAGGATATAAGCTGCTCCGATGTACTTCATCACTCCCATTACATTTGGAAGCAAAGAATTAACCCCATATACGAAAATTGCGCATAAGATTTGTACTACATTTTGGCCTCCTTCTTTAGTTTTCAGGGTATAAAAATAGCGGGCAACCTTTTTGTGGTCGCCCGCTTTGGGGAAATATGTAGGTATTAATCCGCTGGAGTTACGGCCTGTTCAAGTTACGCTCAATAACTTTGGTTACTTCTTCCATGTTAAGAGGCTTGGAAACATGACCGTTCATGCCTGCGTCCTGAGATGCCTGAACGTCCTCCGAAAAAGCATTTGCCGACAATGCGATGATGGGAATCTCTTCTGCATCCGGGCGGTCAGCATACATTGCACGGATCGCCTTTGCCGCCTGATGTCCATCCATTTTAGGCATCATAATGTCCATCAGGATAATATCATAAGTGCCCGCCGGATACTCTGCGAACAGATCAACAACTTCCTGCCCATCTGCTGCACGCGTTACTGTCATTCCCAAATCTTCCAACAGCATCGTGGCAAGTTCGGCGTTCAGATCATTATCTTCTGCCAGAAGCACCTTGATCCCCTTCAGGTCATTGTGCTGTACAAGCGGCTTTGTTTTTTCGACTTTCTCAGCATTTGTCAGTTCCATGGGAATCTCTACGGTAAAGGTCGTACCGACGCCCTTCCGGCTGTCTACTGTGATCGTGCCGCCCATCAGTTCAATATACTTCTTTGAGATGGGCATTCCCAGACCCGTGCCCTTATACTGTGTCCGTACGCCATTTTCTTCCTGCGCAAATTCGTCAAAGATTTTTTTCTGGAAATCTTCGCTCATACCGATGCCGGTATCTTTGATCCGATAGCAAATTACGATGTGCTGTGCATCGACTCCCGGACGGCCGCCTGCATCAAAACGGATGGTGCCGCCATCCTTGGTAAATTTCACGGCATTGTTCAGGATATTGACCAGAATTTCCCGGATACGGACGGGTTCCGTCATGACATAGGGATTTTGCAGCGGTTCACGATGCACTTCAAAGTTCAGTTCCCGGTTCAGAAGCATCCCCTTCACAATCTCGATCACACTGTCTGTAACTGCGGTGATATTCGTCGGAACAGGGGAAAACTCCACCTTTCCGCTCTCGATGCGACTCAGATCCAGCACATCATTCAGCAGGGACAGCAGATGATCCGAGCTTTCCTTAATCTTCTTCAGACAGTTGTGCATTTCCGGCACAGAATCCTGATGCAATGCAATATTTGTAAAGCCGATGATGGCGTTCATGGGGGTGCGGATGTCGTGGGTCATATTGGAAAGGAATGTGCTTTTGGCTTTGCTGGCTGCTTGCGCCTGCTCTGCAAGGACAGTCATTTCTTTCGCTTTCTGCTGGGCCGCAAGCTGTAATTTTCTGCGTGTTTGCAAGCGGTTCAAAATAACGATCAGCGTGACCGCCATCCACGAGATAAATACGATGATGGCGACAGCCGTGACCGGATGCAGACAGATCATATCTACAAGTGTCAGATTCGTTGCTTTATAAGTGGTGTACTGTGTTGCAAGGTCTTCAACAAGATTATCCGGCATTGCGTACATTGCTTTTGTCAGGATACCTGCCAGCGCATGGTTTTCCGTAGAGGAAACCACCATGCGGTAACTGACGATGTATGCTAATAGCGAGGACTTTCAAGTCCTCGCTATTACAACGATGGTCAGCTCATTTGTGGCAGAATAGTATGACCGAAGCACGAGCTTAGAGGATCGTACAACAATATCTTTCCGTCAAGCGTAATGGCATCATCGGCTGTGTGAAACCGATGATGTATCGAAGGAACTCCAACAGTTTTGATTGTATGGCAGTTGAAAATGAACTTTTGGTGCCAACATGTAGAGGTTGACTCACGAAACATCTACTGCTGAAAGTTTAGGCCATATCCAAGTCATGCCGCCGTCGTGCGTATGAAGTGTCATGGTGCGGTCGTTTCCGTCCTTATCGAGCAGTATGATCGGATAGTTGCCGTCATTGCCGGAAAACGTTGGATTCTGCGGCTGCATATTGTATTGCGCGTATTCTTCCGGAATATCCAGTTCCAGCCGCGCCCATGTTTTGCCGCCGTCCAGCGTCCGCGCGATTTCGGGGCCGTTGTCAAAGAAGTAGCGGTAGCTGATAAAGCCGACCATTTCAGACGCAAAGCCAGCGCCGATGACCGTGCCGGTATAAAGCGCGTTCGGGATAGAAATACTCCACGTTTCGCCATTGTCCGTCGAGGTGCAGACGTTCGCTGCGCCTGTTCCGGCTGCGGGCGGCAGCGCAGCGACACACCAGCAGAACGCGCCGATTTTGCCGTAGTAGAAAGTGATGGAGTCCAGATAGCCAAAGGTGAAGGCTTCACTTTTCCTGTCACAGCCGGGGAGCGCCGCAATCAGATCATACGGAACCGTTGCGATTGGCTCCTTGTTGTCCGTGCTTTCGTACAGCTCAATCCACGACGTTTGTGAGTTGCCAACATAGCCAATCAGTTCTACAGTATCCGAGGTTCGCAAAGTATTCTCTGTTTCGGATGTGGATGTTTCTGTATTTGGTGTCGATTCACAGTTTGTTTTGAGATCATATGCAACCTGTAAACAGTTATCTGCGAAAAGCAGTTTGCCGGAAGCAACTATATCGTCACTATTATACGCCCTTTTGACGACCCACAGGCATCCATCCGTTTCGTTAAGTCGGAGTGAGTAATCATATTTCCCGCGATCCTCCAACATGTAACTTGTGCCGTTTGCATAGTCGTAGACAATGATACGACTGTCGATCATGCCGGAGCCAAAGCTGAGCGTGGAACACAATTCAGGAAGCCCGTCGCCGGTAAGATCGCAGAAATATGTGTTCCAGATGGGCATGCCGGTATAAAGCTGCATGACTTCGTTTTCCGTCACGGCCTCCATCTTCTCCGGATACCAGCGGAACGTCACGCCCGGATATTCCGGAAGTTCGATTTCAAGGTTTCCGTCCCAGTTCATTTCCTCGGGCTTTTCAAGGTAATCGAACCACGGCTCCGTATGTGCCGAAGAAGTATCCGCTATTTGCGTGAATGTCGCCTCGCGGGTTCCAAAACAAGACAAGCCGTAACCGTCCGACATTCGGAAAACCAGTTTTCCGTTATCCGCACGGAGAGACGCGGTAAACAGAAGATATTTTTCCGATCCGGCCTCCTGTGCCATCTCCGGGGTGCAGCCATAAAATTCGGCCCATCCGGCAGTTCCCCGTACACGGTATCGAATACAAAAATCTGTGTTTGTGTCGTTTTTGACGATCGTTCCGACAACGGAGAGATCGTCCTGGACGGTGAAAGATGCATCCACAGGGAAATCCGCATCATAACCAAGCTGATAGCTCCACGCGGAGCCGGGCGCCAGCAATTCCGTAATATCGTTTGAGCCCTCCGATTTTGGATTCGTCAGAAAGCAGACCGCTGCCGCAGCACAAACAATCACAGATGCCAGAACGATCCAGAACGCGGGCTTCTTATAGTTCATCACGGACTTTACACGCTCCTTTACTCCCACCTCACCAAAAGCAAGCGGACACGCCGCAATTACACGGCGGTTGACGCTGCAAGCCACAAGTGCCTGTGTATAATCGGCTCTTTGTTCATTGCCCATTTCCCTGATAACCTTTTCATCACATGCAAGCTCTATATCCCGGCACAGCAGTATATAGCTGAGCCACATCAGCGGATTGAACCAATGAATTGTCAGCAGCAGAAAACCGAGTGGCTTCCACCAATGATCCTTGCGGCGGATATGCGTCTGCTCATGGGCAATCACATGATCCACCTCGCGGCTGTCCATATGATACGGAAGATAGATTTTGGGTTTGATGATTCCCAGCACAAACGGAGAGCAAACCTTCTCGCTTTGATAGATGTTGCCCCGCAGGATTACCGCTTCGCAGACCTTGCGGTGCAAACGCCAGTAGCTCACAGCAGAGTAGAGGAAAAGGGCTGCTATTCCGAAAAGCCATATCCCCGTTAAAATCGGAATCCATATTTGCAGCGGATTTGCACTTGCGCCCGGTGCGGGCGTGAACGAGCTGCTGATTACTGGGTTGATAACATGATTGAGGGCAGGAACACCCGTCTGGACGGAAGGTGTCTGCTCCATCATAACGGTTGGGCTGATTGTTTCTGCGCTCGGTATCAGGCTCAGTACACTTTCAATCGAAAACGGGAAAACCATCCGTGCAGCGACAATGCCCCAAAGCAGAACATTTACCCATTTGGGAGCTTTTTTCAAGCAAAACCGCAATGTCAAAACCGCAATCACAACCCAGCTTGCGGATATGCTCATATTGACGATTTTTAGAAAGAGTTCGCTCATGTTGCTTCCCCCTTTCGGATCCGGTCGATCATCTGCTGCACTTCGTCAAGTTCGTCATTAGATAAATCCTGCCGTTTGGTAAAGGCAGCGATAAAAGCAGGAAGAGAGCCTTCAAACTTCTTTTCCACCAGTTCATCGATCTCACACGCCTGCGCTTCATCCTTTGATACAAGAGCGGTCACAATACCATCTTCATTTTTCAGTATGCCGCGTTCCCCAAGGCGTTTGATAACGGTATAAGTCGTGGTTCGCTTCCATCCCAACTGTTCCTGACAAAGCTTTACAAGCTGCGCAGCGGAAATTGGTTCATGCTCCCACATAATCAGACAGAACCGGTATTCACCCTCATGAATCTTTGGTATCTCCATATGCAAGTCCTCCTTGTCTACAGTGGTAGACTTCGTATATAGTCTACACGATTAGACATTCAAAGTCAATAGAGTTCATAGAAAAGTTACACAGGCAGCCGCAGAAAAAGCGGCTGCCTTTTTTATCTGGACTTTGCCAAATCGCTCACGTCAGACCGTAGTAGTGGTGAAAAGCGGGCAGGATGATCTATCCCAAACGCTTTATTCGCAGAAGTGGCCAAAAAGCGTTTTTGAGATTGTAGTAAGAATAGAGAGAAAGAAAATCTCAGCGGTCAATGTTCCCAATGGTGTTAGCGATGTTCCCATTGGTACGTCGCAATTCTGTCGCTGCTGCGCTACCATAAAATCAGAAAAAGTCTCAGCGACGAATGACAGACTGCTGTCGTTCGTTCACAGAATGTTTACAAATACATACCCTGCTTTTTGCCGAGGAAATGTCCGTTGTAAAGTGAAGGGAGGTTTGGAGCAGCAGAGAGCAAGATTCTACCGAGGTGCCAGATTTCGCATTTCGCTCATTCTGTCCCATCAGAATCTTGTTGGGGAGTGCCTTCCCCAAACCCTGCTATACGCAGCCTGACTGCTGCGGCAACCTCGCCCAGCGACAGAGCTTTGCAAGCTCTATCGCCGCGCAAGGTTTTGAAAACCGCTCGAACTGCAACCAGCTCCCGCAGCCAGCACAGAAGAATTTTTCTCACCGGCATACTCAACAAACGGCAGATTTCTGTCCGTTGAAAAGTAGAAAGGGCAAAACATGGGACAAAACCGGAGGCTGATTCACTTAGTAAGGTGGAGAGGTTTTCAGAAATTTTTCTCTGACAGTACCAAGTTTTCGAGAAAAAATGTCCGTTGTAAATTGAGGGGCTTCCAAGCCGGAAAGCCCTTCCCGTGCCGGAGCCGGTAACAGTTTGACCCCGGCGGCACGGTGTTCCTTGACAACCGAATAGCTTTTTCAGGCAACAAGCTCTCTGTGATAGCCGAGCCGAAGGACGCGCCAAGACCTCCCGCATGGGAGCGAGCGAGAAACGTCAGCTTCGGGAAAGCCGGGTCGTTTCCGGTGGGCGATGACAGCAGAGGGCAGCTACTCCCCATCCGGGATCGTCCGAGCGTGATAACAACCGTCGCAGACCATCCGATGAAAGGCCGCATCAGTAAATTGCGGGCGTAAAGCGAGTGCCGAGAACGTCAGGCAGTCTGAGAAAGCAGAAGTTATAAAGCAAAGGGCTTTCCGTTTTGGAAAACCCTCGTGAGTTTGAGCCGGTAATAGGGTGCAAATTTGCCCCGAAAACGGCGATAAGTGAAAGGAGATGAAGCCCATGCCCCGCAAAAAGTATGACACGCTCCACCGCAGCCGTGTTGTCAAGACCCGCATGACCGAGGAAGAATACGCGGACTTTGCAGCCCGCCTTGCGCCCTACGGCATCAGTCAATCCGAGTTTATCCGCAGAGCCATTCAGGGCGCAAGCATCCGTCCCGTTGTCACGGTTTCCCCGGTCAACGACGAGCTGCTTGCCGCGCTTGGGAAGCTGACCGCCGAATACGGCAGGATCGGCAGCAACCTCAATCAGATTGCCCGTGCCATCAACGACTGGCACAATCCCTATCCCCAGCTTGCGGCAGAGGTGCGGGCGGCGGCTTCCGATCTCGCCGCTTTGAAGTTTGAGGTTCTGGAAAAGGTAGGTGAAGCCGTTGGCAACGTTCAAACATATCAGCTCTAAAAATGCCAACTACGGCGACGCAGAAAAATACCTGACCTTTGCGCACGACGAGTTTACCATGAAGCCCACGCTGGACGAGCAGGGGCGGCTCGTGCCGCGAGAGGATTATCGTATTTCCACCCTGAACTGCGGCGAGGAAGATTTTGCAGTTGCCTGTATGCGCTCCAACCTCTGCTATGGAAAAAATCAGAAGAAAGAGGACGTAAAGAGCCACCACTACATCATCAGCTTTGACCCACGGGACGGCCCGGACAATGGGCTGACCGTGGACAAGGCGCAGGAGCTGGGCGAGAGGTTTTGCCGGGAGCAATTTCCCGGTCATCAGGCGATTGTCTGCACCCACCCGGACGGGCATAACCAGTCCGGCAACATCCATGTGCATATCGTCATCAACAGTCTGCGGATCGAAAATGTGCCGCTGCTGCCCTACATGGACAGACCCGCCGACACGAAAGCCGGATGCAAGCACCGCTGCACCGACGCGGCGATGGACTATTTCAAATCTGAGGTCATGGAGCTGTGCCACGAAGCCGGTCTTTATCAGATCGATCTTCTGAACGGCAGCGCAAACCGTGTCACCGAGCGCGAGTATTGGGCGAAGAAAAAGGGACAGGCTGCGCTGGATCAGGAAAACGCCGCCCTTGCCGCAGAGGGCAAGCCCACCAAGCCGACACGCTTTGAAACCGACAAAGAGAAGCTGCGTCAGATCATCCGAAAAACGCTGAACGAATCGTTCACCGTCGAGGATTTTACGCAAAAGCTCCTGCAATACGGCGTGACCGTCAAGGAGAGCCGCGGGCGGTTTTCCTACCTCACACCCGACCGTACAAAGCCCATCACGGCGCGGAAGCTGGGTGATAGCTTTGACAAAGCCGCCGTGCTTGCCGCTTTGGAGCAAAACACCCTGCGTCCTGAGAATACCCTCACCTTAAATGATGGTATTCCGCTTGACCGCACCCTATCTTCAAACGAGGGTGCTTCCGGCAAGACTGCCCCGAAGTGGAGCGCACCGCAAGCCTCCTCCGTTGGACGCATGGTTGACCGTGAAGCAAAACGCGCCGAGGGCAAGGGCATCGGCTATGACCGCTGGGCGACGATGCACAATCTAAAGGCGTGGTCGAAAACCTTCATGTACTTGCAGGAGCATGATCTTCTATCCCCGGACAAGCTGAGCGCCGCTGTTGATGCAGCCGGTGCGGAAGCACGGGAAGCACGCAGCCGCTATGACGCTGCCGCTGCCAAAGTGACGGACAAAAAGGCAATGCTGGAAGCAATGGACAATTACCGCAAAACCTATCCCGTTATCAAGGAGTATCGTGCGATCCGCAAAGAAAAGGACAGGCAGAAATTCTATGCCGCACACGAAGCGGATTTTATCATCAACGACGCTGCCAAGCGCCAGCTTGACAAGCTGGGCGCACCCAAGCAGCTTCCGAAACGCAAAGAGGTCGTTGCGGAGATTCAATCTCTCATTTCAGAGAAAAACGAGTGCTACAACGATTACCGCGAGAAAAGCGACCGGCTGCATGAGCTGATGACCATGCAGCGCAACTATCAGATGTCGATGCCGCAGCCGAAGCGAGGACACAGCCATGAGCAGGAGCGGTAAAAAGCAAAATGCCGCACAGGTTTCCCCATGCGGCACAATGCTCATTTCCCGAACAGATCGCTATGCGTTCCGGTTCTGGAAAGTGTCAGCACCAGAACATCGCCCTCAACGCGGTAGATCAGAAGCCAGTCGGGCTGAATGTGGCACTCCCGGTGTCCACGCCAGTTGCCGGTCAGGTCATGATCTCTGTTCTCAGGCGGCAGCGTGTTTCCCATTGCAAGCGTTTCAATCACGGTTTCAAGAAGCTCAATTTGCAGTCCGCGCTTGATTGCCAGCTTGTAATCCTTCTTGAATGCCGTGGTCGGCTTGACGGTCAGCTTTGTCTTTCTCACTTTTTCAGATCGGCAAAAAGCTCGTCAAGGTCGTTATAGCCCTTTACAGACGGGTCTTTCGCAATCCTTTCCGCTTCCAGCATGGCGGCAATCGTCTCCTTGTTAGGTTGATTGATGGAGATTTCAAACGGAATCCCGCCCTCCCGGATCGATTGACGCACGAAAATATTGAAAGCCGTTGTGAGATTCATGCCAAGCTCCGAAAACAAAGCGTCAGCCTGTGCTTTCAGGTCGCTGTCCATTCGGATGCTGATGTTTGTTGTAGTTCCAGCCATGAAATCATCCCCTTTCTACTGGCGCTATTATTATACGCCATCCGCACGAGAAATACAATACAGCGCACGAAAAAGATACAATTTGTTTTCAAATCCAAAAAGGAGCAAATGCCCCTCCCGAAAGCGCACAGAACGCGCCGAAGGGACTTACCCATACCGCAATACCACCCGTTCTCCAAGTGGAGCGTACAGCGCAAAAAATCTCCGAAAATGATACCGAGATTTACAGTTTGACCGTCTGCCGGAGCATAACGCTTTGGCGACAGATAGGAGTGTAAAAATGCCGAGAATGAGTAAACAGCGGCGGCTGGAATGGTCGTTCTTCCTCGACCACCGAAACCGCATTTCCTACAATCCCCTTTGCCGTGGGTGTGTCCACGGCTGCAAGCAAAGCTTCCGGGCAATCGTTGTTCTTTGTCCGCATTACTGGTCAAAACGCTGGAAACCGCCCGACTGAGGGCTGTCACGATTCGTTATACCTCTAATTTCAAGAGATGAGCAAAACAGTTGGAAGGAGCAGCCTGCAAACAGGCAAATGGGAA
>ERZ836441.3407-NODE-3407-length-10686-cov-2.954097_pt1 | contig 10686 bp, 5 predicted proteins | sample MGYA00519686_ERZ836441 | MGnify/ENA primary metagenome ERZ836441 (study PRJEB31850, sample SAMEA3708800) | human gut metagenome | biome: human gut; feature: human-associated habitat; material: faeces | place: China | collected 2014 ... | reverse complement strand
AACCGTTTCATCCAGCCGGTATCCTTTCGGCGCTTTCTTTTCTTTCACATAGTAAGTTCCCTCTTCAAGTTCTACAGTGTTAGAATTTCCGTCTTTATCCGTCGTAAATGTCGCTGCTTCATTGGTCGCCGACCGATCTTTGTAAATTCCATAGCATGCGTCTTCCAGAGAATACTGTGGATTCCCATTCGTAAGCACCGTCTGTGTTTTCCCCTTTTTTAATTTCGCATAGCCGCTGTAATCTCTGTAGATCAACGCAGAACCACTGATTCTCTGATATCCGATCAGTCTTCCGCCACTGTCTTTTGTTACGCCATCCGTCGATCCTGTAACACTGGTACAATACAGATTCCCCATCACTTCGCCAGTAACTTTATTAACTCCGGTAACCGTATATCTGTATGTATACTCCTGGCCAACATACGGAGCCGCAGCTGTGTGATCCGCACAGCCACCAGTAGCTGTTACTCCAGCCAGGATTCCGGTAAATCCGCCTATCGTTACACTATGTACGGTATGTCCATTTCCCCCATCTACAGCAGTGATTACACAATTTCCGGTAAACACATCCCCTGCTTCCGGTTTATTATAATTTCCACGTGTCTGTCCTGTTCTTACTGCTCTTATTTTCTTATCTTCTTTACCGAAAGTAACTACAACTTTCTTCTCCAATTCCATAGCAGTGACGTCTCGCCAGAAACATTTCCCCTGCACTTCTGATACATCTTCCAACTCATAATTTCCGTCTTTATCCAACACATGTACTGCAATATCCGTTTCTTTCGGGGATTCGGCCTGTACGCGCACACACATTCCCTTTGGTACTTCTATCACACTTCCGGATGTAATCTCCTGCGTTCTTTCTGCTGTATCTGTCACTGTTACTATTCCTTCTCCAACAACTTCAAAACTCATCTTTTTTGCAACTTCTCTGGCATCTGCAGAAGTCTTTGACACACCAAAAACAAACATCTGACACAATAAAATTCCTGCCATCAAAGAAGCTGCGGCCTTTTTGCCTCTATGCATCTTTGTCATATGTTTCCTCACTTTCTTTTTTCATTTATAATATTAATCCGACCGCTGTCACTACCTCCCTTCAAAAAACAACGTTCATTTTACCGGATTACTTTCTTACATATTTACAAATATAAATGGATTGTCTGGCAACATCATATAAGAATCCTGATCTGCCTTTTTTGAACATTTATTGATAATTAAAGACTGAATAACTGAATGTCATTCAAGTATTTTCGTATATAATACAACACAGGTTCTAAGAATGTCAATCCCTACCTGTGTTATTAAATTATTATTTAGCAGTATATTACTTTTTAAAGTGAATCTTCCGGGAAAAGTGCATCGTCTACTGCTGTAAGATCTTTTTGTGGAATATAATAAGCTCCGTCTTTATCAACTTTTACATTGACAGTTACAGTAGTCTTATCACCGTATGTCGGATTATTCATTTTTTCATCCATAAGTTCATACATCTTTTTCATGATCGCTTCATTCAGTTCTTCATCACTTGGGACATATTCGATATTTGAATATGTATCTGTTACCCAATTGTCAAGTTCTTCAGATACTGTGGAAAATGCTGTAAATGGCTGAACTTCTACGGATACCTTAAATTCATCATCTCCAGCTTCTTTTACCTCTCCAACCTTATAATTGGCAGATTTTAACATTTTTTCAAAAAGCTTACGATAATTAGCCTTCAATTCATCCGAAACACCTGTTTCATCAAATCCGGCTTCCCTCATACTGTTATCAAGATTTGTCTCGTATTCTTTCTTTGCCTCTTTTTCTGTGGAGTCTGTTATTTCTGCATATTCTTTAAATTCTGCCTTGTAACCGGCATCCAGTGCAGATTTTACATAATCCTTTGCTTCATCTGTCGTCATGCCTCCACATCCGCACAACACAAGCATTACTCCTGTCAGCATTGCTGCCAACACGCCCCGTTTCCTCATAAATTTATCCTCCTCTAAAAAGTGATAGTATCTTTCCATTATCAGAAAGATACTATCATTATACCAGATTTGTTCACACTGGAAACTATTCTTTTATCAGCTTTTTCCCAATATCAAAGCAATCAAATGTGGCAAAATAATCTGCCGGCGTCTCCGCTCTTCTGATCAGCTGTGTAGATCCATCCTCTTTCAGAAGAACCTCTGCGGATTTTAATTTTCCATTGTAATTGTAACCCATAGAGAAGCCATGTGCTCCCGTATCATGGATCACCAGTATATCTCCCATATCAATCTTCGGAAGCATACGGTCGATTGCAAATTTATCATTGTTTTCACACAACGATCCTGTTATATCATATTTGTGATCGCAAGGTGCATTTTCTTTACCCATTACAGTAATGTGATGATAAGCTCCGTACATAGCAGGACGCATCAGGTTAACTGCACATGCATCTACACCAATATATTCTTTGTGTGTATGCTTTTCATGAATTGCCGTTGTAACCAGGCATCCGTAAGGTCCCATCATAAAACGTCCCATCTCTGTATAGATTGCCACATCGCCCATACCGGCAGGTACCAGTACTTCTTCATATACGCGGCGCACACCGTCACCAATCGCACGGATATCATTTGGCTCCTGATCTGGTTTATAAGGGATACCTACACCACCGGACAGGTTAATGAATTTGATATGTACACCTGTTTCTTTCTGAAGCTTTACTGCAACTTCGAACAGAACTTTCGCAAGCATCGGATAATACTCATTGGTTACTGTGTTACTTGCAAGGAATGCATGAATACCGAATTCTTTGGCACCTTTTTCCTTTAAAATCTTAAATGCATCAAATAACTGTTCTGTAGTCATTCCATATTTCGCATCTCCCGGATTATCCATGATGTCATTACTGATCTTGAACATTCCACCCGGATTGTAGCGGCAGCTGATCGTCTCCGGAATATGTCCGATTGCTTCTTCAAGGAAATCAATGTGTGTGATATCATCCAGATTGATGATTGCATTCAGCTTGTCTGCCAGTACAAATTCCTCTGCCGGAGTATCATTCGAAGAAAACATGATATCTTCTCCTGTTGCCCCGATCGCATCGGAAAGCATCAGCTCTGTATAGGAAGAACAGTCACATCCACACCCATACTCTCTTAAAATATTGATCAGAAACGGATTTGGCGTTGCCTTTACCGCAAAATACTCTCTGTATCCTTTATTCCACGAAAATGCTTCTTTTAAAGCTTTCATATTCTCACGGATTCCTTTTTCGTCATATAAATGAAACGGTGTCGGATAAGTTTTAATAATCTCGTCTAACTGTGCTTTTGTTACAAATGGTTCTTTTTTCATCAATCCTTGTTCTCCTCTCGTATAGATAATAACTTTATCTCATTCGCAAGTGCTGTTTTGTACAATTCTACAAAGTTTTTCTGTCCGGAATAGAGACATGTATTCATACTCCCCTCTCCGTATTCACCTGTCAGTACATATTTCGAATCGGCAATGATTCCTATCTGCATTCCTCTGTTTTCTCCAAAATATACTTTTGCATTGTGAAAGGTCGCCGGTTGATCGGTGATGATCACCACTTTTTTTCTTTCTTCCATCAATGTATCAAGCTCCCGGATCAGAAGCAGCAGATAATTTCTTGTACAACTGATATAGACTCTTTGATCAACCTGAGATAACAGATTCTTTATCTTATTCAGTATATTCTCTGCGCCTTCAATTGTAATGTATCCTTCTACATACGCTTTCTCCGTCGGCATATGTTCCTGCAGCCATTTTCCGGATTCCTCCAGCTTACGGATACGATTCTTACAGAATTCGTTAAGCGGGACAGGCACATATTTTCTGGTACTGGCCTCTTCTACAAGGTAAGCCGCACCTTTCTCTGTCATACTAGCCAGAGAATTATATGCATTAGACCTGGATATTCCTGTCTGTTTTGCAACCTCATACCCTGTTACCTTTCCCTCTGTCAGCAGGCACTGATAAATGCTTGCTTCTTGTCTTGTGAGTCCGAATTCCATCAGGCGCTCTGTAAATGATGTCTGTTCCATCTTCGTCATCCACCTTTTGGTTCTTTAGTAGTTCTCTACAGGAACACTATAAGTGAATTTTCGCTGTATGTCAAGGAGAAACTTTCTCAAAAACATGCAAAAAAACCAGAAAGCCCAGGCTGATTCAGCCTCGTTGCTTTCTGGTTCTTTATAAGCAGTCCTGCTTATTTACTATTTTTATTTTCTGTCATCTACCATCGCAATTCTCATCATGTTACTTACTGTTCTGTTCTCAGATACATTTGTAGATGGAATTCCAAGCGTTAATACAACCATGTCTCCTGCTTCTGCAAGCTTCTTTGCACAGATCAGATCGATTGCCGTATCACAGATATCTTCTGTTGTATATACAGCAACTGATTTCAGCGGCATAACTCCCCAGTTGATCTGCATTCTTCTCAGTGTTGCCTCATCCGGGCTGATACCGATAATACCTGTCTTAGGTTTGAACTTAGATACAACTCTTGCCGTAGCACCTGATACAGTTGGTGTTACGATACATTTAGCACGAAGATTATTAGCCGTTGTTACTGTTGCATTTGCAAGTGCGCTGGATGCACTCTTAAGTCTGTGTTCTCCTGCTTTTCTAAGGATCATATCATAATCCAGATGCTCCTCTGTATTTTCAACAATATGAACCATCATCTGTAAAGCTTCTAACGGATATTTACCCTGAGCTGTCTCTCCGGAAAGCATGACTGCATCTGTTCCGTCATATACCGCATTGGCAACATCTGTAACCTCCGCTCTTGTAGGACGTGGATTACGCATCATAGAATCAAGCATCTGTGTAGCTGTGATAACCGGTTTAAAGTTATCGTTACATTTCTGGATAATTGTCTTCTGAAGGTATGGAACTTCCTCTGCCGGAATTTCAACACCAAGATCTCCTCTGGCTACCATGATTCCGTCTGCGCAACGGATAATCTCATCAATATTCTTGATTGCTTCAAAGTTCTCGATTTTTGCAATTACAGGAATATACGGAGCCTTACATTCTCTTAAGAATGATTTGATCTCCAGAATACATTCTGCATTTCTGACAAATGAAGCTGCAATAAAATCTACACCCTGCTCCACACCGAATTTCAGGTCATCACGGTCTTTATCTGTGATAGCTGGAAGACGGATCGCAACGTTTGGTACATTAACACCTTTCTTTTCTCCGAGCTCGCCGCCATTGACAATTTCACAATTGATGTTATTTCCCTTTTTATCTTTTACTTTCAGTTCAATCAGACCATCATCGATCAGGATCGTACTTCCGGCTTTGACATCTTCTACCAGACCTTTGTATGTAATAGAAACAATCTTGTTATCTCCGACAATCTCGTCTGTTGTCAGGGTAAATGTCTCTCCTGCTTCAAGCTGTACTTTCTTTCCATCTTTTAATACACCTGTACGGATCTCAGGTCCTTTTGTATCCAGAAGAATTGCGATCGGTTTGTTTTCTTCTTCACGAATCTTCTTTAACATATCCATACGGCCCTTCTGTTCTTCATGATCACCGTGTGAAAAGTTAAATCTTGCAATGTCCATTCCATTCTGAACTAACTTTCTCATCAGGGTTTCATCATTTGTATTTGGTCCCATTGTACAGATAATTTTTGTTTTTTTCATATTTCTCCTATTCCTCTCTTGATTATTTAACATGTGTATGTGTGAACAAATGGTCCTGGCAATATTCATAATTGCCATTACATTTTGAACAATACCGGAATTCCAGATTCGGATCATCCAGTTCTGTTCTTCCGCAGACTGCGCATCTGTGTTTTGCCCCATTTGCATAGCTGTTTACCGGTCTTTCCGCATGTCTCATCTTGCGTTTGAAATCATTCTTTCTTTTCATCTGACCTGGTGTGTAAGGCTTCATATTACGTGAACTCAGGAAAAAAATGATAAAGTTCAGTATTGAGATAAATGCTGCAAGCGCATTCGCCTTATAATATATACCGAAAACACCTCCGCCGTAGGCCGGAAGAAAAGCCTGCACAATCGCATAGATAAAATACAAACCATCAAGTATAGCCAGCCATTTGATCTTAATCGGAATAACGAAAAATAATAACAGCTGGATATCCGGATACAGTGCTGCAAATGCAAAGAATAACGATAAATTCAGATACCATGTATCCATTGGTAACACAGTGCCTGTCAGTAAATATGCCAGTATGGCTCCTATTACAATAAAGAGCATTCCCGAAAAGAAATACAGATTAAAACGAAAAGCCCCCCACGCTGCCTCTAACTGCTTCCCTATCATATAATAGAGATACAGTGCAAATGCAATAAAGATCAGACTGTCAGACGGAGGCTGGATAATAAATGTAACAATTCTCCATATCTGCCCCTGGAGAATCTTGCTGGCATCCAGACTTAAGAACTGGCTATAGAACGTCGGGTTAATCAACTCCAGCGCAAATCCGGCTGCATATAATATTATAATATATGTGATCAAATTTGGAATAGCATATCTGCTAAATTTCCGTTCAAGTTTATCTAACCAATTGTTCATATAACTGCTCCTTTACGTTTATTCTCACACTGTAGATATTCTACCTTCCCAACTGATATTTGTCAATTGTGCCAAGTAAAGTTCATCTCTTTTTAACATATCTTCAACATTTGTTAATTGTCTTTTGAGAACTTTTGTCGTATAATGTTACAGGTTGCAATTAAGCAAAATGCATTTAATAAGAAGAAAGACATATAGATCAACATGATAAGGAGTTACATAATATGAATCAAAAAGAATTATACGCACTTGGTATCGACATCGGTTCTACAACCGTAAAGATTGCCATATTAGATGAGAATAATGAAGTGGTATTTTCTGATTATGAGAGGCATTTCGCGAACATCCAGGAAACTCTTTCCGATCTGTTAGGAAGAGCGGTACATAAATTAGGTCCTGTCCATGCATCACCGGTCATTACCGGTTCCGGCGGACTGACTCTTGCGAAACATCTTGGTGTACCGTTTGTACAGGAAGTGATTGCTGTATCTACTGCTCTCCAGGACTATGCACCTCAGACAGACGTTGCTATCGAGCTTGGCGGGGAAGATGCCAAGATCATCTACTTTGAAGGTGGTAATGTAGAGCAGCGTATGAACGGCGTCTGTGCCGGTGGTACAGGATCCTTCATCGATCAGATGGCATCTCTTTTACAGACTGACGCCTCCGGACTGAACGAATATGCAAAAAATTATAAAGCTCTCTATACCATTGCTGCACGATGTGGTGTATTTGCCAAGACGGATATCCAGCCTCTGATCAATGATGGTGCTGCCAAAGAAGACCTTGCTGCTTCTATATTCCAGGCAGTTGTCAACCAGACTATCAGCGGACTGGCCTGTGGTAAACCAATCCGCGGACATGTTGCATTCTTAGGAGGACCTCTTCATTTCCTCTCTGAACTGCGCGAAGCTTTCATCCGCACACTGAAACTGGACGATGAACACATCATCGCCCCGACACATTCCCATCTGTTTGCAGCAGTCGGATCTGCTCTGAATTCCAAGAAAGATCTGGACGTGGCACTCATCGATATGCAGTGCCGTCTGGAAGGAAAAATCAAGATGGAATTCGAAGTAGACCGTATGGAGCCGCTGTTTGCAACGGAAGCAGATTTTAAAGAATTCGAAAACCGTCATGCAAAGCATCAGGTACCTGTGAAGGATCTTGCCACTTATCAGGGAAAAGCATTCCTTGGTATTGATGCAGGTTCCACCACAACCAAAGCTGCTCTGGTAGGCGAAGACGGTACTTTATTATATTCTTTCTATCATAATAATGAAGGAGATCCTCTTGGTACAACGATCTCTGCCATCAAAGATATTTACAGTAAACTGCCGGAAGGCGTGGAGATTGTTCACTCCTGCTCTACCGGCTATGGTGAGGCACTGATCAAAGCTGCCCTCCTGTTAGACGAAGGAGAGGTAGAGACAGTTTCTCATTACTATGCCGCATCCTTCTTTGAACCGGATGTAGACTGTATCCTGGATATCGGAGGCCAGGATATGAAATGTATCAAGATCAAGAATCAGACGGTTGACAGCGTACAATTGAATGAAGCATGTTCATCCGGATGCGGTTCTTTTATTGAAACATTTGCAAAATCTCTAAATTATACGGTAGAAGATTTTGCTCATGAAGCATTATTTGCCAAAAACCCGATTGACCTTGGTACCCGCTGTACTGTTTTCATGAATTCAAAAGTAAAACAGGCTCAGAAAGAGGGTGCGGAGGTTGCAGATATTTCAGCCGGTCTTGCTTACTCCGTAATCAAGAACGCATTATTTAAAGTTATCAAGGTGTCCGATGCATCTGAACTCGGTAAACACATCGTTGTTCAGGGAGGAACATTCTACAACAACGCTGTACTGCGGAGCTTTGAAAAGATCGCCAACTGCGAAGCCATTCGTCCGGATATTGCCGGTATCATGGGCGCATTCGGTGCTGCACTGATCGCACGTGAGCGTTACGTTGACTGCGAAGGTACAACCATGCTTTCCATCGAAGATATTGAAGCCATGGAATATTCTACTACTATGACAAAATGCAAGGGATGTACGAATAACTGTCGCCTGACGATCAATCATTTCAGCGGCGGACGTAAGTTCATCACAGGTAACCGTTGTGAGCGTGGTCTTGGAAAACAGAAAACAACAAACAAGCTTCCGAACTTATTTGAATATAAATTAAAAAGATATTTTGATTATGAACCATTGGCAGAGGAAAATGCTCCTCGCGGAATCATTGGTATTCCTCGTGTACTGAACATGTACGAGAATTATCCGTTCTGGTTCACATTCTTTAATGAACTGGGATTTCGGGTTGTTCTTTCTCCTGTGTCAAACCGCAAGGTATACGAACTGGGAATTGATTCCATCCCAAGTGAATCCGAATGTTATCCGGCAAAGCTGGCACACGGACATGTACAATGGCTGATCAACAACGGTATCCACACCATCTTTTATCCCAGCATTCCATATGAGAGGAATGAATTTGCGGAAGCCAATAACCATTACAACTGTCCGATCGTAACTTCCTACCCGGAAAATATCAAGAATAACATTGATGCAATTGTTCACGGAGAAGTAGATTTTCTTCATCCATTTATTTCTTTTGCCAGCGAAGACACCATCTCTTACCGGCTGGTTGATGAATTATCCGGAAAGTTCCATATCCCAGCTGACGAGATCAAAAAAGCAACGCATACTGCCTGGGAAGAACTCGCCGCCTGCAGAAAAGATATGCAGAAAAAAGGCGAAGAGACGATCAGGTTCTTAAACGAAACCGGAAACCGTGGTATTGTTCTTGCAGGACGTCCATATCATATTGATCCGGAAGTAAACCATGGTATTCCAGAACTGATCAATTCTTATAATATTGCAGTTTTGACGGAAGATTCCATCTCCCACTTAAATCCTGCCGAGCATCCGCTCAATGTTATGGACCAGTGGATGTATCATTCCCGTCTGTATGCCGCAGCAAACTACGTAAAGACGGTAGACAACCTGGATCTGATCCAGTTAAATTCTTTCGGATGTGGTCTGGATGCCGTTACAACCGACCAGGTGGCATCAATACTGAATGACTCTGACAAGATCTACACCTCTTTAAAAATCGATGAGGTTAATAACTTAGGCGCCGCAAGAATCCGTGTCAGATCACTGCTTGCCGCAATCCGTGTCAGAGAGAAACGTGGGGAAAAACGTACCATTCATTCTTCTGCAATAAAAAAGGTCGTATTCACCAAAGAAATGCGTAAGAATTATACAATTCTCTGCCCACAGATGTCTCCCATCCATTTCGAGCTTCTGGAGCCTGCATTCAACGCATCCGGATATAACCTTCAGGTATTGCCTAATGACAACAAACAGGCTGTAGACGTAGGACTGAAATATGTAAACAATGATGCCTGCTATCCATCTCTGATGGTAGTCGGTCAGATCATGGAAGCGATTCTTTCCGGTAAATATGATACAGATAAAATCGCTGTGATCATCAGTCAGACCGGAGGTGGATGCCGTGCTTCCAACTACATCGGATTCATCCGCCGTGCTCTTAAGAAGGCCGGATACGGAAATATTCCGGTTATCTCCATCAACTTAAGCGGTCTGGAAGACAATCCGGGATTCAAGCTGACTCCGAAGCTGATCTTACGAGGCATCTATGGTGCTATATTCGGTGACATTTTTATGAAATGTGTATACCGTCTGCGTCCATATGAAGCAGTTCCCGGATCTGTCAATGCAATGCACAGAAAATGGGTGAAAGTATGCCAGGACTTCTTGTCTAACGGCTACCCGAGCAGGCGTAAATTCAAACGTCTCTGCCGTGAGATCATTGGAGATTTTGACAACAACATTGAATTACTGGACATTAAGAAACCTCGTGTCGGCGTTGTCGGCGAAATTCTCGTCAAATTCCTTCCGGCTGCCAATAACTACCTGGTAGACCTCCTGGAAAGTGAAGGAGCCGAAGCTGTTGTCCCGGATCTCCTGGACTTCCTGCTCTACTGCTTCTACAACCAGAACTTCAAGGTTGAAAAGCTTGGATTCGGAAAGAAAAAAGCCACAACAGCTAATCTTGGTATCAAAGCTCTGGAATGGTTCCGTGCTCCGGCAACTG
>ERZ836441.3390-NODE-3390-length-10760-cov-4.402989_pt1 | contig 10760 bp, 6 predicted proteins | sample MGYA00519686_ERZ836441 | MGnify/ENA primary metagenome ERZ836441 (study PRJEB31850, sample SAMEA3708800) | human gut metagenome | biome: human gut; feature: human-associated habitat; material: faeces | place: China | collected 2014 ... | reverse complement strand
TCGGTCAGGAAATTTATAAATCTCACTATATCAAGTGCCGATTCATTTTTTGTTCGTATGAAAAATCCATCTGATGGAAACTTGGCTTTCACCATTTTGTCGTTAACCGTCTTATCAACCCATACATAATTGTGGAAATTGCCATCTGCTCTACGAGAGGATACTGCCTGGATAAAGTCTCGATGAATAATCTTATCACGCAGCTCTCGAATCGCTTCGATCCTACTAATGAAACCCTCATTAGCCTAATATTTTAGATACAAACAGACTTGACTATATCTCCTTCTGCTACTTTTGTCAATAGGAATTAACCTATCACGAAAATTTAATATGACTGTATTTTCTGATAGTATTTATATCTAAATCTGAAATTTTATTTGATTGATCCATTCATCTTCTCCTACATAACGCTCAATTTACCGCTCGCTCTATTGTAGCATGTTGCATTATAAAGTCTACGAAAGTGTATGCGACTGTGGACAATTGAACGCAGAAAAGCCTTATATTTCATGTCATTACAAGCGTAGAACAAGGGGGATAATTACCTGTAAGCCTTGTCTCCTATAAAGATTATCCTGATCTGCTGCGCGCCGCTCAGGGAGCAAGACGGCGGAAACATCTATCTTTTGCCCAACAAAAGTGAGTAGGAACTAGTGGCCGGGACATACATCCAAGGACATAGGCTTCAACCACGGTGTCAGCAATGGCAGAACGTCGGTGGACGAATATTACAGCATGACCTAGGTGCCCACGAGACCATAGCCGTCTAGCGTAACGTTATAGATGGAGTTGCTTTCATCGTCCGCGCTGATGAGAACGACGTCACCGCGCCGAACGGTAAGGGCTGTTCCTGGATATCCGCCCTGTCCTCTGATCCTATCCGGCTCTCCTGGCAATTGGTGGAGGGCGTTGCGGCGCACCAGTCCTTTGCTCATCGGGAGGAAACTCGTCCGGTCTGATACTGATGAAGGGTATCAAGTATCAGTAATCCCTTCTGCACGGTGACGGCCCTACGCTGGACACCACCACATGTTCCCGTCTCTCCCATGCCGCCCACCAGGGGCAAGAAAGTGTCATGCTGCTACTGTGAACTCACCTTGCAAAAGAGGAAGACACTTACTGTTGTAGACCGCCCGGAGGGCGGAGCGGTATTTACAGTTCGCCAGACTCTTCACAGAAAAACGGGAACGGGGACAGGTGGAGATACGCAGCCTATTTCATGAGCCGGAGGCAAATGCTGTAATACGATCCATTACGCTGCGCATCCCTACCATGCGTTCTGAGGTGAACGATACAGATAACTCTGTCTGCTGCAAAAAGTTGAACTCCATGTGGGCGATTTCGTCCAGCGCCGCACCGTTGACCAGCTCCACCAAGAGGGACAATACACCCTTAAGAGTCAGAGCGTCACTGTCGGCCTCCATATAAAGCCGGCCATTCTCATCCCTAAGATAAAGCCAGACCTTGGATTGACAGCCTTTAACGAGATACGTCCCGGTTCGATGCTCTGGCGCCATCAGAGGGAGCTTTCCGGCACAAGTGATCAGATAGTGATACTGATCAAGGCAATCGCCCAAGGCGTTGACCCGCTCGATCAATCGGGCCTGGCGTTCCGTTAACGTCATAACGAAATCCCCTTCAAAATTGTGATAGCATGCTTAAGTGCCTTACAAAACGCATTCATTTCCGCCTCTGTGTTGTAAAACGCGGGCGAGACCCGAACGACGCTATCCAGACCAAACCGACGCAGCAGCGGTTGCGCGCAATGATGCCCCGTGCGCACTGCAATCCCCTGAGCATCCAACAGCATTCCCACGTCTAAGCAGTGGCAGCCCTCCACCCAAAAGCTAATTGCTCCGGTACGGACAGCCGGATGGCCCAAAATATGTATCTCCGGAAAGCAGGTAAGCTCTCTTTCTAATGCTGCCAGCAGCTTCGTCTCGTAGGCAGCTATTTCTGCCACATCTTCACGTTCTAAATAGTTTAGCGCAGCTCCCAATGAGATGGCACCGACATAATGGGGGGTCCCTGCCTCCAACCGCTGCGGGATCGCACCATAAGTCGAGCAATCCGGCCCAACCTCAGCCACCATTCCCCCGCCAAAGTCCCATAGGGGCAGCGCCTCCAGGATTGCCGACCTGCCATACAGGATACCGATCCCGGTCAAGGCGCCGACCTTATGGCCCGAAAACGCCAGGAAATCACAATCCATCTGGCTGACGTCTATACCATGGCGAACACCCTGCGCAGCGTCAACTGCTACCAGAGCTCCGACCTCATGCGCCAGCTGTGTCATCTCCTCCACTGGGTTTACCGTCCCCAGCACGTTGGATACCATAGAGACTGCCACAAGGCGAGTCTTGGATGATAGGATCTGACGATAGGCGGTCAGATCCAGCTGTCCGTCCTCTTCTACTGGCACAATTCGAAAGTGTGCCCCCGCCCGGCGGCAGGCTTCCTGCCAGGGCAGGTAATTGGAGTGGTGCTCCATCTCTGTGGCCACCACTTCGTCGCCCGGCTTTAGTGGAAGCGCCCGAGCCAACAAATTGATAGAGCCGGTGGTCCCACTGGTAAATACGATCTCTTTGGATGACCGGGCCCGCAAAAAATGACAGACAGCAACTCTGGCCTCCTCCATCCCCCGGGTCGCCCGCTGGCTGAGCGCGTAGGCTCCGCGGTGAACGTTGGCATTATTGTTTTGGTAATGCCGGATGACAGTCTCCAGGACAGGCTGCGGCATCTGCATGGTGGCCGCGCTGTCCAGGTATATCAGGTCCCGGCCGTGGATGGACTGCGACAAAATGGGAAAGTCTTTTCGAATTTCTAAGATAGATCTCATGTTCTCTCTCCTGACAGCGCCCGTTGAACCAAAACCGCCAAATCGGAAATGGTCCTTGCGTAAGCCACATCGTCAGCATCCAGGCTCATTCCGATCGCTTTGCCCAGCGACATTGCCAGCAATACTTTTTTAATGGTGGATGAGCCGGCTGTGGTACACCCCGCGTTCTTGTCCGCATACTGCAGCCCGCCCCGCTGTAGGCGGGCCAGCTTTTCTGTGCTGAGGTCGCCCAGGGCAATCAGGTCGTCCGTGGTCATTTCCTCCTGCGTCAAAAAGTACCGGCAACCGATATACTCCCGCAGCATGGGACAAAGCGCATCCGGGGATGCCGAAGCAAGGGCAGACGCGATTGCGTCTGCCCTTGCCCTGTTTTGGGCCAGAAGGCGGGTAAATTTCTCCTGTGTCATGTCAGGCGGTTACCACATTGAGCCCCAGCAGATGGCCCAGTTCCACCAGCTGGTCAAAGCAGTCGGCCATGACCATGGGCACATGGTTGCCCACGTTGCACTGTTTCTGGAAGAAGTCTTTGCGGTCGTTGACCGAGAACAGCACGCCCTGGGTGCAGCCGCTCATCTGTTCGCCAGTACCGGCCACCACAGTACCCCGAGCCACAAAGAGGGTCTTGGCATCGGGGGAGACCCGGGCCATGGTGAGGACCTGGCCCTTGTTTTCCCGGAAGTCGTGGCGCATGGTGGGACCCCAGCCGGAAGCGGTGTAGTTGCGGATGTCATAGCTCAGGGGCGGGGCGTCATAACCATGCATTTGCAGGTTGATGGATGAGTGATAGGTGATAATCAGGTTTTCCCGCTCCTGGTCGGTCATGGCGTTCACCTTTTCCTGCAGGTCGTTGGACGGGGCCATAAAGGTGGCCACGGTCCTGCCGTCCGCCTCATAATACAGGGGAACGCAGTTGCCCATATAGGCGCCCGCCCGGGCCGCCCCGGACAGCATGATCTGGGCCAGCAGGCCGGGAATATCATACTCGCAAGCGGAGGAGATGCCCTCGGCGTTCAGTAGGGAGTGGGCGAAGCAGGGGGTCATATGCTCCTGGTTCAGCCGGGTGGTGGCGCACATCTCCGGGCAGGGAGCGGAGAACGCGTTGCACTCATAGTGGTCCAAAAACTTCTTGACGGTGGCGTAGAAGCGCAGACCGTTGACCACCTCCGGCTTTGACACATTGCAGGAGCCGGCGCCGGCGATCAGGCGGTCAGCCATGTCCTCCCACTGGGCCAGATCCGCCGCCGTGAACTGCATGGGCCGGCGGGTGGGCAGCGTGGGGCATGGCGTTCCCTCCATGTGGGACTGGTCCAGAAATTCGTGCACGTCCACGCATTGATAGCGGAAGCCAAACACCTGGGCGGCCTCGTCCAGATTCAAAAAGCCGTCACAGGCGGACACCAGGGCGGAGTTGGTGAACGCCCGGGTTACCAACAGGAGCTTGCTCTCCCGCAACAGCTTGCGCAGGCGGAAGGCCCGCATTTTTTCCACCGTCTCCTCCCAGGTCATTTCAGACACGCACTCCAGCCCCCGGGAGCGGAGCATGGCAGGCACCTGGGTCTTGTCGCAGCACTCCTGCAGGCAGATAAAGGGCTTCCGGGTGCGGGTGGCCAGCTCTAGCACAATGGGATAGGTACGGCCAATGGAGGTGAACAGGTACACGTCCGCCTTGTCGTCATTTTTGGTCAGCTCCGCCATCATAGCTTCGGTGACCTCAAAGGACTCGGTGATCTCGCAGCTCACCGGCTCCAGCAGCTGAAAGTCCTGCTCTGGCGCGATGTACCGGGTCAGGTTGTCCCGGAAAGCCTTGTAGCCGTCCGCCCCCACCATGCGGTCAAATTCCAGCGTCAGGGTGTCCCCGGCGCCGAAGCGGCAGGGGCCTTCAAATACATACTCATGCACCATAATGCCAATTACAGGCTGTACCACAAGTTTGATGTCTTTCGTTTTTTTGATGCTCATACGGATGCCCTCCCAGTTCAGAATTGATCGTGTTGCACGTTTGAACGACTGTTATTTTTTTGCGTACTCCCGGTTTTCAAGGTCAGCATCCGGGATGTTTTTCATAGTCAGCAGGGTGATAAAGGCGACGGCCAGCAAAATCAGCAGGCCCCAGTAGGCCCAGGTGAGCTTGCCTGCCGTAGAGAAAGCCGCCATGTAGTATACGGCGAAGGCCAGGATGACCCCCTGAGCTGTCATAATCCAGCGGTTGGCGGCCTGGAACTTTTTCCTGCCGTAGAGATAGGCGTTGATGCAGGGGTGCATGGTGGGGCAGCCGCCGGTCATACACGCAACGCCAAAGGCCCACAGGAACAGCAGGAAGCCGTTGCCTCCCTCCGGCATAATCGCCATGGGAATGATGGCAAACAGGTATAGGCCGCATAGCAGCCAGGATGCCTTGATGGAGCCCACCTTGTCATCCACCCAGCCCAGAACATAACTCATGACAATGCCGCAGGCCGCACCCACAGACAGCCACTTGAGCACTACGTCGGTATCCATATTCAGTCCAGTGAAACGCACCATGAAGTAGGACATGAGGGCGGTGATGATAAATTGCAGCAGGCCATAAGAGACCACAACCTTCCAGAACCGGCTGTCCCGGGCCAGCTCCCCGATGGTGATAGTTTCCTCCTCGCTCTCATCAATGGGCGGCTGATCCGCGCCGTCGGGGTACAGGCCCACCCGCTCCGGCTTGTCCTTGATCGCCAGCAGAGTGGCCAGGGCCAGCAGCAGCAGGACACCGCCCAGCATGGTGTAGCCCACCTTAAGGCCCATACGGTTGACCAAAAACGTCAGTATGGCGATGCCGCAGATAGAGAACAGCGGGCTGCCGATGGTGACGATCCCCATGACCCGGCCGCGATACTTGACAAACCAGTTGGTGCACATCATGGCGCAGCCCATTTGCAGGGGGATGACCAGCAGGCGAACCAGGAACAGGCAGACGGCATAAAAAACGTAATTGTCAATCTGCTCGGACAGGCCCACGCCGATGGTGGCCAAGCCCTGTACAAGCATGCTCACAACCATCACACGCACCGGGCCCAGCTTCACCATGATGCTGCCGAAAATCAGGAAAAACAACACGGAGGCGAATGCGGCGTAAGTAGTCGGGTTTGTGATTTGCAGGTCGCTCCAGCCCAAAGCGCTGAAGTAGGGGGTGATGACGTTCAGGTGGTCATTTTGAAGTCCAGAATAGAAGAAATTATACAGGACGCCAAAAATCAGGATAGGGATGACCCGTCGGGAAAATGCTTTGTTTTTTAACAATTTTGCCTTCCTCCTCATCAACTTCTATATGTAGATTGTACAAACAAATGAAATCGATCTCAATGCCCGTTTTTGTGACAAGTTATTGCAAAAAATGAGACCGGCCGGGAACTTCCCGACCGGTCTCGTCTTTTTAAACCAGGCATGCATTTCGGCGGACTGCGGTTCTCCGCAGGGGGATCAGCAGAACTGCTCTTGGAGCAAATCCAACAATCGGCGTACCGCAGGATTGGAATTGGCGCGCTTCCAGGCAATCCGGAAATCCACCGGCGGCAGTTCCGGCAGAGGAATGTGGCACAGCCCGGGGTGATGACACATCTGGTGGTTTTCGTTAAAAGCGGATACCCCAAGTCCCAGCTCGATGGCCTGCATTTGCTCTTCCAGATCCTTCACCACCAGCAATTTTGGGGTAAATCCTGCCTGCTCGCAGCTTTCGGTCATCAGGCAGGAAACCACCTTAGACTCGCTTTTTTCAAACTCGATGAAGGTTTCATTCGCAAAGTCGGCCAGGGTGAGATGCTGCCGGGCAGCCAGAGGCTTTTCTGAGGAAATGACCATTTCGTTCCGGAGCTGGTAGAGCCACATGGAGTCCAGCTGGGGATCCTCCTGAACATCAAAGGCAAGGGTGATGGCCACGTCTGATTCCCCATTGCGCAGAGCATCCCGCAGGGCGGCGAAGCTGTACCGCCGCAACTCCACCGAAATGCCGGGATAGACAGTCTCAAATTTCCGAACTGCGATGCGCAGCGTTTCGTCGACGAGCTGGCCCTCCAACAGACCGATGACCAGGCGCCCCTGGTGTCCAAGTGCGACGCTTGCGGCATGGGATAGGATGCTGTGATATTCCTCTGTCAGCTCCGTCAGCCCGGCAGCCATGATTTCCCCTGCCGGTGTCAGCCGACTGTTTTTCCACTCCCGGACAAACAGGGGAAAACCCAATTCATCCTCCAGGGCAATAATATGCCGGCTGAAGCTGGCCGCGGTCATATAGAGGGAGTCGGCGGCGGCCTTAAAGCTCCTGTTCTGGGCGGCGGCTAAAAAACAGTCAACTTGAATCTGGGTCATGATCCGTTATCCTCCTTGGAGTCGCTCTTGTCGATTTTACTTCAACCAGGGCTGCAGCCTTGATCACAATCGTTCCCATCAGATATCTATCAGTTCAGTTTTCCTTGAAAAAATCCGCATACTAAAAGGCATGCGGTGCCAATCCACGACATGGTTGATACAATGGATTTACTAACGATCCAGACTAGCATCATTTAGGTACCGGGAGAAAGCTTTTCACAGACCGCATTGGCCTTTTGTGCCTCTTGGATTGCGTATTCACGCCCCACATCCAGCGTCTCCTGGCTTACTGTTCCGTCTGAAAACTGTCGCGCGGTCACTCCGTTGGCCTTGAGATACCCAGCCAGCGCCCCGGCATAAGCCGTCTTAGAAAACCAGGAGTCCTCCACTTCCATCAGGTTGGAGTTTCCTTTTCGGACCCCCTCCAACGGTTTGAACTTGAAGATGGTCCGGTAGTCCTCGATCTTTCCGCTGGCGCTGTCCGCGTATTTCCCGCTGCCTAAAAGTTGGTTTTGCACATTGTTCACATCAGAGAACGAAGCCCGGACCAGGTCCCGGTCCGTCTTGCTCAGAAGGTTTAACGGTGCTTTTGTCCTCTGGATGCCACCGGGCAGAATGAGGTCCGCCCCAGCTTCTAACGTGGTGGCAATTGCATCCTTTATCATCCGGACTGGGACAAACCCAGCGTTGCCCACAATGTTTCGGATGTGGGTTCGGGGGTTGGTTAGCATGGCCATGTACCGCCAGGCGTTCCACTTGTCCATCCAGGTGGATGGGACTTGAGATGCAATGTTCTTATAAATCTCTTCCGCAGCCGCGTCCCGTCCATCCTGGTCCGTGGCATTTCGGAACTTTTCAATAAGCTCTTCCGGGATTTCCAGATCTGGAGCCTTGTCCCGGTATTTCTGCTGCAATTCCTCTTGGATGTTGGAAACGCTTCTCTGGATGCCGTATAGTTGGCCCTCCGGGGTCAGCTTTTTCAGCATCCGCTGGGCCTGTAACGTCTGACCGGCTGCCGTTGCCAGCGAGGCATAATCCACCAAAAGGTCGATTGCCATTTGGCTGTCTCCGGCGTTCATCGCGTTGTTGAGCAGCACTTGTCCCAGTGCCACATTGTTTTTGCTCAGCCGTCCGCTTCTGGCCGCCTGGTGGAACTCTTCCAAAGCTCCCTCCCATCCCTTGTTCTCCACGGTTCGTCTGGCCCTCGCGGTGGCCGCCTTGTCCGCGACCACATCATGGGATAGCTCCCCGTCGGCAATGGCCTGGGCGATGTCACCCAGCATATTTTCCGGCGTGGCCTGTGCCTCCATCACCGTCCGGGCCGTGCGGGATACCCGGTCGTTTCCGTTCGTGGAGACTGGAACGTCCACCACTCTGGCCGGGTTTTCCCCTTCCGGGATGGCCCCGTACTCGTTGAGCATGTTGGAATAGGGGTCAAAGCCATAGGGGGCCGCTCCCGTGGAGTCCTCCGGCGTTACCGCCCTGCTCCGCTTTCCTTCGGCTCGTAATCCGGACAGTCGTTGCCGATCAAAATCTTCTTTGGGATTCCATTGGGATAGGTCTTGCATGTCGTTGCGGACCGTCTCCTGCATTTGTTGCACAGTTTGACTACGTTCCTGGGGGGATTCTCCCTGTTGTCCGCGATAATCCCGGCCAGCAGCTCCGCCAGTTCCTCCCGGCTGAATTCCTTCGCCATTTTCTGCAACCTCCCTCATGTAAATAACTGGTTTTCCCTGGTCGTCCGTCTCCATCCTTTCAATATAAAAACTGCTTTCACGTGGAAATAGGATTTCGCTCTCGAAATTATTTCCAAATCCGTCGATATTCCGTCCGCTATGTCCGTCTATGACCAGCGTAACAGTCAGATTCCCGTTTACCGGATATCCATCTGGACTTGTAGAAGTGGAGGTGTAGGCCGGGTAAACAATGATTGACCCCGCCTCGTGCTCCGCCAAAAATGCCGCCAGCGTCTCCGGCCCCGAAAGGTCGAAGCTCATCCTCCGGTACACCCTTCCCCGGTAGACCGGCATCGCGGCCAGCGCACGGTCCATGGCGGCCACCGCCTGCTCCTGTGCCGGGTCCAGCCGTCCGTCCCGGATCGCGGCGTTGAGCTTGTAACTTCCGCTGCTCTTATAGTCCAGCAGCGCCGCGTACTCGTCCTCCGCCAGCGCAGCCCGGCCACTGTTATTATACGTCATATCCTTCCCGGAGTCCAGGGGTTCCTCCGGCAGCCGGATAGGCAGCGGCCCCGTATCCTCCGCCGCGTCATAGCTTCCCGTCTCCCCGACCGCCACGTCGGCGCCTTCCACCTTTGGCAGCATAATGCCAAATTGAAGCCGACCGTTGACATCCCGCACGACGGGGGGTATACTAGACATAGCAGCAGATGGCGAAGAAGCAAGAGACGCGTTTGGCGTATTCCTGGGGCCGTTGGCATTGGGAGCTTGCGTACCGCCATCTGCCGTTTGCATATACGCAGATACCACCCAAAACTTTTTATATCTAGATTCCGGAATTGCCTCTACAACGAAATATGTACCATTAACCTTTTTACTGTACTTCAACATTGGAGCCGGCCTGTTGTCTTTTGTTCTAAACTCTCGGCTGTAGTCGATATCTCCGCTTTCGTATTCTGCGATTTCTACATTGTCGTAGTTATCCAATACGTACCCAATTCTTGATGCATCATTCAGATCGGCAAAGGAATGGTCTGTTGCCCCACTTGGCCCATGTTCATTCAGAATATGAATGATTCCATTGGAGTTGATCGCGTTCTTGTATCCATTATAGTTACCGCCGAGAAGCCTTGATGCGTCGGATGACTGCTTATCAGAGACATTGGAAATATTATGCCGTGAGAATCCTTGCGATGGATTGGACAAATAACTTTCAAATGTTTCTTTTAAGGCCTCGTCAGTAGCGTTTTGATATTCCGAAATGACCGCCTGCTCTCGCGCGGTGTGAACCTTTGGGTCAGTATTAACGGCCGTGCTTCCCGTCTCCCCCGTGGAGGCGGTATTATTTCGCCCCTCTGAGGCGGTTTGAGGCATGGTTGCCCGCTGGGTATCCTGGGTGGGGGAGGTGTCAGTCGTGCTCTCCGTGGCCGTCCTGAGCCGGGGAACGAGCATCCCACGGTCCTCCCGGCGCATCGTGGCCGTCTCTCTGGGGCTGTTGTCTCCCGCGTTGACCCCAGCCCGCCGGGCAATCGCTCCAAGTCCCTGGAACACACCGCCCGCCGCCGCTCCCAGAAGGGCGCTTTGGATGAGTTCTTCCGCCGTGGCGTTCTCCGCGTCCGGGTCATAAATGGCCCGTTCCAGATAGGGGGAGAGCGCCGTTGAGATCACTTCTTCCACACCCTCTCCCGCGCTGTCCGCCAAAGCCCTCACAAGGCTGTTTTGGGCTAGGCCGGACATAACCTGCCCCGCCTTTGTGCCGCCCAGCCTGTTGATAGCCTGATTGACCACACTGCCCACACTGGAATCCAAAACACCGCGTCCAAGGCCGGCCAATCCTCCGAACAGCATTTCAGTTCCCGCCTCCAGCGCGCCGGAGGCCGTCCCATAGGTGGCCGCCTGCTCCAGCGTCG